>ERZ1106954.794-NODE-794-length-25821-cov-6.436894_pt1 | contig 25821 bp, 30 predicted proteins | sample MGYA00403678_ERZ1106954 | MGnify/ENA primary metagenome ERZ1106954 (study PRJEB35170, sample SAMEA104062445) | human gut metagenome | biome: human gut; feature: human-associated habitat; material: faeces | place: Denmark | collected 2012-08-20 ... | reverse complement strand
CGGTTATCCTGAAATCCGAGTTCATTATGTCCCTTTGCGAACAGCTTATCGGCGGCAACAACCTCGGAGCAAAGCAGAAGTCTATTATAGACCGTTGCACCGCAAGCGTTTACCGTACCTATCAGCAGAACGATTACACGGGTACTGTACCGACCTTGCAGGACTTCCGTGCCGAACTCCTGAAGCAAGACGAGCCTGAAGCAAAGGAAATCGCACTTGCGATTGAGTTGTTCACGCACGGTTCTCTTAATACCTTTGCAAAGCAGACGAATGTTGATACCAACAACCGCCTGATCTGCTACGATATTCTCGACCTCGGTAAGCAGCTTATGCCTATCGGTATGCTTGTCGTCCTCGACTCTATTCTCAACCGTATCACGCAGAACAGAGCGAAGGGCAAGAACACCTATATTTTCATTGATGAGATTTACCTGCTTTTCCAGCACGAGTACAGTGCAAACTTCCTCTTTACCCTTTGGAAGCGTGTAAGAAAGTACGGAGCCTATGCGACGGGCATCACACAGAATGTGGATGACCTATTGCAGAGCCATACGGCAAGGACGATGCTTGCCAACTCCGAGTTCATCATTATGCTCAATCAGGCTTCAACCGATAGGCTGAAACTGGCAGAGCTTCTGAATATCTCCGACCTTCAGATGTCCTATATCACCAATGTCGAAGCGGGACACGGACTCCTGAAAGTCGGCAGTTCTCTCGTCCCATTCGCAAACAAGTTCCCCAAGAACACAAAACTCTACAAACTGATGACCACGAAACCCGGAGAGAGCGCATAGCTCTCTCTCGGCTTCGGAAAGGAAACGCAATGAAAAAGAATATCTATGTTTCAATCATCTGCTTTTTTCTGCTTGTGATGATGTTCAGCGGAGTGATGATATACCGTCATTTCAAAGAGGCGCATACGCAGGAGGAAATCTACGACAGTCTTGCAGAGATTGTAGAGGAAAACGAAATAAGCGAGGCTGTCAACACTACGGAGGGAGAACCGGTAATGCTCCCTGAGTACGCAAAACTCTATGAGCAGAACAGCGATATTGTGGGGTGGATAAGAATTGATGGTACGCAAATCAACTATCCCGTTATGCAATCGCCGCAAGAGCCGAACTTCTACCTGAAGCACGGCTTTGACAAGGTATACACCGATTACGGCTGTCCCTATATGAGCGAAAGCTGTGATGTAAATAAACCGTCGGACAACCTGATTGTTTACGGTCATCATATGAAGAACGGTACAATGTTTTCCGACCTTGAAAAGTTCAAAAGCAAGGATTTTTGGGAGGAACACAAGACCTTCCGCTTTGATACGCTTTATGTGAAACAGACCTATGAGATTATCGCTGTTTTCAAGACGGCGGTTTATACCGGCTCGGAAAATGAGTTTAGGTATTATCAGTTTGTGGACGCCGCAACAAAAGAGCAGTTTGACGGGTATATCCAAAGAGCCAAAGAAAAGGCTTTCTACGATACGGGCGTTTCTGCCGAATACGGTGATAAGCTCATCACGCTATCCACCTGTGAGTATTCCGGTCAGAACAGCAGGCTTGTCGTTGTAGCAAAGAAAGTAACAGAAAGCGGTGGTAGCAATGCTCCCTCAAATGACGGGGCGACAGAGATACAAAGCTAATGCCCTGATAAAGCGCCTGTGTGCAAATTACGACGGAGGAAACTGTCTGCTCCTTGATGACGGAGAGCCCTGCGTATGCGTTCAGTCTATTTCTTACTCTCTGCTTTGCAAATACTTCCGCAATGCGGTATTGCCCGCAGAGCCAAAGCTGGAAGCAGAGATATTGATGTCGGGAGCAAAAACCGTTTGTGAAAGGTGCGGTGTTCCTATTGAAAAGCACAGCAACAGGCAGAAATACTGTCCTGAATGTGCAAGGATAATGTACCTGAAAAACAAGGCGAAATATCAACGAAATAAGAGGTCGGGCGTGGACAATTAGACCGCCGAAAACCCTTATTTCAAGCCACTTTTTATATGCAAAGGTCAAGGGGTTAAGGTGTTTATACCTTTTCCCCTTATTTTGCGTTCTAATTTTCCACGAAGGGAGGTTTATTATATGACTGATATTAAAACAAGAGATGCGGTCAAAGGTACGATAAAAACCATTGACAAAGCTGCTGTAGCCGGACAGCGAATGAAGCAGGCATATATCTCTACCAAAGATAAAGCCGAACACAGCACATCTGCCGCCGAAAATTCCGCCGATGAATATGCTGCGGATAGGTTCGAGCGTGGAGTTGACACTGCCGTTCACGAGGGCGCACATCAATTTGACAAAGCCGGACGGAAAGGCGTGGAAACCACAAAGGAAAATATCCACAAGGCAAAGGACGGTATTGAGAATTTCAAGGCAAAACGGGCTGAAAAGGCTTTGCAGAAGCAATCTCAGAATATCGGCGGCAAAACGGTCAGGACTGCGGAAAAATCTGCGGAGAAAACCGTAAAGCAGTCAGCCAGTTCAGCCGGAAAGAAAACGATAAAAACGGTTGGTAAAGGCTCTGCAAAGACGGCGACGAAATCCATTAAGACTGCCGAGAAAACCGCAAAGACTGCAATCAAGACCTCACAGCAGGCTGCAAAAGCGGCACAGAAAACCGCAAAGGCAAGTGCGAAAGCAGCTCAGAAAGCCGCCCAAGCCGCAAAAGCTACGGCAAAGGCGGTCGTTGCCGGTGTTAAGGCGGCAGTAAAGGCTACGATTGCCGCAGTAAAAGCGATTATTGCCGGAATTAAAGCGCTTGTCGCCGCAATAGCTGCCGGAGGTTGGGTTGCGGTTGTTGTGATTATCGTAATTTGCCTGATCGCCGCTATCATCGGCTCGGTGTTCGGTATCTTCTTTTCAGGAGAGGACTCAGGAACGGGACAGTCTATGCAGACCGCCGTTCAGGAAATCAACACAGAATATGATAACAAGCTGTTGGAAATCCGAAACGGCAATACCTATGATGTTCTTGAAATGTCGGGCAGCCGTGCGGTCTGGAAAGAAGTGCTTTCGGTGTATTCCGTTAAGGTCAACACCGATCCCGATAATCCGCAGGAGGTCGCCACGATGGACGATAGCAAAAAGCAGCTTCTCAAAGATATTTTTTGGGAGATGAACAGCATATCGTCACGGACGGAAAGCAAGTCTGAAACGGTCATAACCGAAACCGATGACGGAAACGGAAATATCGTGCAGACCGAAACCACTGTTACGAGAACCTACTTATATGTAACGGTGTCTCATAAGACGGTGGACGAAATGACAGCACAGTACGGTTTTAATCAGGAGCAAAAGGAATATCTTACAGAGCTTCTACAAGACAAGAACAATTCTTTGTGGTCATCTGTGCTTTACGGCATTACCGCAAGCGACGACCAAATCGTAACCGTTGCGTTGTCGCAGATCGGCAATGTGGGCGGCGAGCCTTACTGGTCTTGGTACGGCTTCGGCTCCCGTGTGGAGTGGTGCGCCTGCTTTGTATCTTGGTGTGCGAATGAGTGCGGATATATTGACACCGGCGTTATCCCGAAGTTTGCAGGCTGTGTGAACGGTGTGCAGTGATTCAAGGACAGAGGTCAATGGATGGACGGCTCTGCCGAGCCGGTTCCCGGTATGATTATCTTCTTTGACTGGGATAATAAAGGCTCGTCAGGTCCGCAGGACGGACTCTCCGATCATGTTGGCATCGTACAAAAAGTTGAAAACGGAATTGTCTATACCGTCGAAGGCAACTCCGGTGACAGTTGCAGAGTAAATCAATACACTGTCGGTCATTATGAGATACTCGGCTATGGTATCCCACAATACTAAAATGCTACCCCCAACTTTGGTTGGGGGTAACTTCTTTTTTGCTCAAAAATAACGCTTATAGCGAATAAGCAACGAATATATCGTAAATATTTTATAAAATTCAGTATATCATCGTTAGTGCTTCGCTATCGTCTTGTGTATTATGTCATATCTACCAAGTATACTAATACTATCAGCATTAGCTGTTACGACTTTAGTGTGATTGGAGGTGGAATGTGTGCAAAACGAAAAGAGCGTTGAACAGATAATCGGCAAACGTATTCAAAAGATAAGACAAGCTAAAGGCTATACTCAGCAGCAGTTCGCTGAAGTAATCGGGTTATCTACTAACTATTTATCGGATATTGAAAGAGGAAAAAGCTCTGCTCGGTTGGATAAATTAGTTGCCATTATAAATGCTTTGGAATGTTCAGCAGATGATGTGTTCTCTGATGTTATTGACTTTGGCTACAAGGTCAAGAGTTCACGCTTATCAGAGCGTCTTGAAGCATTACCGCCGGAGGAACAAGAAAAGGCGTTCGCTATTCTTGATGCCTTTATTCAACAGACCATAAAGTAAATTTTACGTGTTTGAGCCTGCGATTTTTCGCAGGCTTATTTTTTTTGCCGAAAAACCTATCATTTTTGACGATATTGTGATATACTAATGCTATTATCGTTAGTTATACGCTAACAGCGATATTTTTGGAGTGAGAGTGTGAAACAGAAAACTTGTTGCTTTACCGGACACAGAGATATTCCTTTGGGAGCTTATCAACTTATTTTCGACAAGACTGAAGAAATGGTTGAACGGCTTATAAAGAAGGGTTATCTATACTTTGGTGCAGGAGGAGCGTTAGGTTTTGATACCATCGCAGCTCTCGCAGTTCTGAAATTAAAGGAACACTATCCTAATATTCGCCTTATTCTTGTGTTACCTTGCCGATTCCAAACAAGAGGTTGGACAAGTGAAGATGTAAAGATATATGAGAATATCAAAGAGCAAGCTGATAAGGTTGTTTATACATCGGAAGAATACACGAGAGGTTGTATGCACAAACGTAACCGTCATCTTGTAGATAATAGTTCGGCTTGTATAGCATACTTGACTGAGAGTAAAGGAGGAACGGCGTATACGGTAGATTATGCTACTAAACACGGCTTGACCATTTTCAATATAGCAGACTGCTTGTGATCTGCAAAGGGAGATACACGATGAAAAAGAAGCTGATAATATCATTGATCGTAGTGATTTTTGTTTTGGGCGTTGCTTTTGCTATCGGAGCTTTGGTGAAGGAGAATAATGACACGCCCCAAGATATGATAAATCGCATAGAGTCAGCGATTAAAGAAGTGCTTGGTGATGATGTTAAAAAGAAGACAGAAACAGTTGTTGCGGGCACTCTAAAATACGCCGATAAAGAAGGCAACGAAATCAACTACCATATTTTGAAAACTACATACTACGAAGCAGATCCTTCAGAAGTTGCGGGAATAAATGTGGATGCTCTCAGGGTTTTGATCAATCCTGATAGTGCGAACAGTTGCAAAAAAATGAAAATTAAAAATTGGGATGCAGCACTCTATGAGTTCGATGAACAATCATATCTTTGTTGGACTGACACACCAGAAATAAGCTATGTTTTAGAGTATAGCCCCGAAGCAGTCACGGATGAAGAAATAATTAAAATGGCAGAAAGTGCCGAAACGCTTGAAAGAAACAAATAAAAAAACAGATGCCGAAAGCATCTGTCAAACACCCATTTATTTCGTAGAGTATTCTCCTTGACGAAAGCAGAATTTTCTCGAAAAACCTAATATAATTATACATAGTGTTGTCGGATTTGTCAAGGTGTCAAACGAAAATACCTGAAAAATGTCGAAAAAGAACTTTGTTTTAGTTGTTAAAGCAAAAAAACAGAGTGCTTGGCTGCATAGAAAAGCTATTTTCAGTCACATTGTCCGTCAGCCAATAGTAATTAGAAAGGATATAAAGCAATGTCGAGAACAGGTGAAAACATTTATAAAAGGAAAGATGGTAGATGGGAAGCAAGGTATATTGATTCCTATGACGGAAACGGAAAGGCAAAATATAAATACCTATACGCACCTACCTATACCGAAGTAAAAGCGAAACTTCTCAAAGCTCAGAACTATGCTGATTTATCAAGTGATTTGGAAAAAACAAAAGATAAGGAAAAATATGAATATTGGCTGGATGCGTGGTTACACGCCAAACGATTAGGGGTAAAAGAGTCAACCTACATTCGTTATAGGAACACAATCGAAAACCACATCAAACCCGACCTCGGCAAATATCCTATCAATAAAATCAGCACATCTCTAATGGAGCAATTTGTTTCTCGTAAATTACAAAACGGAAGAATAGACGGAAACGGCGGCCTTTCCCCAAAAAGTATGTCTGATATTATGGTTATAGTAAAAGAATCGTTTAAGTATGCACACTCTTATGGAGTAAGTGTTGTTTGTAGCTTTGAAAGAATATCATTCAAAAAGAACGCTCAAGAAATGAGAGTATTAAGCCCTTTAGAAGAGCAACGCTTGCTTTCTGTTTTATTTAAGGACTTTGATAGGTATAAAATGGGTATGTTTATATGCTTATATACAGGAATAAGAATTGGCGAGCTGTGTGCATTACAGTGGAAAAATGTATCTCTTAGTGAAAACGCTATCAAGATTGAATATACTATGCAAAGATTACAGAGTGAAAATCTTAGTGCATTACAAAAGACTCGGATTATTGTGACCGAACCCAAAAGTTATGCGGCGTTGAGAACTATACCGCTACCGGAGTTTGTTATAGATGTTATTAAACCCTTTGCAGGTTCTCCAAATACTTATGTACTATCGGGAGAATGTAAAAAAATAATTGAACCACGAACGATGCAAAATAGATTCAAAGCCTATTTAGCCGAAGGAAAAATTGAAGAGGCTAACTTCCATTCGCTTAGACACACATTTGCAACAAGATGTATAGAAGCAGGCTTTGATGTGAAAACACTTAGCGAAATATTAGGTCATTCAAGCGTAAAAATTACACTTGATAAATATGTTCACTCATCTATGCAGCTTAAAAGAAGTAATATGGAAAAGTTAAAACCAGCTTCGGTGTAAGTATTCTCCGTCAATATTATGGTCACAAAAAATGGCACAGTCTTTGAATACAAAGGATTGTGCCTTTCTTTTTCGTCAAGGAGAATACTCTACGAAAATTACACATCTAAGAAAAAGGAAGGATTAAATGAGTCAGACTGGCAGAAAGAATTATATGGATTATTGGTGTTTCACCGCAGAAGAAAAAGACCAACTGATAGCTCGTTTAACAATAGAACTTCCCGCACTAAGAGGGGCAGCAAAAGCCACTCAAGATGAGATTGCAAATGCGATTGGTGTTTCAAGGCAAACATATAATGCCGTCGAAATGCAAAAAAGAAAGATGACTTGGAATACATACATGTCTTTGATTTTGTTTTTTGACTATAACCCCAATACGCATTACACAATCAGAAAGCTTGATGCATTTCCTTATCGCTTAGACGAATGTTGGCTGAGTGGAAAGATGGATCAAGCTAACGGGGAGTGATTATGAGTTCTGAAAACATTAAGAAAGAAATGCAAATATTCCAAGCATCTGTGAAAAAGCTGAGTGCAGGAGTTGGAGCCGCCTCATCTCTTTGGAAGGACGAAAAATTTTCTAATCTATCATCGTCTGTTGCAGAAATTGCAAACCAGTCGAAAGATGTGATTATTGCCGGAAATAGATGCTGCAGTTCCATAGACAAGTTTGAGAAAATTGCATCAGAAGAATATTAAGTAGGGAGGTCATAGTGTGGTTGATGTATCAACTGAAGCTTTACAAACGGTAAAAAGTGCTTTGATGGCATTTCAGTCTGATATTGGAGGCATCGCACAACGAGCCTCTAATAATTCTGACAGCGTAATAGAAGAATGCAAAGGGCACATAAACCAAACTAAAGCTGAAATATTACAGGTTGAAGGACAAATTGTGATGCTAAATAAGCAAATTACAGAATTGGATAACAAGATCGAACAAGCAATAACTGAGTACAATCATCTTGTAACAATGATTCCCTGTATTCAGGATAGTATTCGTTCTGTCGAAACCCAAATTTCAGGGCTAAATGCAAGGATTGCTTCGTTAAGGGCGCAACTTGCTGATGTAGAGAACGATGACCAGCGTCAACAAATTCAAGAACAAATCGATGCGTTGACTCAACAAGTAAGTCATTGTGAAGAGGAGAGGGATAGACTTGAGGGCGAACTGCAAAACTCGAAGAAGAGGAAAGACGAGTTACAACAGGTTATAAATGCTTTTAAATCACAGAAAGCACAATGTGAGAATGAATTATCTATTCAAAAGAACCGATGTAATAAGATCAAAAGTAAACTTGAGCGTCTAAACACATCGTTTGGTAGAGTAGAAAATGACTTAGGAGTATATGTTGCGGCGACAAAAAAGTTTGAAAACACTTCGTCATACGATATTCAGAGAAAAACAAGCTCAATTGAGGATTGCATAACAAGTATAGAAGATTACCTAAACACTAATGTAAGTTCTACTGTACATGGTGGCAGTTCATCAGCAAGGGAACAGCTAAGTACCTATATGAATTCTCATAATTACGGAAGAGATGATTATGAAGTCTATTCACAGGATCCTGAATGGCAGAGATTACACAATCAAGTTTATGGATCTTCTCAAGTTGGAATGAGCGAATTGCCAGACAGCGACCATTATTTTTGTGGTTTGCCTATTCAAAGATTACCCAATGGAACTTGGGGGGTTATCTCATCTTGTCATGAAGCATATGAAGAATACTTAAATAATTGCGACAACTATACATATGAAACTTTTGACTCTATTGAGACAAGTGTAGTTAATGCAAGAGACATAGCAGGAATAGACATGATTTCCGATAGAGACATTAATGATATGCAGCTTTTTTGGGGACGTAGCGGAGGCACGTATGAATCCTTTGAAACAATTGCTCGAATGATTCCTGAAGTGCAAGAAAGATTAGATAGCGGAGCCAATTTGTCAGATTTAATGTCAGACGATAGGCTTGGCGAGTGTGCAAGTTTATTTTTCAATACTAATAGCACCGATCATCCTACTGTATATGTTGGGGAAGGTTTTTACGAATTAACGGGCGGAGGTCGCCATCGTGTAATGCTGGCGCAACGTTTAGGTCTGTCTTTTCCTGTTAGGGTTAGGGGTCGTATTGTACATAGATGATGAAGTCTTTATATTGCGGATTGTTTTAAGGCGTTGCCTTTAGCAATAATAAAATGAGTTAGGAGGTCTAAGAATGGCAAGTGGTGTATCTGTTGAAAGTGCTGCTATTCAGGGCGGAATAGGATGCTGCAAAACATCCATTCACGAACTGGAGAGTGCGTCAAGAGGTCTACAAAGGGCATACCAACAGGCAGGCTCAGGAGGCTGGAAAGATCAAAAGTATGCTGCATTAGGTGGAATTGTCGAAGAATGTTGCAGCGCCTTGACAAAGCCCATAGCTGAATTGCAGGAATGTATGAGTAAACTTAACGATTTACTTCAGGCTGTTGGCGAGTACGAGCAAGTCAATCTGTAAGGGAGGTACTATATTATGGCAGTAAAAGCTTCTCCCGAAACAATCAGGGAGATGAAAAAAGACATTTCCAATACCATTCGTGATATTGAACGAATCAGTAGCGGCATCAAATCGGGAATGTCTGCAACATCCAACTGGGACGATGCTCAAGCAGCTCAATTCAACATGCTTATGCAACAGATAGCACGCTTGACAGCAACACCTATTGATACGCTGAACGCAGCATTGCCGAAGCTGGAAAAACTGGCGCAATCTTTGGACCAGTATAATAAAGTTAAATTTTAAGGAGGGAAATAGATGGCTTATTGTACTAAATGTGGCGCTCAGGTAGAAGATAGCGCTGCATTCTGCACTTCGTGCGGACAACCTTTACCTAAAAACGAACAGAAACAGGCAAGTGGAAATACAGGGGTTCCCACATTCACCCCGCCAACCCCTACCTTTACCCCACCTGTTGATGCAAAACCGTCATTTAATGGTCCTGCCTGTTATTACCATAAAGATGAACCGGCTGTGACAAGATGCCCTCGGTGTGGGAAGAATCTATGTCAGGACTGTGCAAAGTCCTATGGGTTTACTTCAGGAGAATTTGCGGGGAAATCTCTGTGTTATGATTGCACTATGGAGATATGGAAGAGCGATGAAGCGACGCTTAATGAGAACTATGCCAAAATTAAGTCACAACGCATTTTATGCCTTGTTGGCGTGATTATTGGCGCAGTTATTGGACTATTTTGGGGATTAGGCTCAATTGGCAGTGGAAGCGCAGGCGATGTTTTCGGAGTAACTCTGCTATTGACCATTGCCTGCGCTGCTGTGGGCGGAAGCTTTTCAGTCTATATTAGAGGTGTCGGTTCTCATCTTGCTGGATGCTTTGTATCAACAGGAAATGTAGTTCTTTCAATATGTATTGGTATAGCTAAGTTTATATTCTGGCTTGTAGCATATGCTGTAGTTGCATTAATTGAGACTGTAAGAAAGTTGATATCTTATACGGCATATATGAAACATACAGCAAACTATGTTGAACAAAATAACCGAGCAATGCAGTCTTTGCAGGATTACATGGAATATACACTTGTTAGAAACCAAAATAAAGGTGTTGATATTAAGACTTTACTTGCCGAAGATAGCAAACTCGCTGACAATTCTTTTGCTCAGATGGTTCAACAGCAAGGCGAAGATGCAGCAGAAGCTAGTATTCGTCAACAAGTTGCCTATATTAATGAGTTTGGTGAAGTTGTTAGAGATTTTGCAGCTTAGAATTAGTTGTGATTTTTGCAAATTAAAATAGGAGGAATATATCATGGACAATAATATTGAAAATGCAGTTGCTGCGAGAAGAGCATTATTGGCAGAAATGTTGAAAAACGGAGAACCTGTAGCTGTAACAGCGACTGGTGAAGTTATGGATACACAAGAAGCAGCTGAACAAGGATTATCAAATATTCAGCCTCCTGAAGGTAAATTGGCATAAGGAGGGTGCGAAATGGCTTATTATTGGTATCAAAGTGATCCCCAGCTTTATCAATTAGAAGTTACTGCGATGAGAAAATATTTCCCTTCTTTTTCAATTAATCAACTTCAAGATGGTTCTGGAAGATTATATTGGCGAGGAAAGGTTCAGCCTGCCGGTAAAGGTGGAATGGTGTGGGATATAATGCTTATATATAAAAATACGCATCCTCATGCCGAAGAAGGAGAATACGGTGGTTCTGTACAAATATTGCCTTTAAGCCCAAGACTGAAGGATATAGCACAAAAGACTATGCCACTTATGGAAAAAGCATACGGTTCATATGAAAATGCTGCGGCGCATGGTTTTGGATTAGGATTGCCCCATATTTATCGTAGCAATTTTGGGAGAGATGAAGAGTATTTTATATGCACAGCCGATCCGAAGTATTTTAAGGCTGGCCAAAATCGGTCAACAACAGCGGCATCAGCTTTAAGCTGGGCATGTAAATGGATTCTTCTATGCGAGATGTGGTTAAATGGGGAGATTGGTGACGATGTAGCTCTGGAAGGCAATTATTAAATGCTTAAACCTCCAAACTTTCTTGCAAGTGCAATGAGGGCTTGGAGGTTTCATATTTGGCAGGAGGTTATGGCAAATGAGAGCGGTTTTTTCAAACAGAGCATATGCCTCTGTTCTAGCGGAAACAACTGAAAAAATCAAAACGGAAACAGGTGGTCTATTTTTAGGAACAATACAAAATGATACTTGGTATATTATTGAGTCTATAGACCCCGGACCAAAATCAATTTTTGAGGTTGCATATTTTGAATATGATCAAAAATATACTAAGCATTTAATTAACAAGATCGCTAATTTATACGATACAAAGTTTGATTTAATTGGTCTGTGGCATCGTCATCCCGGCTCTTTCGATCAGTTCTCATCTACGGATGATGGAACAAATGCAAAATATGCTTCAATGAGAGAAGAAGGAGCCATTTCTGCACTCGTCAACATAGATCCCACCTTTAGAATTACGATGTATCAGGTAGAAAGACCTTGCAATTATCAGAAGATTGCATATGATGTTGGCGACAATCTTATTCCAGATGACCTTTTGAAATTCAAAACACCGGAGAGGTTTTTTGACATTATGAATAATATTCTGTATTCGTCCTCTACGAGAGGAAATTCTGCTGAGGGATACCACAAATCAATCAGTTTGGCATCATTTATGTCTTTTATTTTGCCACAATTGAAAAATAGTGAGTGTGCAAAACATGAAGATAACGGCGTAATATCTGTGCCAGTGGGGGAATTTATACCACCTAAAAAAGAACATATGCAAGAAATGCTTATTGACGAAGTCATTGATGACATAACTTTTATGGCGGACTCGATTGGAATTGAAACATCTATTTTTCAAAACGAATATAACGGTCTTACCGTCTGCCAGGAGGCAATAGACGAAACAACAAAGCTTTCTTTTAGTCTTAATATTTTGGAATCTACGGTTGTACTTTCGTATAACAACAAGTTTTATAATTATCGAAAAGGTCTATTTACAGAAGCCTTTGGTAAAGCCAAAGCTGAACGAGAAAGAAAAGGCGAATCGGAGAGTAGAGTTAAACCGAGAAAACAAGCGGGAGTTATTGACTCCGTTATAAAGATAATTAGATTTAACAGAAACGAGGAATAAGAATATGGAGATCAAAAGACCTAAAAATTTCTTCGGAGAGGATATACCTCTTACAGTTTTTATTTCCGAAGAACAACTCCACAACAGGGAGTGTGTAAAAGTTTACGGTAAGTATTTTGAGGATACAGGAATTTTCAATGTTTTCCCTGCTGAATTATCTGATAAAGGCGAATATCTTGGTGATGTTCTTCCTGAAGGTAGCACACCTTCCGTTGAGGGCTTCTGCGGTGTAATTACTAATGAAGGAATTGAGTTTTATTGGAGTGGAGAGAAAATTGTAACCGAGTCATATGGTTTATATCAGAGCATTTTTTCAAGAAACAAAGGTATTCTTGAAACTGACATTATGAAGAAAAAATGTGCAGTTATCATCGGTTGTGGCTCTGTTGGTAGCTTAGTAGCTATGGAGTTGACAAGAGCAGGTGTTGAAAAATATGTCCTTTGTGATGCCGATACTCTTGAATATCATAACGTATGTCGCCATCAATGTGGCATTGAAGATGTTGGGGATTTGAAGGTAAATGCACTTAAAAGAAAGATTTTGAACATTAATCCAAAAGCTAATATCAAGACTTTTGGCGGTATCATTCAGAATATTCCTAAAGAGATTCTTGACGAAATGTGTACGCCATTTGAAACCATCTTTGTCGGCTGCGGTGACAACAGAACGGCAGATGTTTATGCAAACAAAATTGCCATCTATTTTGATGCTGCTTTTATTTCTATTGGCTTTTGGGAAAGAGCTTATGCGGGAGAAATTTTCTATCATCTTCCTCACAAAAATATGCCTTGCTATAAATGTGCATTGGGTAGCGGCGATCTTTCCGGTCGTGTTGAAGCGAATCATCACGTTTACTCAAATCAGGAAAATGTTGAGAGCGTTAAATTTGAACCCGGTATTTCTGTTGATATTAATTTTATTACAAGTATTGGTATAAAGTTAATTATTGATATTTTGAACTCTACTAATGAGGGGTATATTCCTCGTTTGCTAAACAACCTGAAACAGTACACTCTTATCTGCAACACGAGTGATCCTGCCATCGGTGGCGAAATGGTGGAAATCTTTAGTTATCCGTTGCAGGTTACAACATCGTTGGTTGTTGGTTTTGGTAAAGAGTGTGACGGCAAGTGTAATTTTGAGTTAGAAGAAAAGTAAAAATACACCTATTTAGGAGAAAGGAAGGCGTTTATGAAGGCTTTAGCTCAAATTGAAATTATAGCTTTGATCACCGACTTAAATGCGTTTGCAGATAGTGCAGAAACACTTATCAATACTACGCAGACGAATTATGACAAAGACAAAAGACTACTCCTAAATAGGCATAGTAGCGCTTTGTCAACTTTGGACAGTACATACAAATCGAATTGTGCATCTGTTCAAAACAAATCGAAGCAAACAATTTCTGATGCGAAGAAAATACTTGCCGAAATCACCAAATTGGACGAAAAACTGTCTAGCGTTGACAAGTATTATGTAAAAACGAAAAAGAAAAAAGAAGAACTCTTATCTGATACTACAAGTGATGCTTATGAAGATGCAACTGACTACTTTAAGACTCTTGGCAAAATCAAAGAGAGTTTCAAGGTGTTGTTCAAAAAGTATTCTGAGGATATTCTTCCCGGTCTTATCAATGGTTTGAATTATTTGTTTTCGAGCCAACGTAAAAAAGACTATGAGGAACTTATTATCCTTAGAAACACGGTTGCAGCCTTTGTAAAAGAAATTGAAGAAATGTTACCGCCTCTCACAGAGGAAAATCTTGCAACGCTAAAAGAAGAATACTTTACCCAGCGTGGCAGTACTGTTGAAAGGCAGAAAAACGAGCTATCTACTTTTGAAAACAATCACTTGGCAACCTTAGATAAAGTTGCCGATAAAATTTGCACAGATCTTGATGATATTTTGCCTGACGAATTTGTTGAGTATCTGTTCGCAATTATGGCGAATTACGCAAAAGTAGTGCATAAGGTAAATGCTTCGAGCGATATTCAAGATGAGGTCTTGAATATGTGCTATGTTGATTATCCAGTTGACTTTTTTGTGCAATCCAAGATTGTTGCATCCATTATCAAGGAAAAGTGTTCTAAACTTTTGGTGGATGGTGCAATCAGGCTGCCTATTATGATGTCTACAAGAAATGCACCCGTTTGGATGATTGCCAACGACAATAGTAACAGTTCTATGGTACAAGCGTTTACCCATTCCATTATGTACGGACTGCTTTCCTCTTGTCCGGTTGAAAAGTTGACGTTTACCATTGTTGATCCTGAGAATCGAGGTAACAGCATATCGCCTTTCTTTGATGCGAAAAAAAAGCTTCCTGAACTGTTTGGCGGAAAAATTTACATAAGCAAAGACGAGGTTGCCGCCAAAGTCAGCAAACTGAATGAAAAAATTGAGAATATTCTTCAAGATAGACTTGGCAACCAATATGATACTATTTTTGACTATGCAAAAAATACGCCTGATTATAACCTCAATATCGAGTTTATTATGCTCTATGATTTTCCAAGAGGTTTTGATGAGCGTACCCTTGCTGAACTCAGAAATGTTTTGCGAAACGGTAGTAAGTGTGGAATCTACACGGTAATTTCCTATTTGCCTGATACTGATAATACTCGTTCAAGAGAATATCATCAGAGTTTACAGTCGATCATAGACCTTTCGACCGTTATAAATCAAAATGGTGAAAACTTTGTGCTGCGTGGACTTCCTCTTGTCTATTACACTATGCCCGAAAAGGCTGAATTCTCCAAATTCTTTAGCAAATATATGCTCATTTTTGAAGGTATTAAGAATCGAGGCATTGCTTTCTCACCGCTTATCAGAAAGCTCATCGAAGCAAAAGACTCTATGGAGCTTGATTCTCACATTGAGCAAATCTGCGATATGATGAAGAACTATGAAAAAAATTATGCACAAGTCCCTGAAATCAATTCCGTGTTCCCTTCGTTGGTTACATTGGGAAATGTGCTGTATCCTGCTGATGTGTTCTCTGATAGTATCGGCTATCAACATATTATTGAAAAGTTTGGTACTGAACGCAAAGCTGAAACTGAAAACACTTCCTTTGTTGAATTGCCGCTTACATTTGACTTGCGAAACTCTTTCAACTTGTTTTTGAATTGTCCTGAAGCAAACAGTAAGGGAATGCTCGACTTTACACACCACGTTATTTGGAGCTTCCTTTCCTTTATGCCTGTTACAAAGGTAAATGTGTGTGTATTTGATAGCGAACAGCGTGGAAACAGCATTATTCCGTTCCTTGATTTCCGCAAACGCTCGCCTGAAACATTCGATCAGAAGATTTATACAAGTCAGGAACAGATGTATGACCGTCTACAAAAAATCAATTCTCAGATTGACGAGTTTATACAAGAAAAGTTAGGCAATAGATATAAGGATATTCTCGATTACAATTTGAACACCCCGAACAGAGCAGAACCCGTGACACTCTTAGTTTTGTACGATTTTCCAAGCGGTATGGATGGAAGGAGTGTAGACCTTCTCACAAATATTTTGAGAAACGGCAATAAATGCGGTGTGTTCACTATGATCTGCTACAATCCAAACATTACTTTCTCTCGTTACGAAAGCATTGATGAGCGTTTGGAACAGATTTCAAGATACTGTGCTTCTATTGACTACAAAGACGGTCATTATAGTCTGCTGCCTTACAATTTGCAGATTAACACACCGGAACTGCTCTCATATAATGCAACTGATGCGTTTATTGGGGATTATATTGAAAAGAGCGAAACTATTAAGAAACAAGGACTTTCTTTCAAGGACATTATCTCTAAGGATTTGTTCTCGCTTAATTCCTCAAAGTCCCTGAAAATACCCGTTGGTGTCGGTGACGGAGATAGCATTATCAATATTACCATTGGTGAGGGTTCTTCTCATCACGCTCTTATTGCAGGTGCAATCGGCTCCGGTAAATCCACCTTGCTCCATACGCTCATTATGAGTAGTATGCTCCACTATAGTCCTGATCAGCTTCATCTTTATTTGATGGATTTCAAAAGTGGTACAGAATTCAAAATCTATGAGTCTGTAAAATTGCCGCACATTCAGTTACTTGCACTTGATGCCATGCAGGAGTTTGGTGAAAGCATACTCGAAAACCTTGTAGCTGAAATGGAGCATAGAGGTTCTCTATTCAAAGAAGCAGGACAGACAAGCCTGAAAGGATACACTCAAGCGACTGGACAACCATTGCCGAGAATTTTGGTTATTATGGATGAGTTCCAAATTTTGTTCAATGACTCTACAAACCGTAAAGTTGCGATGAACTGTGCTGAATTGACAAAGAGAATTGTAACTGAAGGTCGTGCATTTGGTATTCATTTGCTGATGGCAACACAGTCTACAAAGGTTATTTCCGACCTTACTTTGTCGCATGGTACAATCGAGCAAATGCGCATACGTATCGGCTTGAAATGTGGCGAGAATGATGCGAGATATTTGTTCTCTGATCAAAACGACACAAAGGCTTTGGCTATGATGAAAGGACCTATCGGAACCGCTGTTATGAACTTGGACTATACCGAACAGTCCAATATTGGCTTCAGAGCTGCATACTGTGACGATGCAACGCAGAAGTATTATCTTGATTTAATCAGCAAGACTTATGCAGAGCAACCGTCTACATTGCAAACCTTTGAGGGTAGCAGAACTACTAACTTGGTTGATTATTTTGCGGATGCAAATATCGGTGCAACATCTGAGCTTCCTGCACAAATTCATATGGGTACGCTCATAAAGGTTGCTCCGCCTTTCGCAATCTGTATCGACAAGAAAAAGAAACACAACCTTTTGGTTTGTGGTTCTAACGAAAGAATGGCAAATACCATTTCTAACAACTATATGATTTCGGCCTTGCTTAATCGCAATGCAACTGTCTATTGTATCGACGGTGACAAGCTCGTTGGCGATGATGGCTCGTCAGATTTCTATGATGCTCTTGGTGAGTGCAGCACTCAGTTCAAAGTGGCTCAGGATCGTGCTGATATTATTAAGTTCATCAATGAGATTTATCAGAGTTATCAGACTTGGAAGAAGCAAAATAGTGATGATGTTATCTTCGTAGTAATTAAGAACCTTCAATTCTTGGATATTGTAAAATCAATGTTCAAGGGCGATGTAATTGATGAAAGCGAGTTTATCGATGAAGTTTCTGCTGAACCTGAGTTTAACCCTGCCGATCCGTTTGCAGCAGTAAATAATATGTTTGCAAATAGAGGTAGTGACGATAATATGTCGGTTGGTGAAAAACTAATAAAGATGATTGAAGATGGTTCGGGATTTGGCATTCACTTTGTAGTTACTTCGCTTGAATATCAATCTGTAAGAGAGTGTATGTACTACGGTGAAAACATCCTCACAAAATTCCCTGAACGTATTATCTTCTCTCTTGGTTCTAACGATGCTGATAACCTTATTGAAAATGTGTCGGTTGCAGGCTTGAGAGACAATACGGTTTACTTCACGGATGGAGTTAAGAACACATTCCAAATGAAACCGTATATTACTCCTGTTGCAAGCGAAGTCAAGAAACTGTTTAGTTGAATATAGGATATGCCATATACGCAGGAAAACAAAAAAACGTGTATATGGCTAATTCCAAATAAACATACTGGAGGTGATTCTTTGGGTATTGTAAATGCTGATGCTAATGAACTATTGCAATCTTGGAATAACATAAAGACTGCAATTACAAGTATTGAAACAACACGATCGTCTATGACGAGAAACTATCAGCAACTTAACGGCGAATGGAAAGATAAAAAATATAGAGAATTAGGAGATGTTGTTCAAGAATGTTGCAAAGCCTTAAACGAAATATTGAAGATCTTATCCAAAGGCGAAAAATTCATAGGTTCACTTGCCAAAAGTTTGCAGGAATATGATAATGTTAATTTAGATGGAAGTATGGGTGCAGACAACGCCTTTGTACAAAGTATGCGAAATATGACATATTCTGCAGGTGAAACACCTTCATATCAGTATTGCCTTGGTGTGTTGACAAAGGGAAATATTCCTGAAGGTTATCTTAATGTATTATCTGAAAGACACCAAAATGGTGAAACGGGAGTTCGCAGAGTATTTGACCATTTTACAAATCAAATGTTGATACAAGATGCGAACTATCCACCAAATCAAACGGCACATTACTCACCAATGAACTACGAGCGACACCGGAGAGGTGTTTATTACAATGCTACATCGGATATGACTAATCCGAGAGGTGCAGGGACTACATATTTCCACGAGTTGGCACATATGATCGACCACGCATCAACAGGCTATCAAGGAAATTTATCAAATACGCCTGAATTTGGAAATGCGTTAGTACAAGACGGTCAAAGAGTTTTGCAGTTGTATAACAATCTGCCCCCTGAAAGGCAAAACGCCTTTTTGACACGCATACGTTCTGATTCGGCACATTCTTTCTCGGATTTGATAGATGCTACGACAAACGGTCAATTACACGGAAGTTATGGACACTCAAGAGAGTATTGGACTCGTTCCGGTAATCTACAAGCTGAAGCGTTTGCACACTTTTTTGAAGCGTCTATGGGAAGCGAGGACAAACTTGAAATGCTTGCTAATTTCTTCCCAACTGCGTTTGGCGTGTTTTCGACACTTATTGAATCAATCCAACCCGACCAATATGTTCGGGTATTAGAAAGGAGCAGATAACTTATGAGTATAGATAAAAAGGTTTCAGATTTTATGAATGCTTTTCTTGATACTCCCGAACCTGATATAGAACAGGAATATTATCAAATCGAAGAACAATACAAGGCAATGTTCGGTCATACTGTTCCGAGAGCTATGCTGCCTGACAGTATTTCTACGGATAGTATCAAATCCGCTATGATAACTTGTATTAAAAATAAGAAAGATACTCTACTTGAATTGCTTGGTGTTGAGTTGAATGACGAGTATCTATACTAAGGGAGAAGCAAATGGAGAACGATAACATAATTATTTTGAACGATGATGACGGTAATGAGGTAGAGTTCGAATTTTTAGATCTCATACCTTATCGTGGAAAAGAATATGTAGTTTTGCTCCCTATTTCTGATGAAGCGGATGAAGTTGTAATCCTACAACTTGAAGAAGCAGATGACGAAACTGAGAGTTATATCAGCGTTGATAATGAACTAACTTTACAAGCGGTTTTTGAGATATTCAAAGAACGTGCAAAAGATATACTCAATTTTGTTGATTGATATATAACATAAGAAGGAGGTGGCTCAATGGACATTTGGCATAGGTTGGGAAGAATAATTAGGCTTTCTAATTTAGGCACGTTGATATTCTTCTTATTAAATATCGGACTGATATTAGCATTGTTTTGTCCCTATGGTGTGACCTTTGAAGCGGCTACTCCTGTGGTTGTATGTTACATAGTCACAGTTTTAATCAGTTTGTCTCCTATAGGAGAATGGACACTTGCCGCATTTGCGGGTGCGAGAGAAATAAAACGAAAAGATATTAAAATTCGTTTGATACCTTTGTTAGAAATCATCTTTGAACAAGCAAAACAAAGTACTCCGTCAATGGTCAACTCAATCAGGTTAAAGATAATCCACGACCAAGCACCAAATGCTTTCGCGATTGGACGGAGAACTATTTGTGTAACGGACGGACTGCTAAATCTATCAGACGAAGAAATAATGGCAGTTTTTGCACACGAGATAGGACATATAGCTTACGGACACTCTGCCATACAATTGTTAATTGGCGGAGGAAATGTATTCATTTCCGGTTGTTTATTATTATTAAAGGCAATTTGCTGGGTTATAACAGCTTTTTGTGGACTGATAACCGGAATAGCAACAAGAAGTTTTTGGGCTGGGGCTTTCGCAACTCTTGCGGCCAGCATTTCGGCTGGTTTGATATGGCTATGGACAAAATTTTGTATGCTTTTCCTGATGTGGTCAATGAGGCAAAATGAATATGTCGCAGACGAATATGCCTATAAATTGGGCTATGGTGCGGTGCTAGCAAGTGTATTAGATAGGCATATGTGTTCGACTCCTGATAATGGGTTGTTAAAGGCACTATACTCTACACATCCACATAGTGATGATAGGATAGCAAAGCTTCAAGAATTAGGTGCAAACTATTCAAGATATTGACTTGTTCCTATAATTTAGTAATCAGACGGATGCTTATTCTAATCCCCAGAAATCTTGTATTCAAAAGAAAGGAACTGTTTGTTATATGAAAAAAACTTTAGCGATTATGATAAACATACTTATTTTGTTCAGTATGCTTTCATCACTATGTGCTTGTAGCAATCATATGAATCAAAAGGCGCTGATAGTACCGAGTGCTGTGATACCATATATTCTCTATATTACTATTTTGAAGAGGATACAAATGAAATATTAAAAATACTATCGTCAGATAATTTAATAGAGCGAGAACAAGAACTGAAAGATAAAGTTAATGACACAAATTGGGCTGCATCTGCGTTACTTGTCTACTTGGAAGAGCTGGAAGACGATACAATAATAACATCTTCTGATAAAGAAGATGCGAAAGAGAATATAAATGGAATAACATCCTTAATTGATGAAAATCTTTCAGATTTGTATAACAATGAAGGTTCCTCAGAACTTGTCAACCAATTTAATCAATCACTTTTGGCAAATATTAAATATGTAGTTGGCTTGAGATTTGAAATTCTTGATATTGTAATATTAAATAATATGACTTCACAAAATCTTATCAGTTTGGAAAACCTCAAAACAAAATGTGTAAGTGAGGTATCAGATTATATTACAATAGATTAAATAATGTATTTTATCTGGTAAATAACAAGACCGTCTCTCACAATCTGAGTAGACGGTCTTATCTATTGTATTTGAGAAAGTCATTACAGTGTTCTTGCGGTCTGAGCCTATATCCTTGTGATATGAGCGTATCCGCTTTCAAAGCCACAAGGTTTATATCCGAGTTCAAGGTTCTTGCTATTTGCTGAGTATCGTAACCTCGCTCAGCCAGCTCAAGAAAATCATCGTCTGGTAAAGCAACTTGAGAAGCAAAAATATTTGCTTCATATTCCATTCGGTTGTCCTGCATTTCAAAGATATTAAATTCTTCAAAGCCGCCTGTCCGGGTGGCTTCTTCTCTGTGCAGCGTGTCGTGTCCGAGTTCGTGCAACAGGACAATGTTCTCCATTACCGGATGCAGATTGTCTTTGATAAACATAAAGCGATTTCGCATGATAACCTTATATGCACCTCGCTGTTTTGAAAACGGCAAATACATTACCTCTATTCCGAGTTCTCTCGCAATGCGTTTCGGATCACGAGTGCCGCATTGAGCAACAATCCGATTCGCCTTTTGCACTATTTCGGAATTACAAACATACATTGATTCTCACCCCTTTCATACCTTCCTACACTAATCCTATCAAAAGATATGTCCCAAAAAACGGACTTACTCTTCGGAACGGTATTTCTTAGGGGTGTATTTTTTATTCTTTTCTTTTGCAATCCAATAAGCGTCCTGGATTGCTTTCATCATAACATCCATATCTTCCTGTGCCATTTCACCGCCTGCAAACAAGCCGGTTACTTCCTCGGTGAGCTGCTGAGCCTGCTTTGCACCTCTGGAGCCGTATTTCTCTGCGGCTTGTGCAACAAGCATATCGCCATTTCCGAGAAGCTGATCTGTAGTTACATTGAGAGCTTTTGCGAGCTTTTCTGCCGCATCTAAACGAGGACGAGATGTTCCGTACTCATATCTCTGTATCATACGAGAGGAAACACCTGAAATCTTTGCGAGCTGCTCTTGTGTTAATTTGCTTTTTTCTCTCAATTCTTTAAGTCTCTCGTTGAATTTCATAATCATACCCCTTCGTCTTAAAATTTGAAAATTTTGAAACACGACATTTATTTCGCAATTTCATATTGACACGACATTAGTGGCGTGCTATAATCTCAAACGCAGATACGACATTTATGTCGTATCTATATATTACAGCACGACATTTCGTTTGTCAAGTGGTTTTGCTAAAAATTCAGGAAATGAGGCGAAAAAAGTTGAACCGTTCTATATTGCATTGTGATATGAACAATTTTTATGCAAGCGTCGAATGTATGCTTGATCCTTCTTTAAGAAAGTATCCGGTTGCAGTTTGCGGTTCTGTTGAAGAACGACACGTATTGTGCTTGCTAAGAACTATGCGGCAAAAGCCTTCGATGTTAAAACAGGCGATGCCGTATGGCAGGCAAAGCAAAAGTGCAAGGATTTGGTGGTCGTTCCTCCTCATTACGAAGAATACATTAAGTATTCAAAACTTGCTCGAAATGTTTACAGTCGATATACAGACCAAGTAGAACCGTATGGTATGGACGAGTGCTGGCTTGATATAAGCGGTACAGAACACATCTACGGCTCTCCTGAACGGGTTGCAAACGAGATACGGGAAACGATTAAGTTTGAACTCGGCTTGACTATCTCTGTCGGAGTGTCTTTCAATAAGATATTCGCCAAATTAGGCTCAGATATGAAAAAGCCTGATGCCATAACTGTAATTGAGAAAGACACCTTTAGAGATAAGATATGGGGACTCCCCGCAGCGGACTTGCTCGGTGTAGGTCGAGCAACGCAGCGTGTATTAGATAGCTACTGCATACGAACCATTGGAGATTTAGCCAATACCGAACCTGATTTTCTAAAAAGACGGCTCGGTAAAAATGGCGTTGCTCTATGGCAGTATGCAAACGGTAATGACCACTCCCTTGTTCATAACTCTGACTTTGTTTCGCCAATTAAGAGTGTCGGACACGGAATTACTACCGTAGCAGATTTAGAGAAAAACGAGCAGGTGTGGCCCGTTTTCCTCGAACTAACCCAAGACATCGGACATAAGCTCCGTGTTCATCAGAAGTGTGCGGATGGAGTCGCTATTCACATTCGAGATAACACACTTTTCTCTAAACAATGGCAGATGAAGTTGGATATGCCTACACAGTCCCCAATGCTCATCGCCAAGACTGCTTTCAGCCTTTTTGAGAAAAGGTACGATTGGAGAAATCCAATTCGTTCTGTCACCATTCAAGCAATCAATTTAGTGCCACAAGACACGCCCCGACAGATTGATTTGTTTACCAATGTTGAGAGAATTGAAAAATTGGAAAAGCTCGATCTATGTATTGAAACGATCCGACAGCGGTTCGGCAAGGACAGTATTAAAAATGCAGTCCTCTGTCAAAATCTAAGGTTGCCACCTGAAAGGGCAGAAATCACAATGCCGACCGGAATGTTGAGTTAGGAGAATTAGGCAATGGAAGAACGCAGAAAAGTATATGTGGAGGTAAGAGCAAGACATTTGATTGATGGAACTTGCCGACCTGAAACCATTAAGTTTGAAAATGACGAGGTTTACGAAATCGACCGTGTGAAGCAATGCTGTCGAGCTGCTTCTACTAAAGTCGGCGGTACGGGACTTCGGTATACTGTGATGATTTGCGGCAAGGAAACCTATCTCTTTGATGAAGAAAACGGGAAGTGGTTTGTTGAGGGTAAAAGCAGAGTTGCCACTTGATAATAGTATAATACTCTGGTTTTACAAAACCTCAGCAAAGGTACAAAGCAATTTGATGAGGTGATGTAATTGAAATATGATACTTGGACTCCGGTTCCTATGTTTTGCGCAAACTGCGGACATCTAAACTATGGATACCGTAATGAAAACGGAATAATCAAATATGAGTGTAAGAACTGTAAAGCAGTTTCGGTAAGAAAGCAAAAAGGTCGAAGGCACGACACAATAGACTTATATGCTCCCGCAGGGCAAGTACGATATGAGTGAGGTAGAAAAAATGGCTTACTATGATTTGAAAACGAATGAGATTTGGGCGGAGTCGAACATTGACGGATTCCACGATGAGCATATTGAGATTGACGAAGTGATAGCTCCGTTAATTCGAGAACTGAATATTAAGGGTTACAAAACAAAGTTCTGCTGTTCGGGACATCCCTTATATTCTTTATGCGAAGCTATGGTCGATTCCGAGAAAACGGCAAAAGCGTTTGTAGGATTGATCGGCACAGAAAGAACAGAAAATCCAAGAGTACCGGTCAGAGCTTTATATGTAACGCCGGATAATGACTTCTATATCACATTTGAAGAAAATGAGCAAAAAGCTATCGTCCTTGCTCTGCCGGACGGCTTTGAGTGGGACGATGAAAGAACCATAAGATACACTTACAACAACTTTGAGTTTTATGCTTTCCTTGCGGAACGGGCAAAGGCGGCAAAAGCTCTGCACGATTGGGCGACACAGTTGCCGCCCGTCGCTTAAATAATTCAAAACTGAATAACAGCGAAACGACGGTAAGGTTGAGATGAAACAGGCTGCGTAATTCCTTATCAGGTCACTTGCTTTGAAAACACTTCGGTCAGTTAATCCAGACCTGCTACAAGCAAACATGAGAGGCTGCCGACAGGACAGATAGCCACAGGCTAACTCTGTCTTGCCGGTGGCTTTTTGTTTTCGGCAGATGACTGAACAGCGAGGAGCTTCCGGCTGAGAAATCAGAAAGGAAGCTCCTTTTATGTTGTATAGCTGGCTTTGTTACATAGCTGAATATCCGTGATCTCCGAATTTTGATTTTAATTTGACTTTATTCAAAATTTCAAAATTCAAAGGAGATTACGATAATGAATAGCAGCACAAACCTTACACTTGATGAGCAGTTCGATAAGGATTGCAAAGTTATCAAGTTGAAATACGAATATCCCGGATATACAGGCGAGGAAAAGTGGGCAATTATAACCGGATTAACGGAAGAAGAACTGGACGAAAAATACGCAGAAAAAACTGCATCTCTTAGACCGTTTATCGTTCTTGATCTTGCTTTCGGAAAAGCTCGTAAAAAGTATATTAACAACGAAAATAAACACTATATGCGGGGAGTCAGGAGTATAGAACCATTTGATTATGATGATGAATTGCTGACAGCACACCACCCGGAACTTGTTGTAGATAATTTTGAAGAAACCTTCCTGCGCAATGAAACCTGTCAGAAGGTTCGTTCTGCATTGGCAACACTTCAGGATGTGCAAAAGAAACGGGTGATTAAATACTTTTTCGATGGTAAAAGCACACACGAAATAGCACAGGAGGAAGGTGTATCACACCAAGCGGTATCACAGTCGATTGCTGTTGCTCTGAAAAAATTGAAAAATATTTTGAAATAGA
>ERZ1106954.778-NODE-778-length-26100-cov-19.218276_pt1 | contig 26100 bp, 41 predicted proteins | sample MGYA00403678_ERZ1106954 | MGnify/ENA primary metagenome ERZ1106954 (study PRJEB35170, sample SAMEA104062445) | human gut metagenome | biome: human gut; feature: human-associated habitat; material: faeces | place: Denmark | collected 2012-08-20 ... | reverse complement strand
AGTAACTAAAGGCCCCGCCGCCCTCTGCAACAAACGGCGGGGCCTTTTTGCAGCCAGCAGGGAGCGGTCGCCGCTGCTTGCTTTGACCATACTCCGCTTTACCTTACCACTTCAATAACAAAACCTTGCAATAAGACAGCGCTCGACGTGGTTCGACAAGCCATCATCTTGCGACTTTGCGGCGCGAAAACCAAAGAAATTAAGGTGATGTAAATGAACATCCAAGAAGCGTGCAGAATCCGTAAAGAAGAACTGAAACTAACATATCAGGACATTTCCGACGCTTCCGGCGTGCCGCTGTCCACCGTCCAGAACTATTTTTCTAAATTGTCGAAAGCTCCATCTTTTTATACCGTTGTTGCAATCTGTAAAGCTCTCGGCGTTTCGATCGATAAGACGTGTGAAATCATAGAACACTTGACGCCGACCGAGGAAACTTTGCAAGCGCGGAATGATGAACTAGAACGCCACGTTGACGCAAAAGCGGACATGATCGAGATCATGCGGCGTGGAGTGCGTATCCGAAACAGCGTGATTGCTATAATGTTTGTCATTATCGTTCTGCTGGTTGCATGGTGCTTGTACGTTGATTGGAGGGGGATTTGATGCGAGCGGCATTGTATATCCGCGTCTCGAGTGAGGAGCAGGCGCGGCATGGATTGTCCCTGCAAGAGCAGCGAGACGCGCTGACAAGATACGCAAAAGCGAATAAAATGACCGTGGTTGGCATATATGAGGACGCGGGCATATCCGCGCGAAAGCCGTATAAAAAGCGTCCTGCGCTCCTGCGGCTGCTGGACGATTGCAAAGCGGGAAAGGTAGACACGATCTTGTTTATCAAGCTCGATCGCTGGTTCCGAAACATTGCCGGGTACTACGATGTACAGACGCAGCTGGACAAATACGGCGTGACATGGCAAGCGACGGAGGAGGACTATGAGACGCGCACTGCATCGGGGAGATTAAAGGTCAATATCATGCTCTCCGTCGCGCAGGACGAAGCTGACCGCACAAGCGAGCGAATCAAATTTATCAACGACGGCAAGCGTGCAAAAGGCCAACCGGCAGGATCAAAAGCCCCCTTAGGGTATATTGTTAAGGACAGGCAATACCAGATTGATAACGGCACGGTAGATGCCGCGCGAGATATGTTTACGGCGTATATCAGACTGCAAAGCGTGCTGGGCGTAAAGAAGTATATGCTCGAGACGTGGGGGATTGACAGGGCGTATACCAAGTATGTAAACTATTTCCGCAATCGCCTTTATATCGGCGAGGTGTACGGCATCGAGAACGCTTGCCCCGCGCTAATAAGCAAGCAGGATTTTGACATTGTAAATGATATTCTTCGCCAGCGGTCGCAGCGCTGCGCGGGAGTTGAGACAGATCGCGTTTATTTATTCTCGGGCTTATTGCATTGCAAAGAATGCGGCAAAACGATGCAATCGGAAACCATAAAGCAGACATATACTTACTACCGTTGCAGGACGCGAATGCTTGACAATTCCGCGTGCCCACATAAAAAGCGGATCCGCGAAGATGCACTGGAAGGCTATCTGCTGCATGAGCTTGAGGGGATTGCCGAGCGAAACAATCGCTATTACAAAAAGGCAGAAAAAAAGCCCACGCAAAGCGCGGACGCGATACGAAAGAAAATGGATAAGCTGAAAACGCTTTATCTTAACGACTTGATTGAGTTGGACGAATACAAGAAAGAGTACACCACATTAAAGAAATCCCTTGAAGCGGTAGAGGAAAAGCCGAAGACAAACCTTGATGCGCTGCGAAATGGACTTGCTGAATATGATACTTACTCACGGGAAGAGAAAAAGGAATTCTGGACGCGCTTTATCCGGAGAATTGATGCAGATGACGACGGCGCGTTTTTTGTAACGCCCCGTTAGGCATATTTGACCTTCGTGTTCTCAAAGGTAAATTATGCCCAAAAGATACCCCCGCCTTACGACGGGGGTGTTCTCATTTTTCGAGCTTGCGCATGACGCTATTATAGACGCGCTCGTTTACAATTTTCAAGCTGTCCATCAGCTCGTCCATGATCTCCCACGCCTTGTCCGGTGGAACATCTGCCACTGCGCGCAGAAAATCGCTGTCGCCGTATGTTTCGACGCTAACCGGCGCGGGTGCTGCGGAGTATGCCATCGGCAAAGCCCTCTCTCTGTTGCCGCTTTGCTGGTCACGGATGGCATACAGCACGGCAAGGCGCTCATAGTTTGTCCAGCTCGATTCCTCTGTTTCGAGGCGAGCTATCCAACGATTGACCTCATTCTCGTCGACCATAGGGGTGCACCCCCTTTAGCCCTCAATCGTGTCCATGCAGCGCTGGATGGCTCTACGGATGCTTTCGTCATCGGCGTTGTCCAGCATTTCCTGCAACTGGCGTTTCATGTTGTCGATTCCGCCGTCGCGGGAATAGTGGCCGCGCACATAATGCGTGCCGCGTCTCGCATTGGACATATCCCGGTCATAAGCGCCGCGCATACCCGGATGCCAGTCTCCGTCGCGGGAATAGCGGCGAGAATAGTCTTCATCGCGGGAATAGCCGTCGTCCTCCAGCATCTCAATCTTATCGATGTTCTTGATGGTGTCCGTCAGCTTGTGCGCAATTTCGAGATCGCCCGCGCCAAGCTCGCCCTTACGTGCCAGCTCGTCGAGTTCGTCGCACAGCATATTGCGCAGATCATACATTGCTTTCTTGCTCATGTCCATTCTCCTTTCACGCGATCCTCTCAACCGTCAGATTCGAGTTAGCGAAGTTGACGGCCTGAGTGCTGGTGTTTTCCATTGCGACCGTCAGGCAGTAGCCTTTCGGGACGCAGACCTGTGCGGAAACATAAATGTTAAAGTAGTTCTCTACCGCCGCAGGCGTGACGGTAGCTGTTGCGCTGGTTAATGGCTCTCCGTTAATGGCAAGCGCTGCCGTGATGGCCTCAACCGTGCCTCCGGTAGGAATAGCGATGTTGCCGCCAAAGGAGACCCGAAACAGGGCGCGGTTTTGATTGGTGAGGCCGCGCAGCGTGACAATGCCGGCGCCCTGGCGATGCACGATACAGGGCTTGCTATTTACCGCAGTTTCGGTCAAGGGAACATTCTGGCCTGCGGCTACGCTAACAATATTCGCGTTTGTGTACTCTGCCAAAATAATCAGTCCTTTCTAAAGGGGTCGATTTCGACCCGGTTAAAATACAGCGGCAGGGCTATTGCCCCGCCGCGTTGTTTCCAGTGTCGGCACGGGGCCGACCATCTCGGTAACGTCACCGATATGGTGCCCGAGAAGCTATGCTATGCAGTTGTCAGCAGCCGCAACCGGCAAACTGGTTGCAGCAATAGGGGTTCTGCACCGTGTAGGCCGGAATGGGGGAGGGACGCAGCTGCGAGACCAGATAGCTGTTCTGCGCCGCCTGGCTTGCCGCCAGCTTCAAGCCTTGGTTCTCGGCCTGAAGGTCAGAGAGCTTGCTCTGCGTCAGGAAGTCGAGGATCGCGCGGCTGTTCTGGTTGTTCGCGTCAATGATGTCGCGCGTGGCGTTCTGCACGGTGTTGCGCGTGTCGCACGCCTGCGTCGCCATGTCATAGCGCACCTGCGCGATAGCCGCGCGATTCTCGCAGCAGCAATTAGCAGCCTGCATCTGCATAGCGTTGAGCTGCTGCATGAGCGCCGCCTGCTGGTTTGCGCGGGACAGCTCGGCATTGCCGAAGCCGCTGTTGATGGCCTGTGCGGTCGTAGCAAAGCCACCAGTAATGGCATTGTTCAACGCGAAGGTGGAATCGCAAATGCCATTCGAAATGCTGTCGAGCTTACGCTCAACGCTCGCAAAGTCAGAGGTCAGAACGTAGCCGTCCATCACACCGCCGCCGTTACCGTTGCCAAATCCGTTGCGGCCCCAGCCGAAGAGGAAAAGAACGATAATCCAGATCCAGTTGTCGCCCCACATACCCATACCGCCGCCGTAATTGCTCGCGGGCGCGACCGGCATAGTCATCATGGGAGCTCCGTCGGAAAGAGACATATTATCTCTCCTTTCATAAATTTTATTTATCAAATCGTGGCCACGATAAGATCAATGGAATAAATGCTCGAACTGCTTCGCCATCGTTTGCAGTTGGTTTAACTCCTGCTGGCTCATAGCGCCAGATTGCAGGAGCTTATTGACTTCTTCTTTTGGGTTTCCCTGAAAGCCGCTTTGGAACTGTTGGAATTTCTGCTTAAGCTGCATCAGCTCACCCATCGGCCCCGGCATCTGCCCGCCGCCCAGCGCGGCCATGAACGGATTACTCATCGTCCTCGTCCTCCTCGACCTTGCGCTTCTTCTTGCCCTTCATTTCGCCCACAAGCGCCGCCAGCGCGTCGAACTCCTCGCGGGTGACAAATTCCACGCCCTTTTCTTGCGGCGCTGTACGGGGCGTTTCTGCGCGCTCTACAAGGTCATAAATCTTAAGCGTTGGCTTCCCGCTTGCATCCGCCTGCTTGAGATACACAGTCGGCGCGGTAGAATCCCACAGCGCAACGGCAGAGTTGGGCGCGATGAGGTACCCCCTCGCCTCCTGCTCGCCGCTTACCCACTGCACACCGCCCTGCGCGATGGGGTTCTGTTGCACTGGCTGCGACATAGGCTGCTGCATGGGCTGCATCTGTGGCTGCTGCATCTGCCGCATCTGCATGAGGTTGTCCGGCATCGGCTGCGGATAATAGGGGGTGAAATAGGGATATGCCATGTTCATTCCTCCGTTTCTTTTACCCAGTAATAAAGCGGGATTTCGTTCTCGCTGTTCCAACTGTCATAAATTACGCCGTCCTGAACGCACACTACATGGCCGGAGAGCGCGAGAATATACGTCCCGCACGGGTGCTCATCGGCAAACTTGCCGACCGTATAGCAGTCCGGGCAAGTGTCCGGTATGATGTATCTCCGGTAGCCCAAAGACCGCAGATAAGCGCCCCAACAGGCGTTTGCATTTGGCAAATCGCCGTCCAAGTACCCCTGTATGCACAGCGACAAATAGACCTCGCCCCAGTCCTTCCCCGTCGCCTTGCAGATCGCGCGCACGGTGCAGTCGCTGACGTTGCGTCCGTTTGGATTCGGGTTGAAATAGCTATACATGGAAAAGCTCCGCGAAATAAACGTAAGTGCGAAGCTCGTCAGGATCAGGAAACAGCGCCAAAATATCCATCGCCATTTGCTCGGTAAATCCACAAGCTAAAAGTCGTTCGTACATTTTGTGCACCTCCTTTTGTTGCCTCAATCATACCGTGGATCGTGCCCCGCAAATGGTCAGCTTTTGGTCATTATTTGGTCAAAAAATATTTTGCAAAAAGCTCAAAAAGCTCTTGACTTTACGCCAATATTGGCGTATACTAAGCACATAAAGCAAGAGGGAAAACCTCGGGAGGAAACAAAAATGAAGTACAACAAGAGTGAGATCATGAAGAGCGCATGGAACCTTTTTAAGATGTTTCAGAAATGGGCTGCCCCCCTCTCCTTTTCTGAATGCCTTCGCCGCGCATGGGATAACGCCAAGCGCACCCTTGAAGCCACCAAGAAGCTGATGTCTAACGGCTGCATGAAGGTCATCAACGGTTCTCGCCTCGGCCTCATCCGCACTATCGCCGCTGACTATACGATGGGCTGGATCGTGACCGGCAAGACCTACGCCGCCCGCAAGGAACTCAAGGCTGCAGGCTTCCGCTGGGATCCGGAATCCCGCAACTGGTTCACCACCGACCGCAAGGTCGCTGAGTATTTTTGCTGATAAGAAAGGAGACCAATCATGACGACTTATTACGTTACCGCAGATCTTGACCGTGCGCCGACGGAGCAAGAAGCAAAGGAGATCGGCGTACCCCGTGCAAAAATCTTCCTTGGCCGCGTCAAGGCAATTATCTGTGCCGACAGCATCAAGGACGCTTGCGCGCGCGGGCGCAAATGCATCGAAGGGTGCATCCAAAAGGGACGAACGATCAGCAACGTCGGCTGTATGCCGGTTGCAGACGCTAAAAAGCTGGGGGATGACGAGATATATAAAGGCTATCCCACAACAACGTGGCTGCTGTATTACCGTCTCAAAAGCGGCATGACACAGGCCGAGTTATCGAAAAAATCCGGCATCTATATCCGGCAGATCCAGAAAGTTGAATCCGGCGAAATCGAGACGGGCAATATGGCTGCAAAAACCTTATTTGCGCTCGCCGGCGCGCTGGGTGTGGATATAAGTGAGCTGCTGTAATGGGCACGTATGACCTAACAGGGCAGACTTTTGGGCACTGGACTGTGCTTGAGCCTGCGGAGCCGGATAAATACGGTCGGGCAAAATGGCTCTGCCGATGCGATTGCGGCGAGGAACGCGTCGTGACTGCCAGCAATCTCCGTCGGGGTGTCAGTACGTCATGCGGCCATACCAGGGGCGAAAATCACCGAAAGGATCTAATCGGGCAACGCTTTGGGCGGTTGACTGTGACGCGTTATGTGCGCTACTCTTCGACCGCGAATAGCTCAATATGGCGGTGCCGTTGCGATTGTGGCAAAGAGACCGATGTGTCGGGAAGGAATCTTATGACTGGACATACCACGTCCTGCGGCTGTGCTATGGCAGAGGCCCAGCAATCCCCAGACGCTCGTGTCAAGGCGCTGCTGGCATCCCCGCTGACAGGGCCATATGAGACCAATATCCGCGCAAAATGGTATCGAGTATCAAACGGTGCTCGTGAGTGGGAGATCAAAAACTTATCGAAATTTGTCAGAGATCATGTGGAGCTGTTTGGCATTGACCCAGAGGATAAGTATGAGGCCAAGCGTACGGCCAAGATGCTGTATGGCGCGTCATACGATCACTGCCAGTGGCACGGATGGACGGTCATCCAGTTTGACCCAAACGAACACAAAGAGAGCACCGATTAACCTCGGTGCTCTCTTTGTCCGTCTGCTATTTTTTGATATGCCCGTCTGCGGCAGCGGTTGACCGCCTCCGGCGACAGGTGCAGCGCTGCACACACTTGCGTGTAGCTCTTGCGTCGCACGTCGCACTCAATAAGGCAGTACGCCTCGTCCGCTGGCAGCTCAAACGATAAGATATACGCCACGGCCCGCTTGGGGGCCATAGAGGATAATTGCGCGCGGATTGACCTGTGCTGACTGTCCATGCCCGTGTAGGGCTTGCAGAGGCGCTTGCGCGTGGGCTTTCGCCGCCCGCTCCTTCCTTACTTTTTCGACCGCTCCAACTCCGGTTTACTTCATTGTTGCGAGTTTCCTGATGAGATCCTCGCCGTACTTGTAGGCGGCGAGATAGTCCATCGTTGCATTCGCCAGACCGGATCGCTTTTTGAGCACCTCGCGGTAACTCGCCTCATACTTCGGGCGGTATGCGCCCAGCACGAGCGACAGCTTGCGCTTGCGGCGATACACCCCGTCGCCGTTGCTCTGGCTGCCGGTGTTGCCGTTGGAGGTATTGCCCTCGATGGCGATCACGTACTGCCCACTCACGCTCTCGCAGATGCCGCAATGGTCGGTCTTGACCTTCGTGTTGGGGAAGTCATAGATGAGCACGTCGCCCGGCTGATAACCGGACGTGACCCACTGCCCGTGAGCCTTGGCGTAGATCATCAGCTCGCCGCAGCTTGCGGTCTTCCCGCCGCCGTAAAAGAGCCGCTTATCCACCTGCTGGAAGCACCACCACACGAACTGCATACACCAGTACACGCCGTCCATGCCGTAGGCTTTGCCGTACTTCTGTCGGTTGCCCGGCTGCTCCACCGTGCCGATCTCTTTTTTAGCGACGGTAAGAATGTCTTCTGCTCTCGCCATGCCTTACGCCCCCTTGTCGATGACGTCCTGATTCTTCTGCGACTGCGTGCCGAAGTAGAACGCGATGATCGAACTGTAGATCAGCATAAGCTGCTCGCCCGTGATCTTGCCAACGACAAAGCCGTAGATCACCGCGCCGGTTGCGGCGATCGTCACAATGCTCTTCACGCTGCACAGGTTCGCAAACCTCTTTTTCAGCAAATCGTTATTCATAGTGTTGTATCGTCCTTTCTGAAAATCTTGATGCCCGCCACCACAACGAGCTCTGTTGTCCATGCCGTAAACCAGCGTTCCGTCAGCACGTCGGGCGGCGGAACACCGAGCGCCGTCATGGTGAGCGACGCTACGGTGTACCACGTCAGGCTGAACATGGCGATGGATATGTACTTGTCCCGCTTTTTCATCTTGTCCCAGCGGGCTTTCAGCGCTTTCATGCTGCCGCCCCGCTGTCGAGGATCGAGTGGATCCCGCACTCGGCCAAAAATTCTTTTTGCTTGTGCTTCACTTCGGCGGCGTAGTCCAGTGCGGCGTGCACATCCCCGTTGCAGTGCGCGTCCGGAATACGCTGCATCGCCTTCGCCGTCGCCTCGCCCAGCGCAATGGCAGCCCAGCTGCCCTCGATGAGCTTGAGCATCAGCTGCTCCTGCATCTTCTGCTGCTCGGCGGCTTTCTCGCGCTCTTTCTTGTCGCGCCGACGGTCGCGGGCGGCGATGGCCTCAATGAGCGCCACCACCACCGCCGCTGCGGCGGAAATCAACGCCGCCGTCATGCGCTTACCTTCGTGAAATAGTTCCCTACCAACTCGTGTGGCAGATACTGCAAGACGATCTTCCCGCCCGCGGCCTCGCCGGTACGCTCGCAGAGGTACGTCTTGCCGTCCTCGCTGTCGAGGTAGTACTTGCCATACTCGTACTCCATGCCGCGGCTTGCGGGGATGGGGTCAGCCTGCGTGCCCGCGTGGGCAACGTCGATCACGACCCACAGCGCAGGCGTTGCGCTCGGCTTCCAGCCCTCCTGCGAAGTGTGCGCCTGCTGGCACTTGTAGAGCTTGCCGCCGTCGCTTACGCGGTTGCCCTCAACGTAGCTGACGGGATATGCCCACGCGGGAAACAGCTCAACGGCCTTTGCTGCGTCGCTGTCCGGCAGGCTCGTTGCCGCCGCCTCGATCATCGGTCGCAGCTTTGCCGCGCGCTGCGGCGTGATGCTCTGGCCGACCAGCGCCGTGACGGTCGCCTCCGAAAGCTCGGATTCCGTGGGCTTGCCCATCTTAATGCTGACCGTGCCGTTGCGGTGGTCGGTGATGTCGCCAGCAAGGCTGTACTCGCTGTTGTCGTACTCGTTGACGACTTCTTTGGTCTCGCCCGTGGGTTGGCCCTGCTCGTCCAGCACGTCCACCGTCTCGCGCTGCACGATGCTCCACGGTGTGTTGTCGGGCAGCAGCGCCGCCGCGGCATCGTGGGTCATGGTGAGGTAGATGGTTTTAGTGTCACGCCCGCCCCATGTGCGGTCATTGTTCATGCCGTTAACCATAGCGGGGTATTCTGTGTTGTTGACTTTGATGTAGATACTCACGTGTACTCCTTTCTACTGCTGCACAGCGTTTGCTTGCAGCCATGCTAAGAGGTCGCCCGTGGGGGCTTCGTCAAAGGTGATAGTGCGGTAAGCTTGGTTAATCCATGTTGCCTTGTTCCCTTTTCCTTCTTGGCGTGCTACATATACGGAATTACCAGAAGACTTCTTATACTTGATATTTACGCTGAGTGTTGGTTCTGGCATAATTTGTTCACCTCCCCTTACGCTTGAACGCTTACTCCAATGAATCTCTCCCCATTGGATGTAAAATCTACGTATTCAATCGGGTTGGCACCTTGGAGGCTGTAAAGATCAGCATTTTCATTCAATACCCACGTGTACCCATTTTGGAATTTAATGTCATATCCTGTCCCATTGATGAGCGTCCTGCCTTTTTTGATGCTGTAGCTCGTGCCGTTGACGAGGCATTTCCCGCCCTTCACTTCGTAGACCGTGCCGTTGACGAGCGTCTTGTGCGTAGCGGAGGGTATTTCTCCCGCGATAAATGCTCCAGTACCTGCGTTACCATAGAAAACACTATTAACGTCATCCCATAGTCCGACTTCCCCAGAAGCATTTTTGCAGGGGATGAAATCGCGGATAAGAGGCACACCTTCGAACGCCGTGGTCTTCCATATCTTGCAAGAGTATAGGCGCATAGAGGTAAATCCGCTGCATGAGCCATTATTCCTTCTAAATGCAAACAACGGAAGATTGCACCCTATGATCCCAACGACCCCGGGTGTAAGCGTTATTGTCTCTGCGCTATCAACTTGCGCGGTGTAGGGAGATGCTGGAAAATTTCTATTAAAGGTATGTCTCCCAAAAACATTGCCCTGATGTTCTATGTTGCGAAGATTATCGTTCCCGTATCTGACAGCATATCCTGTTCGGTCCGCACGGAGCCTCATCACGTTAAACAGTTCCGCCTTTCCTGGTTCTGCCCATGCCGCCGACGCAATATGATGATCGTTACCGGTGTTTTTCTCCAAGATAAAAGCATCAATTAGTATTCGCGTCTCGGCGGGAAAAACTTTCGTATCAATCCATTGCGTCCCCGTACTCTCGATATACTCAAGCCTCTTGTAACCGCTTGGTAAGCTCATCTCCGCGCCTCCTTACTGGAAGTACCAGTTGATCGCGTAGTTCTCGGTGGGCGTGGTCTCCGTTGCAACCAGCGTCTGCTTGACGATGTTACCGCTTGCGATGTAGTCGCTTCCGCGCGTCGCCGCCACCAGTCCGCCCGAGCCGTTGCCCTTGAGGATGTTGGTCGTGGATGGGACAGTCGGGATGACCGTCGTATTTGGGAGCGCACCTACCTCCGAGGCCGTGTAGCTTGGTTTGGTCGCCGCCTTCGCCCACTCAGGCACGGTCGGGTCGGTTTCCTTGTAGCTCTGCAAAGCGCTGTCAGCCCTGCCTAAACTCGTCTGCACGTCGCTTGCAAGGTCGGATTTTGTTACTGTGCTCTTAAATGCCAAACTGCCGAGGTCTGCGAGCCACTTTGCGATTTTGCCAAATAGCACGGAGAGCTTTTCGCCCGTCGCAACATTTGCGCGGGTGCTCGCCGTAGTGAACGCCGCCGTGACGTTACTGCCGTCGCCGGTCTTGTCCAGCTTGCCGGAAATGTCCTGATGCTGCGTCAGATAGCCGCTATCGTTGTCGAGCTGCGAGGTTTTTGTCGGGATCAGCCCGCGAATGTATGGATGTGCCGTCTCGCTCTCGTTGTGCGCTTTGATCTGCGCAGACACATCAGGCGTAGGGATTGCCCCGATAGCGTCATCCACATACTTAAACACGTCCTGATGCTTACCCTGCGGGTCGTAGATAGAGGCCAGCATATCACCCGCGCCCGTGCCGTTGGCGCCGTTGTAGACCGCAAAGTCAAACGTCGTGCCGTCCGTCAGGGTGATGGTATAGACGTCGCTTGTGCCGGGGGCGTGTGTGCCGCTCTTGAGCGCGATGCCAGAAATGCCGTTGCCGGTTGCACCCTGCGGCCCCTGTGCGCCAGTGCCGCCGCGCGGCAGGCCGAAGACCAGCTTGTAAACATTGTCCACAAGAGATTTGCTCACCGTCGCGGGCTTGCCCGTCTCAAGCGTCACCGCCTCGACGATCATGTTGACGATGGCGTCGCGCGCCGCCTGTGCATCAGTTTTCGCCGTCTCTGCCGCCGACTTGGCGGAAGCAGCGTCCTCGGCGCTCTGAGCGGCCTGTGACGCTTTCTTCCCCGCAGAGGTCGAACTACCCGCCGCCGCGTTCTTTGCGCTCTCAGCGGCTTCCTGTGCCGATTCCGCCGCCGTCTTAGCGGCCTGTGCTCCGGTCTGCGCACTCTCCGCCGCTTTCTGCGCGTTGGCCGCAGCGGTCTGCGCAGCCTTTGCCGCCGTCTCAGACTTTGCCGCATTGGTTGCCGCCGTCTGCGCGGCCTGCACCTTCTCGTCAACGCCGGTCGCAGATTCAGCAGCCGCCACCGCAGAAGATGCCGCCGCCTTTGCGGAAGCATCCGCCGCAGCAACCTTGTCGTCGATGCCCTGCGCAGCGCCCGCGGCCTTTGTTGCCGATGCAGCCGCCGCGTCAGCCGATGCCTTGGCGCTGTCAGCGTATTTCTTAACCCCCTGCATCTCTGCCGCAACGGAATCCTTGGCATACTGCACGACCTGCGAGCCTTTCAGTTTCTTCGCCTCGCCGCTTTGCTGCAAAACGAAAAGGTCTTCGCCCGTGATCTGTGTTGCTTGGGTGAGGTCAGAAATTGTTTTATCAGCCATCAGTTACCTCGCTTTCCTTCTTGAGCTTCGTCTTGCCCTCTTTGGCGGGCGGCTCTGCGGGGACGTGCGCCGCTTGCTGGTCAAGCCGCTCGAGGATCGCATATGCCTGCCTTAGCTCTCCCTTGACCTTTGCCATCTTCTCCGCGTCGTTCGCGGAGATCATCACTGAGGACAGCGTATTAAACGCGCTGTCAAGGATCTGCATTGCCTGCTTTTTCATAGGTCCTCCTTATCCCGACTCCCACCAAGAGTCGGTGTAGATTTCTGCGTTGTAGGGTCTCCAAATGTCCGTGTAGATGTACGGCGTATACGCTCGCCACATATCCGTGTAGATGTACACAGCGCCGCCCGAAGTGCCGCCGCCCTCTGTGGTAAACGATCCGCTGTCGGAATAGCTGGTCTCCACCCATTGATTGAGGTTGGTGTCCCAATAGCAGAGCACTGCCTCCCAATCGTAGGTTTTGCCGGGGGTAAGTCCGTCGAACGAATCCGTAAACGTGTTGTTCGCGCCGGAATCCTCGTTCGAGGTCAAGTAATACCCGTACCCCAGAATGCCGGTCACGTAGATCGCACGCGCTCGGTCGTGGTAGCTGTCTCCGTAAAACGTGCCGTTGAGGACGGCTGTCGTCGACCCCGTCGCTGTAACACTGACGCTAAAACTTGCCATGCGTCACCTCACTGAACAAAGGAAAAACAGTTTTCCCCAGCTGCCAGCCGGTAAGTTATCTCCGTACATCTGGCTGCCGATATACAGCTCGCCGCCGCCGAGCGACACAATGTTGTTGGACAGCGTGATAAATCCACCGTAGGCGCCGCTGGCTTTTAGGTATACGTTAGTCGCCGATTCCAGCTTGATACCGCCATAGAGGGTTTTAATGCCGATACCATAGTCAACATTCGTCTCGACGAGCGAAAGTTCGCCCACTTTGGTATTGCTGTTTGCCAGGAGTTCCACCGTCTGGCCGCGCAACTTCTGCGCTGTGATAGAAGTGCTGTCAATGTACGTCGCGATTGCATTGTCGACCTCGCTTGCGCTCAGGCCCGCGTTGTTGTCGACGTAGGTCTTCGTAGCATAATTCGAGCCGTCCTTGAGATCGCCGACGCGGATGCTGCCGGTCTGGATTTGGTCGGCTGTCAGCGTACCCTTGATATTCGCCGCATCGACGTACAGATTATCCGTCTTGATGCTGCTGCCGTTGATCTTGGTCGTGCCGCTCGCGTCCGTCACCGTCAGGCCGTCCAGCGTGGTTTTGACCTCAGTGTACTTGCCGTCGATGCCCTCGACCTTGAGCATGATCGCCTCGCTGGTTTTGGTGATGAGCGAACGGGTTTTTGCCATGTTGCGCTCGATCTGCCGCTGCGTCGGCGATTTGTACGGGTACTCGTCGTCGATCTCGTCCGCGTCCGGCGCGGAGATGTCCGGCGCGAGCATTGGTTCAAACGTCATGTCCAGCGCGATGAGGGGCACATAAAGCCCGTCTACCGTCACCGCGTCGCCAAGCTCGACCGCAGGGTCAAGCAGCGCCTCGCTGCCCTCGTAGCCGATGTGCTTGTATCCGGAGACTTTGGTGAGGATCGACGCCGCCATCGCATTTGTGCCGTCCGGCTGCAAGGCCGTCAGCGTCCGTCCGGTGTCCGATCCGGACACGCCGACCACGTCGCCGTTCTCGTCAAGCAACTCGACCTTTGTAATAGGCTGCGACGCGATGCCCGGGGAAAACTCCGCCAGCCGCCGCCCTAAATAGGTTTTGTCCATGTTGCCCTCCTTAAACGAGGATTCGCACGCCGCCGAAGGTGATGGCGCTGCCGGTCTCCGTCACCAGATAATTGGTTTCTTTCGGCATGGAGTTGAGACCTACCAGCAGCAGCTTCCCGTCGTCCGTGATGATCCAGTTCCCCGCGTTGGCGACCGCAATACGCCCCAGCGCCTCACGCATCGTCATATCGCCCTCGCTGTCCACAGGATATTGCATCGGGAACGCCGCATCCAATACCGTGCGGCTGTCCACTGCCACCCCCATGCGCGCCGCGATATCCGCGACCGCCGTCGCCGCCGGCATCGGCCATGTCTCCGCGTCATAGCTGCTGTCGAGCCACGTCTCCTCGGCTTTGAGCATCGCATCATACCCGTGCACACTCAAGACGCCCGTGATCCGGTCAGTCTTGCGCGTGGAGAAGAAAAACACGCCTTTGGGGATCCACTCACTCGCTTGCTCGCCGAGCACCAGCCGCGCAAATACTTCAATTTTTGCCTGCCGTGGAATCGTGCCTTTTGGGTAAAGCTCGACGTCGATTTGCCGCGCCGAACAGTTCCCAATGCCAAAGGTGGAATACAGTCCGCCATACACTCGTAAGCTGTTTTTTACGATGTCCGCTTGACTATATTCCACCCCCGCGATGCTTAATTTGGTTTCTACGCGATGATTCCGGTCGGCAAGCAGCGATAAGTACAAATCACTTACACTGTGCATTAGATTTCCCTCAACTGTACCGCGCCGCCCTTATACCTGCGTTTACCGTCGACAGACACAAGCTCAAACGCCGCGTCAAGATTGCTTGTCACACGCATTGTTTTTACCACGTCCGTCTTGGTATATGGGTCGGAAAATGTCACCTCAACGGTCGATGAGCGCAGCGCGTTGCAATATGCCGTCGCCTCGTCCTCCGTCATCGGAAAGAGGGAGAACGTCACGACATAGCGGTCTTTACTCCGCACCGCGTGCTCCACATCGTCCATCGTTACAATGATCTTTCCGTAGCTCACCTCGCGCTGGGCGGAGTAAGTAGATACCTTTTCGTGCACGTCAAGCGCGCCGAGCTTCAGCGTGATATCCATTTATACCCCCATTGCTCGTTGGAGCTGCCTGTTGTATTTGTATGCCGTCTCGCCGATTACTTTCCCGTCAAGCACAGACTGCACAACAATGTTGATATCGCCGCCCATGCCGACGAGGGAAGATAGCGCGCTGCGCATCTGACCGCCGAAAGATTGCTCCGCGCCGATCTGTGCCGTGCCGAAGTCCAGACCGCCAGTGATGCCGCGCTTAATGCTGTCATACTCGTTGTCCCAGCCCTCGCCAAGACCAAGCGCCATGTTCTCGCCGATTCCCGCAAACACGCGGGACGGAGAATGGATCCCGAGCTTACTCTTTACGCCTGAAACAATTCCGGAGAAAAAGTTGCCGACTTTCTCCTTGATCCAGCTGCCCATTGCCTTGATACCTTCCCACAGGCCTTTCACGATCTGCTTGCCGACATTTACGATATCGGGGAGTGAGGAAACGAAAGTTTTTACAATGGTCGCCATCATGTCAAGCACCGACCGAACGATCTGCGGCAAATTATCAGCAAGGCCGCTGACGATCGCCATCACCATCTTCATGCCCAGCTCAATGACCTGCGGCAGTTTTTCGACGGCATAGCCGACGAATTTTTCAATCATTTCAGGGCCTTTTTCCTGCACCACAATGCCGATGTTTTCAAGGATCCTCTCAACGACCGGCAAGAGGTTTTCCGCCACCGTCACGGTGCTGCCCAAAAGGTTTGTGATGAGTTCCGCCATGTCTGCGTTTTCGTCGCCCAGCCCCGTAATGAAGTTGTCATACGCCGCTTTCATCGACGCGATAGAGCCCTGAATCGTCGTGCTGGCTTCCAGCTGCGTTGTGCCCGTGATGCCCATTTCCGTTTGCACAGTATGGATAGCGTCAACGATATCTGCGTAGCTGCTGATGGTGTAATTGGTGTAATTTCCTTGCGCAGCGTTTAAGGCGTTTGCATCGTCCAAAAGGCGCTGCATTTCCTCCTTCGTGCCGCCATAGCCGAGTTTGAGGTTGTCGAGCATGGTATAGTTCTGCTTGGCAAAGCCGGAGTAAGCATTCTGGATAGATTCCATGCTGGAACCCATCTTGTTTGCGTTATCCGACATATCCGTAATGGCCAGATTCGCCTTTTCCGCCGCCGCGTCCGTGTCGTTGCCCATAGATTGCAGCAACGACGCGGAAAACGCCGTCACGGTGGTCATGTACTCATTCGCGCTCATGCCCGCCGTCTGGTATGCATTCTTGGCGTACTGCATCACGGTATCGGCAGAGGACTTAAAAAGTGTTTCCACGCCGCCGACCAGCTGTTCATATTCGCCGTAGCTTTGGATTGCTGCTTCGCCAATGTTTTTTACCGCGCCCGCAACAGCTTTCACGCCAGCAACAATGGCTTGCCCTGCAATATTGGCTTTCAGCACGTCGCCAAAGCTCAATGCCTTTTCTTTGGTATCCCCGAGGTTTTTATCTACTTCGCTCGTGTCAACGCTGATTTTGACAAAAAGGTCTAATAAATTCATGTTCTCACCACGCTTTTTGGTGTTTTTGGCGAAAAGCCCTTGAAAAGTCAAGGCTTATGTAGTACAATTTCAGGAAAGGAGGGTTTTGCCATGATCAATTTCAACAAAGATTCCGCATTTGACTTAAAGCCTATTCCCATTGCCGAAGTCCGCGACGAGGTCAACGGTCTTTTGATCGCGGGCGAAGAGATCGCCTGCGCGTTCAAAACGATCCGCGACCAGCTTATCTTCACCAACAAGCGCATTATTTCCGTTGACGTGCAGGGCATCACCGGAAAGCGGAAATCGTTCAGCTCCATGCCCTTTTCCAGGGTGCAGTTCTTCGCTATCCAGACACCCGGCCTTGTTGAGCTGATCCCCGACAGCGAGCTTGTCCTGACGTTTTCCAATGGCTTTACCGCCAAATTTGAGTTCAAAGGCGATACCGACATCGGGAAGATCGGCCGCATGATCTCGGAATACGTTCTCAAATAACGCCTATCCCTCCGCCGCCCCGTCAGGGGCGGCTTTTTTTATCGTCAGCCCGCACCGCGCGATAATATCGGCGGTAATCTCTTCGCACGTTCTGTTGTCCTGCTTCTTCGGCTCAATGATGTCCGCGTATCGCGCCTTGATATAGTTCCCGCCCGCGTATCGCGCCGTGTTTTCGGCCACAATGCGCAGCGCGTCCGTCACATAAATGCGGTATGCGTCGTTTCTTGCTTTTTCATTGAGCCGCGCCACACAGTACCGCAGGAACGGCTTTATTCTTCTTTGCCCTCGGTATTCTCCTGCGCAGAGCCAGAGGATTTCCCGCTCTGCGCTGAGAGAAAAAGCGCGCTGAATGCCTCATCGGTCAAAAGCTCCGTCGCGTCGCGCATCAGCTTGACGAGGTTCAGCGCACCCTTGTAGCTCTCTGCGCTCACTCCCTCAATAGAGGCAAGAATGGCGATGATGTCGCCTTTGTGGCCCTTGAGCAGCGCGGGGAGCGCTTTTCGCGCCCTCTGCGTCATAAACTCTTTGGCTGTCATGCCCTCGGGCAGCTTCTCGCGCTTGAACAGCGCGGATGCCGCATCGTCCTCCGCAATGTTAGCAATCGGGTCGATGATATCCGCGATGACGTCAAAGACGCGCTCGCCCTGAATGTCGGAAAGTCTCATTTACGCCTCCGCCGTGCCGGACTTGATGTAAATTTCAAAGGGAACCGTGTCCTGCGCGCTCATGGAATAGTGCCCGGTAAACTCAAAGGCAAACTGTCCCTTGGCCTTGTCGCTTGTCTGAAGCTGGAAGCCGCCTGTGGAAAGCGCGTTGATCAGCTTGATAGCGATAAAGCCGCCGTTAGTTTCGCCGTTCTTGTCGGAGTAATCGCCCACAAGCCAGATATCGTCAAAGTCCGCGTCCTTGAGGTCGTTGCGCGGTGTAACCTTGGTCGTGTCGGTCGTCCCGATGTCCGCCGCGCCGCACAGCCGCTTTGCAATGGCGGTATCCGCATTGACAAACGTGCCGGACATCTTTACCTCCCACGAATCGAGCTTTTTCAGCTCTTTCATGTTCTTGGGGCAGTTGTCGATATCCTCGCCAAAGTCCGAGTAGGTCGGCGTGGCGGTGAAGTTGACGCCACCGGTCGTTGCGCCGATCTGCCCCGCCTCGCCGATGGCGCCGGTCGCAGGCGTGAAGTCGGTCGTCAGGATACCAGCGTTGATCTGAAGCTTCTGAAATGCGTCAGAAGGAATCTTGGTAAATTTCATAGTCTTGCCCTTTCATCAGTTTTGCGACAGGAACTCAACCGTAATGTTGAGATACCGCCGCTTGATGTTTTTATCGCTTTCATCCGCGATGTTCTGGCACCACGGGGATCCTCGCTTGATCCACATCGCCCCGCCATCATACGGCACAAGCACGCCGCCCATGCCGATGGCATCGCTGATTTCCTGTGCCTTTGCGTTGGGTGTCGCTTCGCTCTCGGTGTAATACCAGAGGTTGACCGTCAGCGCGATTTCACCGCTCTCCCATGACCCTGTGATAAGCTCATAGGTCAGCCACGGGAAAACCGCATCATCTGGCACGTTGGAGGTCGGATAGGCCGGGAGGAATTGAGAAAACCACGCATGGAGCGCCTTGTCCTTTGTCATTTTGGCAACTCCTTTCGCTCTGCGGTGAAGAATTTCAGTGCCTTAATGGTTGCACCCGCAGACCTCGGCGCGGCCTTTTCCTCGGGGTTTGAGGTCACGCGGTAGGTGTTGCCGGTGGACGTGTCGCGGAAATAGTCGTTATACTCGATGGGGACGGTCTTGTTGACCAGCGCGGAATACACCGAGGTCACACCCTCCTTTTCCGCCCTGCGGGCCTCCATCGAGGTATCGAGCGCTTGATAGTTGAGAAATTCCGCGCCTTCGGCCCACGCAACGATGTAGCCGCCTGCGCCGTCCGGCGTTCGCGTCTTTTCCATCAGCACGCATTTGCTTGCAAAATCGTCGAGTAAACTCACGGTTCCACCCCCTTGAGCTTTCGCCAGTCGTTTAACCGGTCTCTGAAAGCGTCCTGCCAGCCGTTCAACGCGCTGCCGTCGCTTCCCGCGCTGCGTTTGGCGTAAGAATAGCCCCCGAAGCTCTCGCTTTGATACGGGCTTGCAACGGCCTCCCCGTTCTTTTCCTGCCACGCGGCGATATCTTCGGCAAGTGCAACCACAGCCTTTGGCACCGCCAGCGCCCACACCGTCCCGGTAAAGGTTTCATCCGTAAGGTCGGTCGCCGGGTACTGGTGCGGTCCATCGTTAAATACGGAACCGCAGATGCGGAAATATTGATTGGTCAGGAGAAAGGGCAGCGCAATGCTGCCATTCTCCACGGTGAACGTGCCCTCGTGAATCTCCACAAGGAACCAGTTGTTCAAGTGCCGTAAGACCTGTTCAAGCATTACGCCGCCCTCCTTATCACTTTGCGGTCACGCTCGCGTTACCGCTCTTGAGCGCGTGGTAGTTGCCGTCGCACTCGACCACGGTCACGGTCTGGCCGGTCGCAATGGTCAGGTCGCTCTTGCCGTCCCAATCGTTCCAACCGGCGACGTTGTCGCCGTAAGCGACGGTTGCGGCAGAGGAGCCGGACGTGTACTTATACTTGTTTCCTGCGGCAGCCTTTGCTGGAGACACGGTCAGCTTGGTATCGCCGCTCTTGGAGCCTGCAACAGAGGTGACCGTCAAAGAGCCGAGCGTGCCGTTGTCGATGGTGCCAACGACCACACCGTCAATGCGCTCGGCAAACAGCTCCATGCCGTTAATGACGGTGTCCGATGCGGTCATGTTGGTGTAATCAGGCTCCTCATGGATGCCGATGTAGCCAGTCGCATCGGTGGTGAAGGTGAAGACCTCCTGCAGATCCGCGCCGTTGACGGGGATGTAGTAGAGGACAATGTTGTCCTTTGCCGTGGCGTAAATCTTGCCCTTCGGGACGCTGGCGTTCATGATGAGCGTTCCGAGGCCGAGGAAGTTCTCGACGTAGCTCATGCCGAATGCGGTCTGCACGGTGATGTTGGCCGTAGACAGGTAATCCGCAACGTCCAGCGGATTCATGAAGTAGACCGCGCCGATCTCGTCATCCTCGAAAAGCACCTGCAGATTGCCCCAAGCCTGCGCAAGAACAGTCTGGAAGTTCTTACCGCTCACCGCGCCGGTGCCGGTCGAGAGGAAGTCAAAGAAGCTCTTGCGGATGCCTTTCTGGACGTCCTTGAGCATTTCATCGGTGGTCGTTTCCACCGCCTGATCGTAGCCGCGATCGGTGATCGCCTCGGCAGAGGTGGCCTTGCGCCACTTCTTGAGCGTGATCTCCTTGTAGTTCACAGCCTCGGTCTTGTAGTGGGAGAGGGGGATGGTGTCACCCTCGGCCACAACGCCGCTCTCGAGCGTGCCGGTCGCCTTGTAGCTCTTGAGCACAGTACCGGCCTGCTTTGCGATCTTCCGGGTGACGCCCAGGGCCTCCATCAGTTTCTTGATGGAGTAACCAAACATTTCGGTAAATTCGATCTCGCGCACGCGGGCGAGGTCATTTTTCTTGATCAGATTAGTTTCAGCAGCCATAATTAGCCTCCGTTCTTATTTTCAAAAAGATTGATGTTTGCAGCGATCGCCGCGCGGCGCTCCGCCCTGTCCTTGATCTGCATGATCTGGTCTTTAGTCATTGCGCCGCCGCCGGTGTTCGCCGGGGGATTGGCAGGATTCGCACCGTGCGTCTGCGTGGTGGAGACAAGCCCCTTGTAAGTGCCGTCTACGAGCGCATCAAGGGCCTTGGTGTCCTTGATCTTCTCGCCGTCCAGCTCCAATGCGGCCATTTCCTCGCCGCAGCCGCGCATCGCAAGGTCGAGATTCGCGCCGGTGATGTTTTTGCTCTCAAAGTAAGCACGGACAGCCTTTTCCTTTGCCGCCTTGCTCTCCTTTGCCGTGATGTCGGTCTTAAAGGCTTCAAAGGCCGAGTGTTCCTTCTCGTACTTCTCCTTGTAACCGCCATCGCCTGCTGCCTTGAGGTCGTCCAATTCCTTCTGGACGCCGGGCAGCTTCTCCGCGTCCGCCTTGTACTTCGTGAGATCGTCCTTGAGGGGGTCAACCACGCCCAGATGCAGCGCAACCAAGCGATTTTCGATCTCTTCGGTGCAAGCCTCGCCGAGAATATTTCTAATTTCCGCTCTCGTAAATTTCGCCATGTTATTCGTTCTCCTTTTCTTTGGCCCCAATTCTTCGGGGGCGAACGTTGTATAAAAACCGCTGTACCTCGCGGGTTTTACCTAAAACAAAAGAGCCAACCACCGAGAAATTCTCAGTAGTTGGCTCATCGTGCCTTTCCGCGCGCTCAATTGCGCTGCGGTCTTATTTATTTTTTGATTTCTTCCATCTTGACGATCTGCGCCTTGATGCTCCCGTCCTTCATCTGCTTGAGCTGCACTCTTGCGCCGGTCGCAAGCACGGCCTCCAGCGCCTTGATAAAGTCCTTATCCATTTTTCAGCTCGCTTTCCAGAATGTCCCGATACTGCCCCGCATGGTCGGCGGCAGCGGGTTTTAGGAATGGCTTTGCCTTGTTGCCGCGCGTGTAATGCCAATTCCCCTTTGCGTCCTGATACACCCACGGTGTAGGCCGTCCACCTCCGCCTTCGGCGTAAATGCCGGTGCCAAGCTCAACATAAGCGGCATACTCGTTGTCCGTCCCTATGATTGCCGCCGGTTCCTGCTCGTCTACCACATGGGTGATGCTGTTCCGCAAGTTGCCGGTGTCAACGGGGCACAGCTTTTTTGCATATCCCTCCGCCACCAGCCCGCACTTTTCAAGCCCCCGCAACAGCGCCGCCTTGATCTCAGCAGAAACCTCCGCACTGTGGTCTTGAATATCAACGTTCATTGCTCACCCCATGTTTCAGCAATAAGCGTACCATCCTCCTTGCACTCTCTGATAACCATTCGATTGTTATTAATATAGCAGATTTCCGAATAATCGCCACCGGACGGTGTTTTCCCGTAAACGCGCTCTTTGACAAGTTTTCCATTGTCATCATAAAACCTTTTTGTTTTCATAAGCGCTCACCACCTTACCTTAAGAAAATATCAATGATTTTCGCTCTGTTCGGAAACGTCTTTCTAAATGCGTCCGGATTTTTAACAAATTCGGCCATGCTTTCCGCAAAATCCTCAGAATTGGCGTTTGCTCCATAGACTGTAACCGATTTTTGACCGGATACCTTCTTATCCTCAGCCATTGCATCCGTCCACCATGTGTACTCCGAGAAACGTGTGCCATTTACGCTATTGTCCGTGTCAACTTTATGCCCGATTTCATGGCAATACGTTCGCACAACATAATCGTCGTTATGTGGATAATCATAACGCCAAAAATTGATGTCATCCCCGCCCGTAGCATAACTGCCTCGGAATTTCTTGTATCGCTTTCTCCAGTATTTGTCTTGCGGGTTATGAACATCTTGGAATATGATTTGTTTTTGCCCCATATTCCGCAATTTTTCTGGAACCTTACTCCAAAGCTCAACCGCTTTCTCTGGGGTCATCGTCTGGTGCGCTTTGTTGTAACTCACCGGAAATACAAACTCTGTTCCGTCTGGAGTTTTATAAACCGTGGCTTTTGCGGATTTTCTCGTCCCGTTTTCCGTTCCATCACTAAAATCATATTTCCGCGTCTCCGTGGTGCAATCCGAAATAGTGATTGGCAACGGCTTGCTTTCTTCTATTATAGCAGATTTTGCCGCGCTTGCAACTTGCTTTGTATCCTTTTTCCATCCAGCCCATTCCGCATAGGTCATATTCGAAATAACCTCTGTTTGCCCCGTATCGGCGTTTCTGGCGCGTCTCTGCGCTGATGAGGTATCTACTCCATCCACCACCGCAATCTGCGTGCAGCGGCAGTTATAGACAAGATAACCGGGCGCGGAAGTATCGCCGGGAAACATGATCTCATAGCCGTCGACCTTAAAGGGCTTGTCAATGTCGGCTTGCTGGCCGTCAAGCATGGCGTGTGCATGGCGCGTCCTGTTGTCCAGCGTCGCTACCCACTCGCGCCTGAGCTTAATGCCCATCTTCTCCGCCGCCGCGTAGCTGTCCATGCGTCCGGCGTTCTGCGCTCCGGTCACGGCGGTTCTGGCGGTGCGGATGGCGGAATCGCGGCTCATGGTGGTGATGCGCTTTTGCAGGTCATCCGCCATGTGCTTAATGCTCTTCCCCTGCAAGATGGAGCTGGTCACGCTTGCCGTGATCTGCTTCTTGCCATACGCGAGGTCGATGCCACGCTTTAAGGCGCGTTTTGGCGGGTAATACGGCATTAAATCGGGTTGCTCTACTATAAGCCGTTTGACCGTCTGCTCGTCCCACAGGTCAAAGCCGACGTTGCCCGCGACCTGCTCGATGGTATAGGCCGAATAGTTGCGGTTAAGGGAGTAGATACCTGGCGTTGCATCGTTGGTGTAGGACACCGCCACAGCGTTTGCGTCGGTCACGCGGTGCGCTACCTTGTCGCGCATGGCCTGATAGCGTTCCCCGCGCCCGATCTGGTTCAGACGCCATCGCTTATAATCGGCCTCCGTCCATTCCTTTCCGTTCTGCACGGTGCCGATCAGAGCTTTCATTTCCTCGTCGCGCTTGGCGAACCGCTCAAAATATGCGTCGATAGTAGCTTGCAGCTCTTTCCCAGCCTCGCGGTATAGTTTTGCGATGCGCCGTTCCAGCTTTGCAAGTTCCTTGTCGGTCAGCTTGTGGCCGAGGTCACTGTTCGCCATCGCCGCTCACCCCCGGCGCGACCGGTTCCGCAAAGCTCCGGTCAATCTCTTCTGTAGCCTTCCGCTTTGCCATGTCCTCGTACTGGTCAATATCGCCGTTGATTGTCAGCAGCTTCTTTGTGATGTATTCGTCGTCGTAATACGCCGCGCCCAGAAGGATGTTCTGCGTTTCCTCGCTCTTGTTGATAATCTGATTGCGCGTGTAGCTCGGCTGATCCTCAATGCCTGCCAGACGCAGAATCTCAACAATAAACCGCGTGACCTCGGATTCAAACTTGTCCGTTTTCAGATCCAGCGGCACATAGCTTGCCTTGATTGCCGTTGCCGTTTGATTGCCCGCGGACACCGCCGCAGCGTCAAAGCTCTGAAAATCTTCATAGAGCTTCTTTTTCAGCATATCAATGGTGCTGCTCGTGCCCTCATACGGTGCCTCGATGGTCTTGCTCTCCACCTTCGCACCGTCGTCGCCGTTAGCGTGGGCAACATGCGTGGTTTTCAAGCGCTCCACAAACTTTGCATCGTCCAGATCATCCATGCCGTTGCAATTAGAAAGCACCCAATAGATCAGGTTGCCCTCGTCCACGTTGTTGACCATGTTCGAGGATGCAAGATCGAGCGCGTCGATGGTGTTGCGCTTTCCGGCAATTTCGGATAGGCACCGCTTGTTGTTTTTCAGCGGCACGATGGGGAAACTCGGATAATTCCCGCCGTCGTAGATTTCGGTTTCGCCTACCTCGGCCTTGCGGATAACGAGCTTGTAGCTGCGCTTTTCCTGCAATACGCTCATATCTTTGTTCTTCGGCTGGAAATACTCGGTAAAGCCGTCGATCTCGTACAGCGTCGCTCTCAGGGGCTTATCCTGTGCCACCTGCCAAAACCGGATGCCTGCCTTCATTGCACCGTCCTCTTCATCATAGAGGGGGACGAACTCAAGCAGAGAGAACACGCGCAAATGCGTCAGATCCCAGAAGCCGAAGGACACGCCTGCGATTTTCGCCTCACGCGCCGCATCCATGACTTCCTGGTCGAAATCCGGGCATAGCTTGTTGGGTGTTTCCTTCTTCGCGAAGGTCACACCGTTACCCAGCAGATACGAAACCTCCTGATCAACCGCCAAACCAAAGAACCGGCTGGCCAGCTTATGGTTTGCCGTCCACATATCCGTGTGGCTGCGGCCCTGCATATCATAGATAATCTTTTCGTAGCGGTTGATTGTTGGATTTAGACCGTTATAGTATTCCTCCGCATCCGCCGCAGTTTTATACGCCGTGCTCTCGCGGTGCTCATTGATCGCGCTGCGGATAAACTCAATGCGCGCCTGCTCGTTGTCACCGACCGCTACAAGGTCGTTATATGTTTTGATAGCCGCTCACCGTCCTCACTTGTTCCAAATGGGAGTATAATCGCTCTTGCCCTTTTGACCGGGCACTTTCCATATCGATTCCGTCGCATATCGGCACGCATCAATATGGTGGTTGTTCGCATCAGGATAACCGCTGATGATCTCTCCCTCGCGGTTCCTCTCGTACTCATAGGAAATAAATTCTTCTGCCGTTTTGGGGCATTTTACCTTGTCAATTACGATGCTCGACAAGCCTTGCAACCACTGCATAGAGCGGTCAATGCTTCCCGGCCCTTTTCTTGCGCTGATGCAGCGCAAGCCGAACTTTTGATAGTCCGCGACGCTCTTCGGCTCTGCGCCGTCTGCGGTGATGAGGTCATCGCGGGTCAGCCCATAATCAAGCAGCATGTCAGCCGTTTCTTTGTTTCTCTTTTTGTTTGCGGTCATTTCCGCGAAAATGTATAATGTGCGTCTCGCAGCGTCGTAATAGCAACGGTTGAATGCCCACGGGTCGGGGAAATAGCCCCAGTCAACGCCATTATAAATGCGGTCGAAGTGCGACATTTCCTCGTCGGTGATTTCCCGCAGCTCCAAATTTTCGAACACATTGCCGCCCGTGCCCACTGGAATGCCTAAATACTCATGCTGGTACGCACGCTCATCCGTCTCTTTGAGATGCTCCGCCTCGTCAAGAAACTGTTCTCCCAGCCATTCAGGCGGTGCTTGCAGATACGTTGACTTGTGGCAAAGCCGGTCGGCCCGTTCTTCCAAGCTGTCTTTGTTCGCCCAGTTGTCGCGGCTTATCGGCGGGTTATAGCTTTCAAAATTCCAAAACACCGAGCCGCCGCGCATTGTAGACTGCAAAATCGTTCGTATCTCGGCGCGACCAGCAAACTGGTCTTTTTCTTCAAAGTGCGTCACGGCAATATAGCCAAACGGCACCTTGATAGACTTGATCTTCATGGGATCGTCAGCGCCACGGAACATGATCTTCTGCCCGGTAGGCTTGTAGATCAGCTCCATCGGGGAAACCT
>ERZ1106954.770-NODE-770-length-26317-cov-11.971975_pt1 | contig 26317 bp, 26 predicted proteins | sample MGYA00403678_ERZ1106954 | MGnify/ENA primary metagenome ERZ1106954 (study PRJEB35170, sample SAMEA104062445) | human gut metagenome | biome: human gut; feature: human-associated habitat; material: faeces | place: Denmark | collected 2012-08-20 ... | reverse complement strand
CGTGCAGTCCAGGCCGTGCTGGAGAAGTACAGACAGCTTCAGGACATTATTGCGGTTCTTGGCATGGACGAGCTGAGCGCAGAGGACAGAGCGACCGTCGCGAGAGCGAGACGTATACAGCGCTTCATGTCACAGCCGTTCCACGTTGCGGAGAACTTCACCGGTACGCCCGGCAAGTACGTCAAGCTGGAGGACACCATCCGCAGCTTCCAGGCGATACTCGGCGGCGAGGTGGACGACCTGCCCGAGCAGGCGTTCATGCTCTGCGGCAGCATAGACGACGTTATTGCAAAGCGCGGCACGTTCTGAGGTGGAACCTATGGAGAACATGATTCATCTCTCCGTGGTCACGGCTGACGGCGTCGCGCTGGATACGCAGGTATCCTACGTCAATATCCCGACCGGCTCCGGCTCCGTCGGCGTCCTGCACGGGCATGCGCCGATGCTGTGCGCGGTGAGCGCTGGCAAGGTCAGATACACCACGGCCGACGGCGGCTCCGGCGAGATCGAGGTCGGCGACGGCGTGGCGAACGCCGGAGGCAGCGAGGTAACGTTGCTCGTAAGCGAGACAAAAAGTTAACAGTATCGAGCAAAACAGATCGTCATCGGTGATTTTTATTCCAGATGGCGATCTGTTTTTGCATCCGAGGATCAAGTGCGGAAATGGAATTATTTAAAATAAAAGCACAAAAAGGCATAAATTGAAGAATATGCGTGAAAATAAAAACAAATGATTTTGTACTTCGTCATTTTGCAACTAGCAACAGGGCAAAAATCGTCATTATTATTCATTGACGCATATGTTATGCAGTGATAAAATGGTAGTCGTTAGAGAATTATTAGTGAGGCGCGCTATGAAAAAGGTCTATGTTCTTATCGGAAATTACGGCAGCGGAAAGACGGAGCTTGCGCTGAACTTCGCCATAAACGCGGCAGCGGAGGGCGGACGCACGGAGCTGCTGGATCTTGACATGGTGAACACCTATTTCCGCCTGACCGAGCACGGCAAAATGACGGAGATGAAGGAGATACGCCTTGTCTCCCCGAACTATGCCTGCTCCGGCATCGAGACGCTGTCCCTGCCGGCGGAGGTCGCCTCCGCGTTTGACATGGATTGGGACACGGTCGTGTTCGATGTCGGCGGCGACGCTGTGGGTTCCACTGCGCTTGGCCGCTATCATCAGGACTTTGTTGACCTCGAGCCAGGCTCGCTTGAAGTGCTGAATGTTGTGAACATCCGCCGCCCGCTGGCCGGCACGGTTGAGAAGATAATCCATCTTCAGGAGGAGATGCAGATACACTCCCGCCTGAAGATAACCGGCATGATAAACAATACGAACCTTGCCCAGATGACGACTCCCGCCGAGCTGCGCGACGGCTACGAGATGATAAAGCAGGTGTCGGAGATAACGGGCGTGCCGGTGCTGTATACGTCCGGACGCAAGGAAATGCTGGACATTTTCCTCGCCGAGGGGCATGACCCGAAGTATATCGGGACACCGATGCCCATAGATACATATATGCACCGAGATTGGGACAGCTGGATAAAAGGGCTGGACGAAAAATAGGACGAATCCGCTTCGGCGGTTTGTTATAAGCAAGCAAAATTTTTTACAGAAAAGAGGTTATCTCATGGTTAAGGTGACGATCAACGAGCTTGTCTGCAAGGGCTGCGGCCTGTGCGCAAGGGCATGTCCCAAGGGCGTACTGGCGCTGTCCAAGACCAAGCTCAACGCGAAAGGCTATCACCCCGCAGAAGTAGTTAACCCTGAAGCCTGCATAGGCTGCGCATCCTGCGCACGTACTTGTCCGGATATAGCGATCAGGATAGAGAAGGAATAAGGAGGAAAAGAAAATGGCATTGACTCTTATGAAGGGTAGCGAAGCAATCGCGGAAGCCGCTATTCGCGCAGGCGCCCGTTTCTTCTTCGGCTATCCTATCACCCCGCAGACAGAGATACCTGAGTACATGTCCGCACGTATGCCCGAGGTCGGAGGCTGCTTCCTCCAGGCCGAAAGCGAGGTCGCGGCAATAAACATGATCTATGGCGCAGCCGGCACCGGCGCCCGCGCCATTACCTCTTCTTCCAGCCCCGGCATCAGCCTCAAGCAGGAAGGCATATCCTACTGCGCCGGCGCGCAGCTGCCCTGCGTCATCCTCAATGTCATGCGCGGCGGCCCCGGCCTCGGCAACATTCAGGCTTCTCAGGGCGACTATTTCCAGGGCGTCAAGGGCGGCGGCAACGGCGACTACCATCTGCTGACTTACGCTCCCGCCTCCGTTCAGGAAGCTATCGACATCATGATGTTCGCCTTTGAAAAGGCCGAGCAGTACCGTGTTCCTGTCCTGTTCCTCGCCGACGGCATCATCGCTCAGATGATGGAGCCGGTCGAGATGCCCGAGATGGTTGATTTTAAGATCGATCCCGAGAAGAAGCCCTGGGCAGCCACCGGCTGGAAGCCCGGCGATGATCCCGCAAAGCGCGCCCAGATCAACTCCATCTACATCAACACCGAGGATCTGGCCATCCATAACGACGAGCTGCAGAAGGTCTACCGTGAGATCGAGGCCAACGAGTGCATGTTCGAGGAATACAAGACCGAGGACGCCGAGTTCATTATCACCGCTTTCGGTACCGTTGCCCGTATCGCCAAGTCCGCCGTCGATGAGCTGCGTGAGCAGGGCATCAAGGTCGGCCTCTTCCGTCCCATCACCGTGTGGCCGTTCCCGTACAAGGCTCTTGCCGAGTGCGCAGGCCATGAAAACGTCAAGGCCGTGCTCGATGTCGAGTGCAACGAAGGCCAGATGCTTGAGGATGTCAAGCTTGCACTCAACGGCGCAAAGCCCGCCGATTTCTTCGGTCACTGCGGCAGCCAGATGCCTACCACCGCAGAGATCGTCACTAAGATCCTCGCAATGAAGGAGGGTAAATAAATGTCCGTAGTATTTGAAAAAACCAGTCTGCTGACTGACAAGCCGTTCCATTACTGCCCCGGCTGCAACCACGGCATTATCCATCGCCTGGTGGCGGAAGCTATCGATGAGCTGAAGCTTGACGGCAACGTCATCGGCGTCGCGCCTGTCGGTTGCTCCGTCTTCGCATATCAGTATTTCAACTGCGACATGTACGAGGCCGCGCATGGCCGCGCCCCCGCAGTCGCAACCGGCGTCAAGCGCGTAAAGCCCGACACTCTGGTCTTCACCTATCAGGGCGACGGCGACCTTGCCTCCATCGGTACTGCCGAGATCGTTCACGCCGCGCACCGCGGTGAGAAGATCACCACCATATTTGTCAACAACGCCATTTACGGCATGACCGGCGGCCAGATGGCTCCGACCACTCTGGTCGGCCAGAAGACCACCACCTCTCCCTACGGCCGTGACGAGAACTGGTGCGGCGCGCCCATCAAGATCTCCGAGATGCTCGCGGCGGTTCCCGGCTCGTACTACATTGAGCGCTGCGCTGTCAACAACAACGCCAACATCATCAAGACCAAGAAGGCCATCAAGAAGGCTTTCCAGTATCAGCTTGAGGGTAAGGGCTTCTGCCTTATCGAAGTGCTGTCCACCTGTCCTACGAACTGGGGTCTCAATCCCATCGAGGCGATGAAGTGGCTGGAAGAGAACATGATCCCTTACTATCCTCTCGGCGTATATAAAGACAAGGGGGCTGCTGAATAATTATGATGAAACAGTTTATTTTTGCAGGCTTCGGCGGTCAGGGTATGCTCCTGATCGGCAAATTCGTTGCCATGGCCGCAATGCTGGACGGCAAGCACGTCTCCTGGCTGCCCTCCTACGGCCCCGAAATGCGCGGCGGTACCGCGAACTGCTCCGTTATCGTCAGCGATAAGGACGTCGCCTCCCCGCTGGTCGACAAGGCCGACGTCATCGTTGCGATGAACCTGCCCTCTCTCGATAAGTTCGAGGAGCATGTCAAGCCCGGCGGACTGCTGGTCATCAACAGCTCCATCATCGAGCGCAAGTCCACCCGTGACGATATCACCGTTGTCTACTGCGACGCTAACCGCATCGCCGAGGCAGTCGGCAATCCCAAGGGCGCGAACGTCGCCATCCTCGGCGCAATGCTGGAGAAGGAGCCGATCGTTGATATCGATAAGATGACCGAGGCTATCCGCATTGAGCTTGGCGAGCGCAAGGCTCGCTTCCTCGAAGGCAATAAGAAGGCTCTTATCGCCGGTATGGAAGCTGCAAGAGAGCAGTAAATATTTGTTCTGAAAAAGCCAAGCGGCGCCTGCCGCTTGGCTTTTTTGCGTCCAATATCAATGCGGAGTTCATGCCCGCGCCCTGATATGCCCGTAGGGGATGTGCCGTCCCGCTTGTATAACAAACGGGAATATTTGGCATAATACTACCGAACAATTATTGCTTGGGGGCGGGGAAATGAAAAAATATTTTGCTACGGCGCTGACGCTGCTGGGTGCGGTTGCGCTGATGCTGGCCGGAATGTACGTGTATTCGCAGCCAGATAGCGGCGGCGACGAGACGCTGGTGACGAAGAATATAATTGTCGGCTCGGTCGAGATCGAGAGCCGCGGCGGGGACAGCTTCTATGTCCTGCGCGATAAGTTCGGCTCGGAATATATCTTTAACCGCCTGCCGGAGCGTATGCGCAGCGAGAGCTACGAGGGGCGGAACGCGCAGGTGCGATGCACTCCGGCGGACAGCTCCGGCAGACGGCTCCTGCGCGAGCTGAGCATCGACGGCAAGGTGCTCATCAGCAGCGGCACAGGCGGCTCCGGTCCGGAGCTTGCACATGTTATGGGCGCGGTGATAATCACGGCGGGCTTCCTCCTGCTGTGGCTCTTCGTTCGCCGCGTGATACGCATAGCCTCCGAAAAGAACAAAAAGAAAGACGGGTGATAACCCGTCTTTACCATTTGCTGCGCTGCAGACACTACTCTACGACACCAATAACCCACGGATTGCTGACTGCAATCCGTGGGTTATTTTTCACTTACTCAACGCGCTAAAACAGCCTATCCGCGCTATCACTCGGCACGCTGCCTCAGATACGCCGTGTGGGTCAGCTCAAGCGCTGGGATCATTTGCGCAGGGGCGACGCGCACCGTGACCCAGCCCTCGCCAGAACTGCCGGACAGCACAGGAATGCCAGACTTCGACAGCGCAATTACAAGCTCAGACAGCGTCGCCGTTCCGGCTGCGCGCCCCACAAGCGTGATCTCACTGCGCGCCTCGCTGCGGGTCACACCCGCGTAGTCCGGACGCTCCGCGTCTGCAAGCAGCCGCACGCGCGAACCGCGGCCCGGCTCAAACGACGACAGCAGCCGTATCTCCACGTCGTTCGCCAGCGCCAGCGCGACCGACCGATCGTGCAGCACCTGCGAACCTGCGCCCGCGAGCAGCAGCATGTCGCGGAAATCTATTTCCTCAAGCCGCCGCGCACCGCTGACAATGCGCGGGTCGGCGGTGTATATACCGTCCACGTCCGTGTATATCTCGCAGCGCTCCGCGTCGAGCGCCGCTGCCAGCGCGACAGCAGTCGTGTCCGAGCCGCCGCGGCCGAGCGTTGTTATACCGCCCTCCGGACTGACGCCCTGGAACCCGCTGACCACGGCGATCTCGCCGCGTTCAAGCGCAGCGGCAAGCTCGCCCGCCGCGATCATCTCTATCCGCGCCTCGGCGTGGCTGCCGTCGGTGATTATGCCGGCCTGCCAGCCGGTGAACGAGCGCGCCGCAAGCCCCATGCTCTCGAGCGTGATGGCCATGAGCGCCGCGGACTGCTGCTCACCAGTCGAAATGAGTGCGTCCAGCTCGCGTGCGGGCGGCTGCGAGCTTATCTCGTGTGCCATATCCAGCAGCTCATCTGTCGTATCGCCCATGGCGGACACCACGACCAGAACGCTGTGCCCCCTTCGGCGAGCCTCGGCAGCTATGCCGGCGGCTCGCCGGAGACGCTCTGTCCCGGCCAGAGAGCTGCCGCCGAATTTCTGCACTATCAGCATGGCATCCTCCGAATACATTTTTTGCCGCGGAGCCGATGCCCCGGCTCCGATGCGCGGCTTTTCGCCGTCAGTACATTATATACGCGCCCCGGCTCAGGGGTTAAAGCGAATATTTTCCGGCAGATGTGGCAAGGATGGGTGTGGAACATGTGGGGCGCCTGGATGCGCTTTCTATATATAACAAGGAAGGCAGGGAGAGGGGGAGACAATGCCCGAGAGGCTCGCAAAATATCTTTGGGCGGCGCTGTGCTGGGCGCTCGTCATCGCGGCGCTGTGGCTGGCGCTGCGCTTTCTGCTGCCGTGGCTCGCGCCGTTTCTCGTGGCGCTCGGCGCGGCGGCGCTGATGGAACCGGCGGTCGGGGCTCTGGCGCGGCACGGCTGGCGCAGGAGTGTGGCCGCGGGGCTTGTGACGCTCGCGGTGCTGGCAGCCGCGGCAGGGGCGGTGTATGCGCTCGCGTCGAAGGGCGTGGATATGCTGACGGATTTCGCGCGGCAGGTGCCGGAGCTTGTCGCGTCGGCGGAGCAGACGCTGGTGCGGCTGGAGGCGCGGATGCTGGAGTACATCGCCGCCGCGCCGCAGGGCGTGAGCGGATATCTTGAGAGCGCGCTCGATTCGCTCGGCGAGAGCCTGTATAAGCTTCCGGCGGCGCTGTCGCAGTGGGGGCTGGAGCTTGTCGCGCGCACGGCGCAGGCAAGTCCGGACACACTGCTGTTCGCCGTCACGGCTGGGATCGGGACGTATTTCGCCTCCGCGTCGTACCCGCAGCTCACGGCATTTCTCGCCGCGCAGATACCGGCGGGGCTTCGGCGGCGCTTTTCCGGCGTCGGCGGCAATCTGAAAGGCAGCTTCGGCGGCTGGCTGCGGGCGCAGCTGATATTGATGCTGATGACATTTTTCGAGCTGCTTATTGGCTTCCTGCTGCTGCGCGTCCGCGGCGCACCGGTCATCGCCGCGGTGACGGCGCTGGTCGATGCGCTGCCTGTGTTCGGCACGGGGACGGTGCTGCTGCCGTGGGCGGCGTACTGCCTGCTGTCGGGCGCGGCGGCGCGCGGGATCGGGCTGCTGATCAGCTGGGGCGTGACGAACCTTGTGCGCAGCTGCGCGCAGGCGAAGCTGCTGGGCGATCAGATCGGGCTTGACCCGCTGGCCTCGCTCACGGCGATATATATCGGATGGCGGGTCAAGGGCGTGATCGGGATGCTGCTGTTCCCGCTGATCCTCGTCACGCTGCGTCAGCTCAATGACCGCGGCGTGATTCGGCTGTGGAAGGAGCCGTGATGGGGGTGTATTATTGCCAATGGGGAAAAGAAAATTCCGCGCTCTAATCCGTCCCCCTCCCCCAAAAACCCAAACACAAAAAATTTTATTCCGATTGCAATAAAACACCCTGCTCGTGTATTATATAGGTGTAAAGCAAAACAAAGGGAGGGACGCGATGCTGCCCGCCGCATACAAAATGGAACCGGAGACGCCGCGCGTGAGCGGCGCGGATGAGCTTGACCGGTGCATAGAGCGCGTCGCCATGTGCGACAGGGACGCTTTCGCCGTGCTGTACCGCAGCACCAGCGGCGCGGTGTTCGCCTATGCCCTCTCCGTACTTAAAAACCGGCAGGACGCCGAGGACGTCCTGCACGACTGCTACGTGAACATATACCAGACCGCGCAGGCCTACCGCAGCGAGGGCAAGCCCATGGCGTGGATAATGACCGTGACGCGGAACCTCTGCCTGCACAAGCTGCGCGAGCGCAGCCGCCGCGCCGAACAGCCCGACTGCGATTGGGAAACTCTGCTGCGTGCGGACAGCGGTCTCGGCGACGAGGAACACCTGCTGCTGCGCGCGTGCATGGAGCAGCTCGGCGGCGAGGAGCGCAGAATATTCCTGCTGCACGCCGTGGCGGGCTTCAAGCACAGGGAGATAGCGGAGTTTATGGAGCTGCCGCTGGCGACGGTGCTGTCGAAATACTCGCGCGCCGTGAAGAAAATGAGGAAATATCTTGAGGAGGCTGAACTGTATGACTGACAGAGAGCTTGAAATGAGGGTGCAGCAGGCGTTTGACGCCGCCGCGCCGGATATATTCGATTCCGTGATGGCTGAATGCAGCGCGCCGCGGGGCAAGGTCGTAGCCCTGACGAAGAGCAGGAAGAAGAAAAGCGGCTTCGCCAAGCGTCTGCTTTCGATCGCGGCCGTGATGGCGCTGCTGATCTGTGCTGCCGCCGGCGGCGCGTATGTCAACGGACAGGAGAACGCCGTCGCATCGGTCGTGACGCTGGACGTCAACCCCAGCGTGGAGCTGCGGCTCAACGCTCGCGACAAGGTCGTGGACGCCGCGGCGCTCAACGGCGACGGGCAGGCCATTCTCTCAAATCTTGAACTGCGCGGCGAAAAGCTCAGTGCGGCGCTGGCCGACGTGATCGGCTCGATGCGCGACAACGGCTACCTGACGCCGGAGAAGAATTCCGTCCTCGTGACGGTCGATAACAGCGACACCGCCAAGGCCGAGGCGCTTCAGCAGCGCATAGATACCGCCATGGCCAAGGTCATGGAGACGGCGGATTTCGACGGCGCGGTGATAAGTCAGGTGCTCCAGAAGACGGACGAGGTAACGGAGCTTGCGCGCTCGCTAGCGATAAGCCCGGGCAAGAGCCAGTTCGTCTCGGCCATCAGCGCCGCGAGCGGCGAGAGCGTCGAGGAGCTTGCAAAGCTCAATATCAGCGACCTGAACCTGCTGAGAACGCTGAAGAATCTTGACATTGAAAATATCATCGCCTGCGGAACGGCGGGCGCGGCGGATTACATAAGCGAGGGCACCGCGGCGCTGGAGGCGCTGAAGGCGGCCGGAGCCGAGGACGGCGCGCTACCCGACGTCAATGTGGACGTGGATGTGGCGGACGGGGAGCTTGTGTACAATGTGAGCTTCTCCTTCGGCGGCTATGACTACAATTACGAGGTCAGCCCCAACGGCGGCAGCATCAGGAATTGCATGCGCCAGTTTGCAAACGACATGGAAGAGCTGGCCGAGAGTGTTGCCGACGGCTTGGAGTCCTGGGGCGAGGCTCAGGGCGATAGCTGGGAAGCATGGGGCGAAGCAACCGGTGACAAGTGGGAAGCCTGGGGCGAAGCTCAGGGCGACGCATGGGAAAACTGGGGCGAGAACTACGCCGATGCATGGGAAGCATGGGCGGAGAACTACGCCGACGAGTGGGAAGCTTGGGCGGAACAGCATCCGGACGAGTGGAGAAAGCTTATCGAGCAGTACCCTGAAAAGTGGGAAGCTTGGGCAAAGCAGCATTCCGACGAGTGGAACTCGTGGCTCAGCGGAAACGCGGACAGCCTCGGTGAGCTGGGAGAATTCCTGCGGTCGTGGACATCGCTGTTCAATAAGTGGTGGAATTGAACCGATAACGGCGCCGCCTTACCATCGGCGCCTGGCGATAAAGAGTGCCGGTCCTCCCCCTCGGCGCTCCATGAAAAAGACGTATATAGAAAAAGAAAAAGCCGCTGCGAAGCGGCTTTTTCGCGTATGTCAGGGAGAAAAAGTAATTTTACATGGTTCTCTCTTGCCTATTGGCAATAGCCCGAGTATGGAGACACCTCATGCGGCCTAACGGCCGCCAACGTCTCGCTGCGGCTCGGTCACGGCGCGGCTCTGACATGCCACCGGCATGTCATTCACTACCGCGTCGCCGCTTCGCTACCTGGAAGGGGCGACAAGGGGGGCGGAGCAACGCCATGCGCCAGCTAACAGTGACACCACGAACGCGCATTGGCTATCCACAATTCACTCCCTGTTTTTTAAGAATTTCAGCCCTTGCAAATACTGCGCGCGTATGCTATATTATACGCTCGACAGTTAAAAGACAGATATGTATGATTATTGAGGAAAAGAAAGTGAAATTATCCAGATTCATCGGAAATAAGGCTTTTTACCGCAAGCTTTTTGCGGTCATGCTGCCGATTCTCATTCAAAATGTAATCACAAACTTTGTGAGCCTGCTCGACAACGTCATGGTCGGACAGGTCGGAACGGAGCCGATGTCCGGCGTCGCCATAGTCAACCAGCTGCTGTTCGTATTCAACCTCTGCATCTTCGGCGGCCTCGCGGGCGCGGGCATCTTCACCGCGCAGTTTTACGGCAAGGACGACCACAATGGCGTCCGCGACACGATGCGCGCCAAATATTACATCGCCCTCGGCTCAGTCGCGCTGTTCCTGCTCGTGTTCGTCCTCTTCGGCGAGAACCTGATCTCCGCCTTCCTGCACGAGGGAAACGAGGGGCTTGACCTCGGCGCGACGCTCGTCCACGCGAAGGACTACATCGCCGTGATGTACTTCCAGATGCTGCCGTTCGCGGTGACGCAGGTATATTCCAGCACCCTGCGCGAGACCGGCGAGACGATGCTGCCGATGAAGGCGGGCATTGCAGCTGTGTTCGTAAACCTCGTGTTCAACTACATCCTCATCTTCGGCAAATTCGGCGCGCCCGCGCTCGGCGTCGTCGGTGCGGCTATCGCAACCGTACTCTCCCGCTTTGTCGAGTGCGCGATAGTTATCACGTGGACGCACCGACACAAGGAGCGCAACCGCTTCATCGTCGGCGTGTACGAGACGATGCGCGTCCCGCCGGAGCTTGCGCGGCAGATAGTGCGTCTCGGCGCGCCGCTGCTGATAAACGAACTGCTGTGGTCGGGTGGCATGGCGATGCTCAACCAGTGCTACTCCATGCGCGGGCTGGAGGTTGTCTCCGCGTGTAATATCTCCTCCACGGTTTCGAACCTGTTCCTCTGCGCTGCGCTTTCGATGGGCAACACTGTTGCCATCATCGTTGGGCAGCTGCTAGGCGCGGGCGAGCTGGAGCGCGCCGTGGACGAGGACAGAAAGCTCATCGCATTCTCTGTCGCACTCAGTACCTGCGTCGGCATCGTGATGGCGCTGCTCGCGCCGCTGCTGCCGCAGCTCTACAACACCTCGGACAGCGTCAAGCAGATGGCCTCCGACATGCTCTGGGTCAGCGCCGCAATGATGCCATTCAATGCCTTCACGAATACCTGCTACTTTACGCTGCGCTCCGGCGGCAAGACGATCATCACCTTCATTTTCGACAGCGCGTACATATGGGCGATATGCATCCCCGTCGCGTTTACGCTCTCGCGCTATACCACACTGCCGATCCTGCCGATGTTTATGATCGTGCAGTCGCTTGAAATTCTCAAGTGCGGCATCGGATTTGTGTTCGTCAAACGCAGAAAATGGGTCAACAACCTCGTCACCGACCCGACGATATAATATAAAATACAGCGATCCCCCCTGCACCGCTAATGGGCGCAGGGGGGATATCATGTATTGGAAATTTCGGTATAAGCGGTGACGCAATCAATCCAATTTGAAACCCTCGCCGTGGACTTCGGTGGAGTCCATGACAAAGGTGAAGGCTTTGGGATCGGCCTGATGGATGAGCTTCAGCGTCTGCGCGAGTACATTGCGCCGCGTGACAGTCAGGACGACCTGCTTCTCGCCGCGCGTATAACCGCCGACGGCAGGGATTATCGTCGTGCCGCGGTCGGTGTATGTGTTCAGCACGTTCGTCACCTCGTCCCCGCGGTCGGTAACGGTGTAGATGACCTTGGCGTAGTCCACGCCTTCGGCGAGTGCGTCGATGACCTTCGAGGACACGAGAATCGCGATGGCTGAATAGAGCGCGACGTCGATGTCGCGGAAAATGAGAACTGCGAACACGACAACGCAGGCGTCAATCACGAGCAGCATCGTGCCGGACGGGAGGTTCGGGAACGGTTTTTTCATCATCAGCGCGAGCAGATCCGTCCCGCCGGTGCTTATCCCGCGCAGGAACAGCAGCCCCACGCCGAGTCCGCTCAGCGCGCCGCCGAATATCGAGGCGAGCAGGGCGTTGCTGGTGTACACGGGCAGCAACGCCGTCAGGTCGATGAACGCGGACAGCAGCAGCGTGGCGATGAGCGTCATTGCGAGGGAGCGCGGGCCGAGCAGCTTCCATGCGCAGAGCAGCAGCGGCACGTTCAGCATCAGGTTCCATATACTCACGCGGATCGGCGTGATGTACGCAAGCGCCGTCGACAGACCGGACACGCCGCCCGGCGCGATGTCGTTCGGAATGGTGAACATCGAAAGACTCAGGCCGACCAGCGCGCTGCCGACAACGCAGTACACAAGATCGGTGATGACGTCTTTCCAAGTATATGAGCCGAATAAGCGCTTCATTAACATACCCCCGCAAATGAATATGCGCTTATTCTAACACGTTTTATTCATTTTTCAACACATAATTTTCAGCCCCAGAGAATTCTGCATATCCACGCCGAGGACAGGAAGCACGCGAGATCGGCGCACAGCGCCGCGGGGATCGCCCAGCGGCTGTCCTTGACACCGGCGGCCGTGAAATACACCGCGACGACATACAGCGTCGTTTCGCTCGAGCCGATCATAACGGCGGCGGTGCGGCCGACGAGCGAGTCCGCACCATAACGCGCGATAAGCTCCGCACTCACGCTGAGCGCCGTGCTGCCGGAGACCGGACGCAGCAGCATAAGCAGAGAGGTCTCCACCGGAATGCCCAGCGCCTTGAACACAGGCGCGAGCAGCCGCTCCAGCAGTTCCGGCAGGCCGGAGGCGCGCAGCAGGTATATCACGGGGAAGAGCACGAGCAGCGCAGGGAGAATGTCGGCCATGACGCGCAGCCCCTTTTTCGCGCCGTCGGTCATCGCCGCGAAGATGTCCACGCCCTTGCAGAGCGCCAGCACACATGCGGCGGTGACGATGAGCGGCGCGGTCAGGTCGAGCAGCGTGTTCATCGCCATACGCGCGCGAGCAGCTTCGCCATTGCCAGCCCGACCGCGACGGACACGACGGAACTGAACCATACGGCGGGCATGATATCGAAAGCGGAGGCCGCGCCGTTTGCGGCGCGCACCGCGGCTATCGTCGATGGGATGAGCTGTATCGATGCCGTGTTCAGCACGACCAGCCTGCAAAGCTCGTCTTTGGCGGGTTCACCGAGACGCGAGATGCCTTGCGCGGCACGGATGCCGGCGGGCGTGGCGGCGTTGCCGAGGCCTAGGAGATTTGCGCTGACGTTCTCGCTGATGGCGGCCATGATACCGCCGTCGCGCGACGAGAGCGGGAACAGTCTGCGCAGCAGAGGGGCGAGCAGGCGGGTAAGCGCCTTGACTGCGCCGCTGCGCTCAAGCAGCTCCATCACCGCGCTCCACAGGCAAACTGCTCCCAAAAGTTCCAAAGTAAAGCTCACGGCGGCTGAAGCGCCTACAATCAGGGCGTTTCCGGCTTCTGCGTGCGAAGCGGAGAAAAGCGCGAAAAATGTCGAAAGCAGTAGTGCAATTGTTAAGAAGTAGTTAAGAAACATGGTGTTAATGTAATTAAAATGAAGATTATAGAAATAATTGGGATAATATAAAAGAATTTGTTAATTTTAGTCGGCATGGTGTAATCTTTAGTTGACTTGAGCGAAACTTGTGATAAAATGCAAAGTGAGGTTTGTGTTAGAGATGTGGAAGGAGCAATCACTATGAAATCTACCGGAATTGTCCGTAAGGTTGATGAGCTGGGCCGTATAGTCCTCCCCATAGAGATGCGCCGTACACTGGACATCGCAGAGAAGGATGCACTGGAGATATATGTTGAAGGAGAAAATATTATTCTTCGCAAATATCAGGCATCCTGCATTTTCTGCGACAACGTGAAGGGCGTCATCCAATACAGAGGTAAGAACGTCTGCCCCGACTGCATTAACAAGCTCAAAGCAAAGCTTTGAGGACACAGGAAATCCCCCGCCGAGCGATCGGCGGGGGATTTTTAATGTCAGCGGGGAAAAGAGAAGGAGCACAATAAATATGTCCACGCACACCCCTACAGAAACAAAAGGTTCCCCCTCGTATCGAGGGGGAACCAAAACTATTAAGCTATCTGTCAGCTCAAACGCCTGCTTATCAGACCTTGATCTTCTCCAGCAGGGCTTCGACCTTCTCGGCAAGCTCCTTGAGCGCGCCGGGGGTGAAGGGGGAGCGGAATCCGGCTTCGGGCAGCAGATCGGTCCAGAGCTTTTCACCGCCCTGCTTCGACAGGCGGATGTAGCGCGCGAAGGCGTCGTCATAATCCTCCTGAGAGGCGAGCAGGAAGTCGAACGCTGCGGTCTGGGCGAGGCAGTAATCTATGTAGTAGAACGGGCTTTCGTAGATGTGCATCTGATACTGCCAGCGGGTGCCCTCCTCAAGGTAGGTCATGCCGTCCATGGAGATGTGCGGGCGGTACTGATGCTCAAGCTCCAGCCACGCGGCCTTGCGCTCGGCGGGGGTCATGTCGGGGTTCTCGTAGACGATGTGCTGGAACGCGTCGACTATCGTGCCGTAGGGGATGAAGGACAGCGCATCAAGCGCGTGGGCGAAGCGATACTTTGCCGCGTCCTCACCGAAGAACTTGTCCATGTACGGCCACGCGAAGAACTCCATGCTCATAGAGTGGGTCTCGGCAGTCTCCATGCCGCCGCAGCCGATCTCAAGCGCGAAGCGGTTGTCGGCGATGAGGTAGGCGTTGAGCGCGTGTCCGGCCTCGTGGGTCATGACGTCCACGTCGCCGGCGGTGCCGTTGAAGTTCGCAAGGATGAAAGGCTGCTTGTACTTCGGGAACTCCGTGCAGTAGCCGCCGCCCCACTTGTTCTTGCGGGAATCGACGTCGAAGGCGTCGTTATCAATCATCATGTCGATGAATTTGCCGGTCTCCTCGCCCATGGCGTGGTACATCTCGCGCGCAGCAGCGAATATCTCGGCCTTGCCGCCAGCGGGAACGGGGTCGCCGCCGGGGATGATGACGTCGTTATCGTAGAGCTTGTAGTCGTCGATGCCGAGGCGCTTGACGTTCTCGGTGCGCAGGCGGGAGACGACGGGGACGATGTCATTCAGCACGTTCTCGCGGAAAGTCTTGACCTTGTCCTGATCGTAGTCGATGCGCCCCATGCGGTGGTAGCCCAGCTCGACGTAGTTCTTGTAGCCCATCTTCTTGGCCATGCGGTCGCGGACGTGGACCATGCGGTCGTAGATGTCGTCCAGCTCAGCGCTGTGCTCCTTGAGCACCTTGCCGAGGACTTCGTATGCCTCGCGGCGGGTCTCGCGGTCGTCGCTCTTGGCGTACTTCATCAGCATCGCGCGCGGCAGAGTCTCGCCGCGGAACTCGAACTCAAGCGAAGCCATGAGCTTGGAGTACTCGCTGACAAGCTTGTTCTCCTCGACCAGATCGTCGATTATCTCGGGAGACATGCTCTTGCGGCTGACCTCGAGGTGCTTGAACAGCACGGGGGACAGGCGCTCCTCCAGCTCGGCGCGGAACGGGGAATCGAGCAGCGTAGAGGCGTACTGAACCATGTAGTTCTCGGCCTCGGGGCCAATCTCGTCGTAATAATCCTTCTCCGCGACGTAGAACTCGTCAACGGTATTTATCGAATAGCGCATATAGGAGAGAGATTCGGCGGTTCTGTAATCGCAGAGGAGCTTGAGATAATCCTCGCGGGCGGCGAGGATCTCGTCCACGCTCTTTGCATTGCGGGTGCGGGCGAGCACGTCGTCCATGACGGCCTTGATCTCTTCAATAGTTACGCGCTTATAGGGAAGCTCGGAAACCTTCATGTGAAAAACAACCTTTCGTGAGTGTTAAAGATATTTTACTACATGACAGCGCATTTTTCAAGAGCCTATGCAGTGGGGACGGGGCGTTGGTTTTCATGCCCTGCAATGCGCGGGATTATCTCTCCCACAGTCGCTTGCGCGACAGCTCCCTCATCAGAGGGAGCCAAGGGGATGCCCGTTATTTTACGCCGCACCATCTTGGCACCCTTTTTAGGGGAGCTGTCGGCGTAGCCGACTGAGGGGTTTCCGGTGGGGGGATATTGCCATTAGGGAAAAGACAAGGCAATATACAGGCCTCCACTGTCATTCCGAGGAGCGAAGCGACGTGGGAATCCGTTCTCTTTGAGTCGGAAGTGCATTTTTGTGCGGTACATAGGGGACGCGGATTGCGAAGCCCACCTGAGGTGTAAGTTCGCATTAGCCAAATCAAAGATTTGGATGCTCACTTAAGTTTGCGAACTGGCTTCGCAATGACAGGTTGTTTTTACGCGGCTCTTTCTTTTCCCCTCTGCTCTAGTCTCTCCTCTGGTGACCCCTTCGGCGCTTCGTGCCACTGTCTCGCTGCGGCTCGGTCACGGCGCGGCTCTGACATGCCCCGGCATGTCATTCACTACCGCGCCGCCGCTTCGCTACCCTAGAAGGGGCAGCGCTCCGCGGCGAAGATTCACCAGCGCCGATTCCAAAGCGGGGACATGACACAAAAAGCAGGGCTGGTCAAAGCGAAATATATGTGTTATAATATATATTCCAAAACTATGTTCAGGGAGAATCGCCATGAATGATATAAATAAACAGCTGATAGACTTTATCTCCGCGAGCCCCAGCGCTTATCACACGGTCGAGAACGTCCGGCGCGAGCTGGATGCCGCCGGCTACACGGAGCTTTTCGAGGGCGACGACTGGAGCGTCACCGCGCCGGGCAAGTACTACGTCCGCCGCAACGGTTCCTCCATTATCGCGCTGCGCCTGCCGAAGCCGGATTTCCGCGGCTTTATGGTCATGGCCGCGCACAGCGATTCGCCGTCGTTCAAGATCAAGTGGAACTCTGACGTCAAGGCAGCCGGAATGTACACCATGCTCAATGTTGAAAAATACGGCGGGATGCTGTGCTCCACATGGCTCGACCGCCCCCTCTCCGTCGCGGGGCGCGCTATAGTCGCAGAGGGCGGGCGAATGGTGTCCAGACTCGTGAACGTCGACCGCGACCTCGCGGTCATACCGAACGTCGCAATACATATGGACAGAAGCGCCAACGACGGCAAGAGCTACAACGCGAACGTCGATATGCTGCCGCTCATCGGCTCCGCGGAGCTGAAAACCGGCTTCAAGGCCATCGTCGCGCAGAGCCTCGGTGTCGCCGAGGACGCGCTGCTCGCGGGCGACCTGATCCTCTACCCGCGCGAACGCGGCTGCGTCTGGGGCGCGGAGAACGAGTTCGTCTCCTCCGCACGGCTTGACGACCTCCAGTGCGTTTACGGCTGCCTGCGCGGCCTGCTCGACGCCGCCGACGGCGAGAGCACCGCAGTGCTCAGCGTGTTCGACAACGAAGAGGTCGGCAGCGGGACGAAGCAGGGCGCGGATTCCAGCTTCCTTGAGGATGTGCTGTGCCGCGTGAGCGCCGCGCGCGGCCGCAGCGACGTGCAGTACCGCGCGCTGCTGACCAACAGCTTCATGGTGTCCGCCGACAACGCCCACGCCGTGCACCCGAACCATCCTGAATACGCTGACAGAAATGACCGCCCGGAAATGAACAAGGGCATCGTCATAAAGCATAACGCGAACCAACGCTATACGACCGACGCTGTCTCCGCCGCCGCGTTCGAGACGGTGTGCCGCCGCGCGGAAGTTCCGGTGCAGAGCTTCACCAACCGCGCCGACATCGCGGGCGGCTCCACGCTTGGGCATATCAGCGCCGCGCATGTCTCTATAAACACGGTCGATATCGGCCTTGCGCAGCTCGCGATGCATTCCGCGTATGAGACCGCCGGAGCGAAGGACACCGAGTACCTCGCCGCCGCCGCGCGCGAATTCTTCGGCAGCAGCTTTACCCAGCGCGGCGAAATTACGGAAATTTGAAAGATCAGGGATAGGACATGAGAGAGAAGATAAGCAGATTTCTTGCGATACTGCTGTGCGCGGCGCTGATCCTTGCGCTGCCCTGCGCGGCGTTTGCCGACGGGGAGGACGGCGGCGAAACGCCTGTTGATCCGGCTCCGGTCGCCCCCACGCCTGCGGAAACCGAAGCCCCCGTTGAGCCGACCTCCGCTCCGGAGCAGACACCAGCGCCGGAGCAAAGCTCCGCCCCGGCGTATACCGTGCCGGAGGAGCAGGTGGACGAGGTCATTGTCACTGCCGAGACCGTGGAGGACGGCGTGCTGGATTCCGACGAGCTGAAGGAGCTGATAGAGAACTTTCTCGACGAGCGCGGCATCGCGCACGACCGCTTCCGCCTCGGCTACACCTACACCGGCACCAACGAGACATGGTATTATAACGGCGACGTGTGGAGCTACAGCGCGAGCGTGTACAAGCTGCCGCTGATGATGATGCTTGCGCAGAAGGTTGCAAACGGCGAGTTGAAGCAGGATGACAAGGTCTGCGGCGTTGATCTTACATATGCCGAGACCTCCGTGCTGACCTACTCGAACAACGACTACGCCCATGTGATGATACATTATTTCGACTCCGAACAGGACTACCGCGAGCAGCAGGTCAAAATGTCTGACGTGCCGGTCGAGGATATTCCGGAGCGGTATTATATCAGCAGCCATTTTTCGCCGCGCTTCGTGATCGGCGTGCTGCGCAATCTATATGAGAACCCCGACCAGTTCCCGAACATAGTGGAGTGCCTCAAGGTGGCGACGCCGGGGCAGTATCTCAGCCGGACGCTGGGCGACGAGTACGAGGTGGCGCAGAAATACGGCGCGTATGAGCAGTTCAACAATATCGCCGGCATCGTCTACATGCCGCATCCGATCCTTATCGCGATAAATACTACCTGGGTCGGCAACGCGGAGCGGGTGCTGGCCGACGCAGGCAAGCTGCTGGCGGACTACACGCTGACGCTGGACGCGCGGCTCAAGGAGCGCGAGAAGGCCGCAAAAGCAGAGGAGGAGCGCAAGCTTCAGGAAGAGGAGGCCGAGCGCAAGCGCCTTGAGGAAGCGGCGGCGCAGGCCGAGGAGGAAGCGCGCATCGCCGAGGCGCAGGCCGTTCAGGAGCAGGCGTTCGCAGAGGAAGCGGCGGCAAATGAGGCCGTTGCCGCGCGCAATCGCGTGATATGCGCAGTTGCTGCGGTCGTTGTGATCGCGGCGGTGATTGCCATCGCGGTCATAAGCGGGAAGAAGAAAAAGCGCCGCCGCGCCGCCCATCGCGGCCGCCATTCGGCGTAAATAAAGCATAGTGGTGATGTGGATGAAGAAATTGATATGCGCCGTGCTCATACTGTGTATGGCGTTCAGCCTCTGCGCCTGCGGCGGCAGCACCTACGGGGTGCGCGAGCTGGAGGTGCTTGTGGAGCAGGAATATTCCCTTGCTTTCCGCAATGACGACAGTACTTATAACTACGTGACCGCCGCCATCGAGACGCTCAACGCCGAGGGCACGGTCGGCGACCTGACCGGCAAATGGTTCGGCTCCAGCATAATCGACTTCAAAAAGGATGCCAAGGCGCTCGAAAAGGTCGGTATGCCCGAGCCGAGGACGTTTATAATCGGCGTGGACATCAACTCCTTCCCCATGGCCTATGTCGTGGACGGGAACTACTGGGGCTTCGACGTGCAGCTTGCGATGGCAGTGTGCGAACGCCTCGGCTGGACGCTGCAGATCCAGCCGATAGAGAAGGAGAACGTGTATGTCGAGCTGTCCTCCGGCAATATCGACTGCGCTTGGGGCGGAATCGCGCTCGACCAGACGGAGGTTGACTCCGGAAAGTACACGCAGTACGGCCCCTATGTGAGCAACAATATTGTGGTTGCCGGACGCAACGGCTCCACAATCTGGAATAAGCTAAAGCTCGGCGGGCGTACCATGGCTATGTGCTCCACGGAGGAGTCTATGGCTGCGCTGGAGACCGATCCGAAGCTGGCGAAGCGCCTTGGGCAGATAATCCGCCTTGCGGGTGGAACGCTGGAGTGCTTCGAGTATCTGTACTCAGGCAAGTGCGATGTTGTGCTTACGGACAGCACGGCGCTCTATTACTATAATTGCCATTAAACATTAAAAATCGGGCGGTCTCGCCCGATTTTTTGAAATGAGGGGCTTATGAAAAAACTGCTGTGCGGGCTTCTTGCGGCGGTGCTGCTTGCGCTGTGCGCCTGCGGAACGGATGCGCCCGTAAAAACAGAGCTGCCTGCTCCGGAACAGACTGCGCCGCCGGCGCCGTCTTTGCCGGTCGCTGTCGAAACGCCGATACCCGAACCGGAGGACACGGCACTTGTGCGTGTGCGGGATTATATTCCGGACATATGGGTCGATCTGCGCTACGCAGGGGAGAACAATTTCACCGGCGCGGCGATATACGATTTCAGCGACGCATATCTGCGCTACGGTACGGTGAAAATGCTGGCCGCTGTGCAGGAGACGCTGCGCAGCGAGGGGCTGAGCCTGCTCATATGGGATGCGTATCGCCCAATGTACGCGCAGCAGCTTCTGTGGGAGCGCTGTCCGGATCCAAATTTTGTCGCAAACCCCGACACAGGCGGTTCAAAGCATTCCGGCGGCGGCACGGTAGATATTACGCTCTGTACTTCCGATGGCGCGCCCGTGGAGATGCCGTCCGGATTTGACGAGTTCTCGGCATTGGCCGACCGCGATTACTCGGACGTGAGCGCCGAGGCCGCCGCGAACGCGGAGAAGCTGGAGCGGCTGATGGACGCGGCGGGCTTTGACGGGTATTCCGCCGAGTGGTGGCACTATACCGACCGCGACGGGTATGAGATAGAGGATATGGCGATAGGGTGAGATGACCGTTGTGCTCCTCAATCGTCATCGTAGGGGACGGCCTCTGTGCCATCCCGAAAATGCTGTATTCTTCACTTATGTAAAAGTTGCCGCGCTTGACTAAAACCAACCTGTCACTGGCTTCGCAATCCGCATCCCCTATACATGATGTGAAAACGTACTGCCGTCGCAAAGGGAAACGGATTCCCACGTCGCTTCGCTCCTCGGAATGACAATCTTTTCTTTACTCGGCTCTTTCTTTTCTCCCCTGCTCTGGTCTCAACTCTGGCGACCCCTTTCCCCAGTGTGCGCACTGGGGACTTCCCCTAGAAGGGGCAGCGCTTCGCGGCAAAGATTCGCCCTTGGCGCTCCTCTTAGGTAGCGAAGCAGCGGCGCGGTAGTGACCGAGCCGCAGCAAGACGCTGTCAGCAAAGCTGACTGAGGGGTCGCCAGATTTGGACTATTGCCAATAGGTAAAAGAAACCGTGCACCACAAATCACATCGTACCGACCGGATCGTTTCGACGATCCGGCTTTTTCCTGTTGACCGATTGTAATAAAAGTGATAAAATATTATGTCTTAAAATGGGTTAATTATGTAAAGACAAGAAACAACGGGAGAAACGGTATGTGGCTTTCTGATAAATGGCAGGATTTTGAACTGCTCGACTGCTCCAAGGGCGAGAAGCTGGAGCGATGGGGCAGATACTATCTCGTACGCCCCGATCCGCAGGCGATATGGGACACACCACGCCGCAATAAGCATTGGAACGACCGCGACGCGCGCTATCGCCGCAGCGAAACGGGCGGCGGCAGCTGGGACAAGGGCGGCCTGCCCTCAAACTGGCAGATACACTACGGCGAGCTGACCTTCAACGTCAAGCCCATGAACTTCAAGCACACCGGACTTTTCCCCGAACAGGCCGCGAACTGGGACTGGGCGATGGCAAAGATCCGCGCGGCGGGACGTCCGATAAGTGTCCTCAATCTCTTCGGCTACACCGGCGCGGCGACTGTCGCCTGCGCGAAGGCCGGGGCGCAGGTCTGCCATGTTGACGCCGCAAAGGGCATGGTCGCGTGGGGCAAGGAGAACGCCGCCGCGTCCGGCCTCGCCGATGCGCCGATACGCTGGATAGTTGACGACTGCGGAAAATTCGTCGAGCGCGAGATACGCCGCGGCCGCCGCTATGACGCGATAATCATGGACCCGCCGTCCTACGGGCGCGGCCCCGGCGGCGAAGTGTGGAAGCTGGAACAGAACCTCTGGCCGTTCGTGTCGCTCTGCGCGGGCGTACTGAGCGACGATCCGCTTTTCGTAATCATAAATTCCTATACGACGGGGCTTTCCGCCTCTGTCCTCAGCTACGTCACCGAGAGCATTTTCACGAAGAAATTCGGAGGCCGGTCGGACAGTCAGGAGCTTGGCCTCCCCGTGACCGACAGCGGCCTGTATCTCCCCTGCGGCGCGACCTGCCGCTGGGAGCGGTGATTTTCCTGCATTAATACCCGCATTTCGGAGAATATTTATTATATGAACATAATCAGCTTCAAAAATGTGCATTTCACCTACCCCGGCGACGATCAGGAGAGCCTGTGCGGCATCGACCTTGACATCGCCGCGGGCAGCTTCGTCGCCGTGCTGGGGCACAACGGCTCCGGCAAATCGACGCTTGCAAAGCATATGAACGCCATCCTCGTCCCCGACGAGGGGCAGGTGCTCATCGACGGCATCGACACCGCCGACGAGGATCGCGTTATCGACGTGCGCCGCACCGTGGGCATGGTGTTCCAGAACCCCGACAACCAGATAGTCGCAAACGTCGTGGAGGACGACGTAGCCTTCGCGCCCGAAAACCTCGGCGTCCCGCCCGAAGAGATTCGCAGGCGCGTTGACGAGGCGCTAAAGCAGGTGGACATGTACGATTTCCGCATGCATGCGCCGCACCTCCTGTCCGGCGGGCAGAAGCAGCGCGTCGCCATTGCGGGCGTCATTGCAATGCAGCCGCGCATAATCGTCCTCGATGAGCCGACCGCGATGCTCGACCCGCAGGGGCGCGCCGAGGTCATCGGCACGATAACGAAGCTCTGCCGCGAAAACGGCATGACCGTGGTGCTGATAACGCACCATATGGACGAATGCGTCGGAGCCGACAGGCTCATCGTCATGTCAAACGGGCACATCGTCGCCGACGGCACACCGAAAGATGTGTTTGCCGACGTTGCGCTGATGGATCGCGAGGGACTGTCCGTCCCAGCAACGGTGCGGCTCATACATGAGCTGCGCGACGCCGGCTGGGCGCTGCCGGAGGATGAGCTGGACGTCGAGGACTGCGCCGACGAGCTTTCAGATTTCATAAAGAGGAAAGAAAATGGCTGATATAACCGTGGAGAGCCTGAGCCATGTATACAGCGAGGGCACCCCGTTTCGCAGAGTTGCGATAGAAGATATAAACATAAGCATACCGCATGGGCAGTTTGTCGGCATCATCGGGCACACCGGAAGCGGCAAATCGACCTTTACCCAGCACCTCAACGCCCTGCTTCAGCCGACAACGGGCAGAGTGCTTGTCGGCGGGCAGGACATAAACGCCGACAAGATAAGCCGCCGCAACGTCAAATGGCAGGTCGGCCTCGTGTTCCAGTATCCGGAGCACCAGCTGTTTGAGGAGACCGTGTATCAGGACATCGCCTTCGGCCCGCGCAACATGAAGCTCAGCGACAGCGAGGTCGACGAGCGCGTCCGCGAGGCGGCGGACTTCGTCGGCGTGGACGAGAAGCTGTTCGACGGCTCGCCGCTGGAGCTGTCCGGCGGGCAGAAGCGCCGCGTCGCCATCGCGGGCGTTATCGCGATGCGACCGGGCGTGCTGATACTCGACGAGCCGACCGCCGGGCTTGACCCCGCGGGCTGCCGCCAGATAATGGACAACATCCGCGATTACCGCGAGCGCACCGGCTCGACCGTCATCGTCGTCAGCCACAGCATGGACGACGTCGCGCGCTTCACAGAGCGGCTGATAGTTTTTGACCATAGCCATGTGGTCATGGACGGGATGCCCGCCGAGGTGTTCTCGCAGCCGGAGAAGCTGTGCGGCATCGGTCTTGCCGTCCCGCAGGCGACGCGCATTGCCATGGCGCTGAAAGCGCGCGGCATCGCGCTGCCGGAGTCGATATACACCTATGAGCAGCTGAAAGCCGCGCTGCTGGAGCTGAAGGGGGTGGACATATGCTGAAGGACATCACCCTCGGCCAGTACTTCCCAGGAGACACTATAGTCCACCGGCTAGACGCGCGCACGAAGCTGATACTTGTCGTGCTGTACATCGTCGCGCTGTTCCAGTCGAACGGCTGGGTGTCGTACATCACGGTGGTGCTGGCGACGGCTGCGTGCATGGCGCTGTCGCAGATAAAACCTGCGACGATATTCAAGGGGCTGAAGCCGATGCTGTTCATCATCGTGCTGACCGCCGCGCTGAACATTTTCTACACGCAGGGCACGCCGATAATCCCTGGCTGGATAATCACATGGGAGGGCATCGCGCGCTCCGTGAAAATGATCCTGCGCATCGTGCTGCTCATCACCGGCACCTTCCTCCTGACCTACACCACCAGCCCCATCGCACTGACCGACGGACTGGAGCTGCTGCTCAATCCGCTGAAGAAGATCAAGGTTCCCGTCCATGAAATGACGATGATGATGAGCATGGCGCTCCGCTTCATCCCGACGCTCATCGAGGAGACGGACAAGATCATGTCCGCGCAGAAGGCGCGCGGCGCAGATTTTGAGACGGGCAGCCTCATCCAGCGCGCGAAGGCGCTGCTGCCGGTGCTGGTGCCGCTGTTCGTGTCGGCGTTCCGCCGGGCGGACGAGTTGGCCGTCGCAATGGAGAGCCGCTGCTACCACGGCGGCGAGGGGCGCACGAGCATGAAGCAGCCCAAGATGCTCCGGCGCGACTGGGCGGCGCTCATAATCGGCGTTGTGTTCCTCGCGGCGATGATAATTATGAAGAAGTTTGGGATTTGAGCCTATGAAAAACATTGCCCTGCGCCTGCGCTATGATGGCAGCTGCTATCACGGATGGCAGGTGCAGAAGAACGCGATCACCGTGGCGCAGACAATGGAAGAGGCGCTGGCAAAGGTCTGCGGCGAGCGGGTGAAGCTCACCGGCTGCGGCAGGACGGACGCGGGCGTCCACGCGCTGCGCTACTGCGCGAATTTCCACAGCGACTGCACCGTGCCGGTAGACCGTATGCCGCTCGCGGTGAATTCCCGCCTGCCGGACGATATCGCCGTGGTCGACGCGGTGGAGGTGCCGGACGATTTCAACGCCATCGGCTCCTGCGTGAAGAAGGAGTATGTCTATAAGATACTCAACAGCCGCATACCCGACCCCTTTCTGGCCGACCGCGTGTGCTTCTATCCGCAGCGGCTCGACATCTCACTGATGCAGGCCGCAGCGCGCGCCTTTGAGGGGACGCACGATTTCAAGGCCGTCCGCAGCGAGGGCACGCAAACGAAAACGACCGTGCGCACGGTGTACTGGTGCCGCGCCGAGAAGGACGGCGACCTGATAACCGTTTCGATATGCGCAAACGGCTTCTTGTACAACATGTGCCGCGCCATGGTCGGCACGATGGTCTACGCGTCCTACGGCAAGCTCATTCCGGAGGAGATACCGGCGCTGCTTGAAAAGCGCGACCGGCGGCTCACCGGCCCCACGATGCCGCCGCAGGGGCTGTACCTCAACCGTGTCTGGTACGACGGCGCTGCCGGCGCAATGATGGAAAAACTTCCTTAAGATTAATTTGCTATATTTGTTCATAAACTTGTGTTACAATATAATTTGCAGAAGAAGCAAAGTTGACAATACTTTCAGAAAAGGATGCTGATACATATGAGAGCTGTCATTGATATAATCCTTCTGGCGATAATCGCCTTGTGTACGTGGGGTGGCTATAAGCGCGGCCTTATAGGCGGGATCGCGGGGCTGCTGGCCATCGTCATCGCACTGTTTGGCGGAAGCCTGCTGTCCTCGGCGTATTCCGGCGAGGTAATCCCCGCGCTGGAGCCGTTCGTGGACGGGTATATTGACTCTCAGCAGAACCGCGAAGAGGTGCTCGACAGCCTCGGCTACGGCAACAGCGACAAGTCTCTCAACGATATTCTCGCCGAGGACCCCTCCCTGCGCTACGACTATGCCTATGAGTGCATGGAGCGCATCGGGTTCTACGAGAAGCGCTCCGAGGAGATGGCGACCGAGGCCGTCGCGTATGCCGACAGCGAAAATGTCAGCATGACAGAGGCCGTTGTCGCCGTGCTGTGCAGGACCATAACCCATGTCGGCGGGCTGATGCTGGGTTTCCTGCTGATACTCATCTTCCTCATCGCCATCGCGAATGTCGGCAACTTGTCATTCAGGCTGCCGAATATGGAGACGCTTGATGAGATAGGCGGCGCGGTGCTGGGCTTCGTGAAGGGCTTTATCTACTGCGTGCTGCTGTGCTGGGTGCTCAGCTTCTTCGGCCTTATCATCGGCAAGAGCACCATGAGCGACACCGTGCTCGGACGCTTCTTCCTCGCCTTTGAATTTATCACCAAGGGGCTGATGTGACGCCCTGCGGCTTCCGGCGGGAAGCCGAAACCCTATTTAGTATCGGTTGACAAGGGCAACCACGGTTTTGGCGGGCAGAAATGCGCCCATACTTCTTCAAAGTCCTTGACAATAC
>ERZ1106954.766-NODE-766-length-26514-cov-27.666654_pt1 | contig 26514 bp, 22 predicted proteins | sample MGYA00403678_ERZ1106954 | MGnify/ENA primary metagenome ERZ1106954 (study PRJEB35170, sample SAMEA104062445) | human gut metagenome | biome: human gut; feature: human-associated habitat; material: faeces | place: Denmark | collected 2012-08-20 ... | reverse complement strand
TCTTTACCCCCATGCCAAGCTTTGAGGATCTGGTGCGGAAGGCGAGGGAAGAGGAAAAGAAATTAAAAAGTAATAAAGAATAAAGAAAAATGAAGGTGTGCCTGCGGCACGGATTGAGATATCAGGCTGCGGGCACGCATAAAAGAATGGCAGGAAGTTTATGTTTTCTGAGCGGCGCTGCGCGCCGCGGTCCACCAAAATTATTCATTATTCTTTATTCACTATTCTTTCAATCAAAAAGCAGGGCTTCGGCCCTGCTTTTTTGCTTTTTTTGATGGTGCCCTATTGCGATACAGACCGTTTTATAGTATAGTAAAATATGAATAACCATGGAATGTGAGGAACCTGTCTATGGATCAGTTGCAGCAGGCCCGTGCGCAGATTGACGAGATCGACGCAAAGATGGCCGCATTGTTTGAACAGCGTATGCAGGCAGTGGGCCAGGTGGCACAGTACAAGGCGCGCACCGGCAAACAGGTGTTTGACCCGGCACGCGAAGCCCTTGTGCTGGAAAAGAATACCGCCCGCGTGCAGAACCCGGAACTTCAGCCCTATTACCGCGAATTTTTGAAAAAAGCGCTGGCGGTTTCCCGCGCGTACCAGCATGTTCTGATTGGGCAGGATGTTGCCGCCTACCAGGGGGTGGAGGGCGCGTGGTCCCACATTGCGCTGCGTCAGCTGTTCCCCTTTGCCAAGGCACAGGCGTACTCCACCTGGAACGAGGTGGTGGAAGCCGTGGAGCGGGGCGATGCTTACTGCGGCGTTCTGCCGTTTGAAAATTCCAACGCGGGCGATGTTTCCGCTGTGCTGGACCTGCTGTATGCCCACCCCGGCCTGAAAGTAGCCCGCATGTGCGACCTGCCCATCCGGCAGGACCTGCTGGCGCTGCCGGGCGCGCAGCTGAGCGAGATCAAAACGGTCATCAGCCACCAGCAGGCGCTGGCGCAGAGTGGGCCATTCTTGAAACTGCACCACTTTGCCACCAAAGCCTGGGGCAACACAGCGGATGCCGCCCGCTATGTGGCGGAACAGGGCGACCAAACCCTGGCAGCTATCGCTTCCGCCGAAACAGCCAAGCTGTACGGGCTGCAGATTTTGGCCGAGGGCGTGAACGAGGACGGCGACAACACCACCCGCTTTATCGTGATTGAAAAAGAGGGCGCCCAGCGGCAGCCGATCGCCGCCGCACCGGGGCAGCGGCTTTCGATGCTGTTTACGGTGGACCACAAGCCGGGGCGGCTGGCGCGGGTGATCCAGATCATCGGCGAGCGCGGCTTTAACATGGAAACCATCAAAAGCCGTCCGCTGCCCCATGTTCAGTTTGAATATTATTTTTATGTTCAGCTTGTCTGCCCGGCCAATGCCGCAACGGACGATTGCGCCAAGCTGGTGCATGAGCTGGAAAACGTGTGCCGCACGGTGCGGATACTGGGTGTATTTGACCTGTAAATGACGGAAAAACACGGGAGGAATTGTTATGAAATTGACCATGCAGCTTGGCAGCCGCAGCTATGATATCATCCTGAAAAGCGGGTGCCTGGCCAACCTGTACCAGTTTGCCAATGTTGCCAACCGCAAGGTGTTTATCCTGACGGATTCCGGCGTACCGGAGCAGTATGCCCAGACCGTGCTGGCCCAGTGCCCCAATGGAATGGTGTACACTGTGCCCCAGGGCGAAGCCAGCAAAAGCCTGAAAGTGTATGGCCAGGTGCTGCAGGCCATGCTGGAGTTCAACATGACCCGCAAGGACCTGCTGGTGGCCGTCGGCGGCGGCGTTGTGGGGGATTTGGGCGGGTTCTGCGCGGCATCTTATATGCGCGGCATTGATTTTGTCAACTGCCCCACCACCACCCTTTCCCAGATCGATTCCTCCATTGGCGGCAAAACCGCCATTGACCTGGGCGAAACCAAAAACATTGTTGGCGCTTTCTGGCAGCCCAAGGTGGTGCTGGTGGATTTTGATGCCCTGGCAACGCTGCCCCGCCGCCACTTTGTCAACGGCCTGGCGGAGGCCATTAAGGCGGGTCTGATTGCTGACCCGGAGCTGTTTGCCCTGTTTGAGTGTGAACACCCCGAAGAAAACATTGAGCGCATCATCTACCGTTCCCTGCGCGTGAAGAAGAACGTGGTGGAAAACGATGAGCACGAGCAGGGCCAGCGCGCCTGCCTGAACTTTGGCCATACCATCGGCCATGGCATTGAGGCTGTCAAGGGGGTGCGCGGCCGCCGCACCAACGGCCTGTTCCATGGCGAGTGCGTGGCGCTTGGCATGCTGCCTATGATCGAGGATAAATCCCTTGTGCGCCGCACCCGCGCCATCTACCGCACTTTGGGCCTGCCCACCCGCACGGGTGTGGACAAAAATAAGGTGCTGAGCTATATGCAGCACGACAAAAAGAGCGCGGGCAGCACCATTACCGTCATCAAGGTGCCCGGCCTGGGCTGCTGGCGCGCCGATAAGATTCCCATGACCGAACTGCCCGCCCTGCTTGGCATCAAGGAAAACGAGGGCTGAGCCGATGAAAAATACCTTTGGCAATGCATTGGGCCTGACCATTTTTGGCGAAAGCCACGGTGCCGCCGTCGGCGCTGTGCTGGACGGCCTGGCCGCGGGGTTGCCGGTGGATGAAGCGTACATCGCCGAGCGGATGGACCGCCGCCGCGCCCGCGGAGATGGGCTTTCCACCGCCCGCACCGAGCCGGATGTGGTGGAGTTTTTGAGCGGTGTGGTCAACGGCCATACCACCGGCACCCCCATCACCATGATGATCCGCAACACCAACACCCGCAGCGGAGATTATGCAAAAACGGCGGATCTGCTGCGCCCCGGCCACGCGGATTACACGGCATATGCCAAATATGAAGGCTGGCAGGATGCCCGCGGCGGCGGCCACTTTTCCGGCCGCATCACCGCAGCCAGCGTGGCTGCGGGTTCGATCTGTGAGCACATTCTGGCACAGCGCGGTATTAAGGTGTATACCCACATTGCCCGCTGTGCCGGGGTGGAGGATGCTCCGCTTTCCAGCTCTGCCGGTTTGATTATGGCGGAACCACAGCCGGGCCATTTTGCCCTGTTGGACCCCGAAAAAGAAGCCCCCATGCAGGCAGCCATCCGCGCAGCCGGGGCCGAGGGCGACAGCGTGGGCGGTATTCTGGAAACTGTCATCACCGGGGTGCCCGCGGGTATCGGCGAACCGTTCTTTGACAGTGTGGAAAGTGAGATCGCCCACCTGGCGTTTGCCATCCCCGCTGTCAAAGGCATTGAGTTTGGCGCGGGCTTTGCCTTTGCGGACCTGCGCGGCTCCCAGGCAAACGACCCGTTTACCATGCGGAACGGCAAAGTGGTAACGGCCACCAACAAAAACGGCGGCATCAATGGCGGCATTGCCAACGGCATGCCCATTGTGTTCCGCACAGCGGTAAAGCCCACCCCCAGCATTTATAAAGAACAGGATACCGTGGATTATATCGCCAAGGCAGATGCAAAACTGCAGATCAAGGGCCGGCACGACCCCTGCATTGTGCCCCGTGCTGCTGTGGTGCAGAACACCCTGGCAGCATTTGCCGTGCTGGACCTGCTGACCGTGCGTTACGGTACGCTGGGGCAAAAGTAATACAGCCGAAGCAAACAGAAAGGAAGCGCAACATGGAATACGGTCTGATCGGAGCCAAACTGGGCCACAGCTATTCCAAAATCATCCATGAGGCCGTGTGCGGCTATTCCTATGAGCTGCATCCGCTGCCCACGGAGGAAGAAGCCCATGCCTTTATGCAGGCAAAGGCGTTCAAAGCCATCAATGTTACCATCCCGTACAAAAAGCTGGTCATCCCATATTGCGATGAGGTGGAACCACGTGCGGCGGCCATCGGTGCAGTGAACACCGTGGTCAACCGGGATGGCAAGCTGTATGGCTATAATACGGATTATACCGGCTTTGCCTACCTGGCCCGCTGCCACGGCGTGAAGTTTGCCGGGGCTGTGGTGCTGGTGCTGGGCACCGGCGGCACCCACAACACCGTCACGGCTGTCTGCCAGGACGCCGGAGCCAAACAGGTGCTGACCGCCAGCCGCACCGGCAAGGACGGTGCCCTGACCTATGAGGAAGCCCAGCGGCACCCGGAAATCAATATCATTATCAACACCACCCCGGCGGGCATGTACCCCAACAACGGCAGCTGCCTGCTGGACCTGCATGCCTTCCCCAAGCTGGAAACCGTGCTGGACTGCGTTTATAACCCGTTCCGCACCGAACTTTTGCTCCGTGCGGAGGAACTTGGCGTGCCCGCCTACTGTGGGTTCGAGATGCTGGTGGCGCAGGCAGTGTACGCGGCGGAGCACTTTACCGGCCAAAAGCTGCCGGAAGCTGTGATCGCTGACACCCACCGCAAGCTCAAGCGGGATCTTTCCAACGTGGCCATCATCGGAATGCCGGGCTGCGGCAAGTCCACCATCGGGCGTGCCCTGGCCAAAACGCTGGGCAAAACCTATGTGGATCTGGATGAAGTGATCGAGAAAAACACCGGAATGCCCATCCCGGATATCTTTGCGCGTGAAGGCGAGGCATCGTTCCGCAAGTACGAATCTCAGGCTGTGGCGGAGATCAGCAAGCAGACACGGCAGGTCATCGCCTGCGGCGGCGGGGTGATCAAAACACCGGGCAACGCCCGCGCCCTGCGCCAGAACGGCCCTGTGCTGTGGGTGCAGCGCCCGGTCGAACGGCTGGCAACCGGCGGGCGGCCGCTTTCCACCGGGCTGGACGCCCTGCGCAAGATGGAAGCCGAGCGGATGCCGCTTTACCGCGCAGCGTCCGATGCCGCGGTGGATAACACCGGCCGCCTGGAAAACACAGTAGAAACCGCCGTGCAGGCGTTTGAAACAACATTTGATGCCTGAACGGCATGAAAGAGGGGAACACCGTGGAAGCAACCGTTGCAGCCATTGAACCGGGCCGCCTGGCCGGAACCGCTGCCGTGCCGCCCAGCAAAAGCGCGGCACACCGCGCTGTGGTGTGCGCGGCCCTGGCCGCCGGTACCAGCCACATTGGCAATGTGGAATTTTCGCAGGATATTCTGGCCACGTTGGGGGCTGCCCAGCAGCTGGGGGCCAAGGTGGAGCGGGGCGAGCATGAGCTGACCATTACCGGCCGCGGCAATGCGGACGGTTTTGCCACCATTACCCGCCCGGTGTTCTGCAACGAAAGCGGCAGCACACTGCGGTTTATCCTGCCGCTGTTCAGCCTGACGGCCCAAAAAGTGCGCTTTACCGGCGCAGGCCGCCTGATGCAGCGCCCGCAGGAAATTTATGCCCAGCTGTTTGAGCGCCAGGGGCTGCGTTTTGAACAGAACGAACAGGGCATTACGATTTTTGGCCGCCTGTGCCCCGGTACCTTTACGCTGCCGGGCAATGTGTCCAGCCAGTTCATCAGCGGGCTGCTGTTTGCCACCCCGTTGATGGAAGCCCCCAGCACCATTGAGGTGCGCGCTCCCTTTGAAAGCCGCAGCTATGTGGACCTGACCACAGACGCGATGCAGAAATTTGGCGTTAAAGTTTCGGTCCGCGCCCGCAAGGATGGCTCCGCCACCTACAAAGTGGCAGCGCCGCAGCATTATGCGGCAGCAGACATGGATGTTGAAGGCGATTACAGCCAGGCGGCGTTTTTGGCCGTACTGGGCAGCACTGTGGGCGGCATTACGATAACGGGTCTGCCCTCCGGTTCCCACCAGGGAGACCGGGTGATCCTGGATATCTTAAAGCAGTGCGGCGCAAAGTTTGAGCGCAGCGGCAGCCATGTAACCTTCCATCGCAGCCTGCTGAAGGCGGTGGAGATCGACCTGGCCGATTGCCCAGACCTTGGCCCGGTGCTCATCGCACTGGGGTGCTTCTGCAGCGGCACCACCATCATCCACAACGCCGGGCGGCTGCGCATTAAAGAGTGTGACCGCATTGCCGCTATGCAGGAAGAGCTTGCCAAGATGGGCGGCACGGTAAAAGCGGACGGCGATACCCTGACAATTGAGGGCTGCGCCCTGCACAAGCCCACGGCGCCGCTGAACGGCCATAACGACCACCGCATTGTAATGGCAATGGCCGTTGCTGCCCTGGCCGCAGGCCAGCCGGCGGTCATCGAGGGGGCCAACGCGGTCAACAAAAGCTGGCCGGATTTCTTTGAGGTCATCAAGGGCCTGGGGGCCCATGTAACAAATCAGGGGTGAAAGCAAAATGGACGGGATGGATAAAAACAAAACGTTTTTAATTGTGGGCCTGGGCCTGCTGGGCGGCAAATATGCCCAGGTGCTCAGCCAGAAAGGCTACCGCGTGACCGGCATTACCCACAGCCAGAGCACGCTGGATTATGCGCTGGAACACGCCTATATCTGCGAGGGCCGCAACGAAAACTTTGACGACCTGGTGCAGAACGCGGATTACATCATCTTTGGCCTGTACCCCACTGTGCTGTTGGAATGGGTCAAGCGGTACGGCCACCTGGTCCGCCCCGGCACGCTGGTAACCGATGTTTCCGGCGTAAAGCGCGGCGTGGTGGAGCCGGTGCAGCAGATGCTGCCGGAGGGCGTGGAGTTCATTGCCAGCCACCCCATGGCCGGCCGTGAGACCAGCGGCGTGGCCCACAGTGCCGAGGTAAACTTTGCCCCGGCAAACTTTATCATTACCCCCACCGAAAAAAACACCCCGGAAGCCATTGAATGGTGTCGTACCCTGGCCCGCACACTGGGGTTTGCCCGCATTAGCGTGCTCAGCCCGGCAGAGCATGACCACATGATCGGCTATGTCAGCCAGCTGTGCCATGCCATTGCCGTCAGCCTGATGTGCGCCAGCGATAACACCGAGCTTGCCAAGTATACCGGGGACTCATTCCGCGACCTGACCCGCATTGCGCACATCAACGATAAAATGTGGGCGGAGCTGTTCTTGTGGAACAAGGATAACCTGATTAGTGAGATCGATATGTTCAGTGATGCACTTGCCACCATGCGCCAGAAACTGGTGGATGACGACCGCGAAGGGCTGGAAAAAATGTTCCGCCTTTCCACCGAGCGCCGCAAGGCATTTGATAAAAAATAACCGGGAAGCCGGTCTGTTTTGCCGGAAGGGAGGCGGCCTTTATGCCCCGTAAAGAAGGACAGAAATTAAAGCTGCTTACGTTGTTGGAAATTTTTGTGCGGGAAACCGACGAAAAGCACCCCATCAGTGTGCCGCGCATGGTAGAACTGCTGAAAGAACGCGGCATTGTGGCAGAGCGCAAAAGCGTGTATGACGATATCCAGACCCTGAACGAAATGCCGGATACCCCCTTTGAGATCGTGCAGCAGCGCGGCCGCGGGGGCGGGTATTATATGGTGGATACCCCGTTTGAACTGGCGGAGCTGAAACTGCTGGTGGACGCTGTGTATGCCAGCAAGTTCATCACCGCGCGCAAAAGCAAGGTGCTGATCGAAAAGCTGGGACGGTTCACCTCCCGCTACCGCCAGGAGGAGCTGGACCGCAAGGTGCTGGTTTCCGGCCGGGTGAAAAGCCAGGAGGAAAAGATCCTTTACAGCGTGGATACCCTGCACAGCGCCATCACCGCGGGCAACCAGGTGCGGTTCAAATACTGTGACTGGGACCTGCAAAAGCAGATGGTGCCCCGTCATGAAGGCCAGCTGTACACCGTCAGCCCCTGGGTGATGGTGTGGGAAAACGGAAACTATTATATGATCGCCTATACCGAAGGCCGTCTGAAGCACTACCGCGTGGATAAAATGCGCAAGGTGGAGCTGCTGCCGGATACCGAACGTGAAGGTGCTGAGGAATACGCCGAATTTGACGTAAACCAGTATATGCAGCAGATGTTTGATATGTTCAACGGCCCGGTGCGCAAAGTGACCATGCGGTGCGAAAACCGCCTGGCCGGGGCGATGATCGACCGGTTTGGCACGGGGGTTACCCTGGTGCGCAACCCGGATGGCGACCACTTTAATGTGGTGGTAAATGTGCAGGTCAGCCCCCGGTTTTACGGCTGGGTGGCCGGCTTTGGCACAGGAATCGAAATTCTGGACCCACCCAGCGTGCGTGCAGAAATGAAGAAAAAGCTGGATGAGCTGGAGGGCCTTTACCGCTGATGCAGACAGCAAAACAAAAGCTCAAACGCGCAGCACCGTGGCTGTTTTTGCTGCTGGTGCTGGCCGGGCTTGCCGCAGTGCGCGGTCTTGCCGCCAATTATGAGATCGGGTACGAGATCATGAACGGCGACTTCCAGAATTATAACCCGGTGCGCCACCTGCTGGCCGGGCAGGTACCTTATCGTGATTTTACCGTCTACCTTGGTGCGGGCGAGCTGTACAGCGTGGGCGGTTTGCTGCTGGTGCTGGGCAACAGCTTTGGCCGCAGCATGTTCGCCACAAACTTTTGCACCTGGTTCTATTTTGAGCTGCTGGTGCTGGCGGTCTGCCTGGTGGTCATCGGTACTGCCCGTGCGGCCCGCGCGGCAGCGCTGGCGCTGTGCAGCGTGTTTTTTGCCTATGCGCAGGGGGCAAACCTGCCGTTTGCCGGTCAGGTGAACACCCTGCTGAGCTATGCCGCCGCCAACGGCAACAGCGCCCGCATGATGCGCTCCGCCGCTTTAACACTGGCGGTACTGGTCATCCTGCTGGGACTGCATTTCTGGCAGCAGGATACAAGCAGGCGGCTGTTGGCCCCGGCGGTGCTGGTGCCCTTTGCTGCAGGCTTTTTTGTGCCTTGGAGCAATGATATGGGCGGCGCTGCCTATATTTCCATTGCGCTGGGGTATGGGCTGTATCTCATCCGGCTGTATCGCAGTTCCATCGGTAAAATTGTGGTGCAGACACTGCGCTACATCGTTACCAGTGTGGTGGGGCTTGGCGTTTCGGTGCTGCTCATCAGCTGGGGGCACCCGCTGGCCTGGCTGCGCCAGACCCGCGGAACCAGCGCTTACCAGACTTGGTATTACGGCAATACCCTCAGCGACCGGGTGTGCAGCGTGGCAGACCTGCACTGGCCGGGCGCGGCAGTGTTCTGCCTTGCGGCGGCACTGGCGTTTGCCATCGGTATTTTTGTCTGCCGCAGCAAACGCTCTGCTGTGTTGGCGGCCGGGGGCTTTGCCCTGACACTGGGCATGGTGCTGTGGAACCTGCTGTACGGCATGGTCAGTGCCTCCAACAATGGGCCCACGGGCGGCGCGGCGGCACTGGCTGCCGTACTGGCCCCGGCGTGTATCATCAAAGCGGTGCTGCTGGTTTGCCAAAAGGTAAGCTTTCCGCAGGTTGCAGCGCGCATTGTGCCCGCAGGCTGTGCGGTGCTGGGGGCCGCTGTGCTGGCCGTCGGCATGGCTGGGCAGGTGCAGACCCGCATTGGCGGGCACGAGGGCTATACCTTTGTGCCGGAGCTGGGCGGCTGGATCGGTGACCAGGCCGAAAAGCTGGCAACTGAAAAGGAACTGACGGCGGGCAAGCGGCTGTTTGGCACCTATTCCAGTGCGCTGGAAGCCATGACTGGCCAGCTGCAGCCTACCGGCACGGATTACATCATCCATGCCCTGGGGGATCGCCAACGCCTGGCGTACCTGCAAACCTTCCAGCAGGGGAATTTTGACATTGTCGTGACCCCAAGCCCCAAGGTGGCCCCGCCGGAGCGGTGGAGCCGCAACGCCAACTGGTGGTTCTACCGGGAGCTGTACCGTTACTGGCAGCCGGTGGCAAATACCTTCCAGTCCGGCGGCATGCACCTTTTCTGGGAGCGCACCGGAACCGATAACAATCTGAACGTGGAAGCCACGACCGCTGCCACCCTGCAGGGAGATGGCACTGTGCTGGTGACCGTAACGGCGGCGGACGCGGATTTTTGCGGTGTGGCGGATGTAACGCTGCACTATGGGCTGGTCAGCTCTGACAGCATGGACCACCCGTTTGACCGGCAGTTCCTGCATGTGACCTGTGTGACGGAAAACGAACTCTGCGCCGCCGCGGAACGCGACACCAACCAGGGCGATTTCTACCTGCCCACCGACCGCGACAGTTACGAGGTGCCTATCACCATTTCCAACGGTGTGGGGCAAATTCTACTGACGGCAAAATCCGGCAGCGGCACCGTGTACCCGCAGGTAAACGCAGTTGAAGTGAATGCGACGTATCAGGATTGGGAGTACTTCTTCGAGTAACGCGGAAAAAACTGCAGGTCCGGCAGCGGGAGTGGAAAGTTGTAAAATCTGCTTCAGCGCCGCAGCAAAACCGCCGTTGGTTGAAACCGGATGGATTTTATGATATACTAAAACGATTGAAATATGGCGTACAGAGAGGGGGCAGCAGGATTGCTCAGTGAAAATCAGCGTATCAAGGGCTTGATCAGCAGTGTGATTGATATTGTGCTGCTGATTGCCGCATACCTGCTGGCCAATTTCCTGCGCTTTAACTGGCTGCCTTTTTTTGAGGAGGGCGGCGCCGGCCCGGCACTGGATATTGCCCGCAGCCCTATGGTTGCCCTGGGGTGGGCGGGCTACGCCGTGGTGATGGTGCTGCTCTATTGGAGCCGCGGGCTGTATAACCCCTCCCGCCTGCGGGGGCTGTGGCAGCGCAGCACCACCATTGCGTTCGGCAACGCGCTGGGCGTGGTGGGCTTTATGGCGCTGCTCTTCGTTTTCCGCCTGCAAAACTTCTCCCGCGGGGTCATGCTGCTGCTGTACGGGTTCAGCACCGGCTTTTTGATCTTCAAGCGGATGATCAAGCGCTGGTATGACCGTGCCCGTAACCGGAAAGGGGAGGACCTGCGCCATATCTTGCTGGTCGGCGGCGGCGATATGGCTGCTAAGTACCTGCTGGCACTCGAACATAACCCGTATTATGGCTTCCGTGTGGATGGCTACCTGGCGCCTTATGCCAACCCGGACCTGGATGTGCGCTACCTGGGCGGATATGACAAAATGGAAGTCACGCTGGATGAACCCGGCATTGACGAGGTGGTGGTGGCCCTGGATGCCGCCGAGATGCACATGCTGACCCGCGCCTTTGCCGCCTGCGATAAGCACGGCACCCGCATTACCATGGTGCCGTTTTATAACGATTACCTGCCCGCCCGCCCCACCATTGATGTGCTGGGCGATTGTAAGCTCATCAACATCCGGCAGACGCCGTTTGATAATATCCTGAACGCCTTTATCAAGCGCGCCATGGATGTGGTGGGCAGCCTGGTGCTGATCGTGCTCACCAGCCCCATCATGCTGGGGGTAGCCATCGGCGTCAAGCTGTCCAGCCCTGGGCCGATCATCTTTAAGCAGGAGCGCGTGGGGCTGAACAAACGCCCCTTTATGATGTATAAGTTCCGCTCCATGCGGGTGAACGCCGCCGAGGATTCGGCCTGGAGCACCAACAGCGACCCGCGCAAAACGCGGTTCGGCAGCATTATCCGCAAATTCAGCCTGGATGAACTGCCGCAGTTTTTCAATGTATTAAAAGGGGATATGAGCCTGGTTGGCCCGCGGCCAGAGATCCCGTTCCATGTAGAGCATTTTAAGGAAGAAATTCCCCGTTACCTGGTGCGCCAGCAGGTGCGCCCCGGCCTGACCGGCTGGGCGCAGATCAACGGCCTGCGCGGTGACACTGATATTGCGGAGCGTATCCGTTATGATATCTGGTACATCGAAAACTGGACCGTTGCACTGGATATCAAAATTTTGTTCCGCACCGTGTTTGGCGGCAAAATGGTCAACGATGAAAAGATCCAGTAACCAACCAAAGGAGGGCTGAGGATGAAAAACGGCAAGCCGAAGGTAGCCATTGTGCATGACTGGCTGGTGGCATACGCCGGTGCAGACCGCGTGGTGGACTGTATGCACCATGTTTTCCCTGATGCACCCATCTATACCCTCGTCTATGACGAAAACAACATGCCTGCGTGGTTCAAGGATTATGATATCCGCACCACCTATCTCCAAAAGCTGCCTTTTGCCACCAAGCTGTACCGTGCCATGCTGCCGTGGATGCCCCGCGCGTTTGAAGCACTGGATCTTTCGGAATACGATATGGTCATTTCGTCCTGCTCTTCCTGCAGCAAGGGCGTGATCACCCGGCCGGACGCCGTGCATATCTGCTACTGCCATACGCCCACCCGCTATGTCTGGGATTTTTATTATACCTACCGCAACAATGCCAACGCGCTGGTGCGGGCGGTCATGCCCGGCCAGATGCTCAAGCTGCGCCAGTGGGATAAGTGCGCCGCGGACCGGGTGGACTATTTTATCGCCAACTCGCATTATATTGCCAGGCGCATCAAAAAATATTACCGGCGCGACAGTGATGTAATCTACCCCTGCGTGCATATCAACGAAGAACCCTTTGTGCCCAAAGAGGATTTTTACCTTGTGGTGGGCCGCTTTACCTGGTACAAGCGGATTGACCTGGCTGTGGCAGCCTGCACCAAGCTGAACAAGCCGCTGATCGTGATCGGCGGCGGCGGCGAGGGCGACAAGCTGCGCGCCATGGCTGGCCCGACCATCCGCTTTTTGGGCGGCGGCCTGAGCGACGAAGAGGTGCGCGGCTATTATCTGCGCGCCAAGGCGTTCCTGTTCCCCGGCGAGGAGGATTTTGGCATTACCCCTGTGGAAGCCCAGAGCGCAGGCACCCCGGTGCTGGCCTTTGGCCGCGGCGGCGCCTGTGAGACTGTGCTGGACGGCAAAACCGGCCTGCTGTTTGACGAGCAGACACCCGAAAGCCTGGAAGCCTGCATCCAGAAGTTTGAGACCGAAGGCGTGGCTTATCCCCCACAGCAGATCCGGGAACACAGCCGCAGCTTCAGCGAGCAGCGCTTTGAGGACGAGCTGCGGGATTACTGCACCCGCCGCTATGCGGACTGGCAGCGTGAGCTGGAAGCCTGCTCTCACCATGAAACCGCCAAGGAGGCCGAAGAGTGAACCCCATTGTGATCAATGGCACAGTGCTGTGTGACCCCATCACGGGCATTCCGCGCTTTGTGTATGAAGTTGTGACCCGGCTGGACCCCCTGCTGGAAGGTACCGGCCTGGATGTGCGGCTGTGCTACCGGGACGATGGCCGCCCGCTGCACCTGCCCGAACTGAAAAACATCAAAATTGTTCCGCTCAAGGCCATTAAGTATAGTTACAATCTGGTGGTGCTGCCGCGCTACCTGCGCAAACACCACGCTTTTTACGTTGGCCTTGCCAGCGATATGCTCATGACCCGCCGCAGCGTGGTGGTGCTGCATGATATCCGTCCCCTGGTAATGAAAACCGACCGTGCGTTTTTCCGCTTCAAGTTCTGGTTCCACTGCCTTTCCACCAAATGGTTTGCCCGGCGGGTGTTCACCGTCAGTGATAACCAGCGCCACCTGATCAGCGAGCGGTTGGGCATCCCACTGGATAAGATCGGTGTGACCTATAACGGCTGGGAGCATCTGCAGAACGTCCAGCCGGACATGACGGTGTTTGACAAGCTGCCTGGCGTGAAGAAAAAAGAATACTATTACGCACTGGGAAGCCTGGCCGGGCACAAAAACTTTAAGTGGGTGCGCGAGGTTGCCGCCCGCAACCCGGATAAAACCTTTGTTGTGGCCGGCGGCAAGGACCTTGCTGCCTTTGGCAGCGCCGAAGCAGATGCTGCCCAAAACACCAGCAATATCTTTTACCCCGGCTATGTGACGGACGGCCAGAACAAAGCGCTGATGCAGAATTGCAAAGGCTTTTTGCACCCCGCTGTGTTTGAAGGGTTCGGCATTCCGCCGCTGGAAGCGCTCAGCCTGGGGGCACCCATCGCTCTGGCCCGTGCCAGCTGCCTGCCGGAGCTGTATGGCGATACCGCCCGCTACTTTGACCCCTATGACTATGATGTGGACCTTGACGCGCTGTTTGCCAAGCCTGCGGCCCCGCCGGACAAAGTGCTGGCCAAGTACAGCTGGGAGAAAACCGCACGGTTCTGGCTGGACGAGATCAAAAAGTGCGCGGAAGCGTAAGAGCAGTTGGGACAGCCCCCGAAAAATAGAAGCACATAACGGTTCGGCAGGGTGGGGCTGCCTCGCCCTGCAGGATAGAGAAATACCTCTTACGCAGGGGGACATGCGGTGCGCCTACGCTGTGCACAGATGTTACGTGCATCAAGCTGTATAACCCACCCCGTAGGGGCGCACATTGTGCGCCCGCTGCATACCCCAAAATCACGCACCTGAAACACAAAAATCTACCCGCAAAAGGGAAGTGAATATCATTGGATAAAATAGCAGTTCTTATCCCCTGTTATAACGAATCTCAGACAGTACAAAAGGTTGTGATGGATTTCCGCCGCGTTCTGCCGGAAGCTACGATCTATGTGTACGATAACAACTCTACCGATGGCACGGCAGAGCTGGCCCGCACAGCCGGTGCCGTGGTGCGCCACGAATACCAGCAGGGCAAAGGCAACGTCATCCGCCGCATGTTCCGCGAAATTGACGCCGAAGCCTATATCATGGTGGACGGCGACGATACCTACCCGGCGGAAGCGGCCCCGGAAATGGTCAAAGCCGTCACCGAACACCAGGCTGATATGGTGGTGGGGGATCGGCTTTCCTCCACCTATTACACCCAGAACAAACGCCCGTTCCACAATTTTGGCAACGACCTGGTGCGGTTTTTTACCAACAACCTCTTCGGCGGCCAGATCAAGGATATCATGACGGGCTACCGTGCGTTCAGCTACCAGTTTGTCAAAACCTACCCGGTGCTGAGCCGCGGCTTTGAAATCGAGACCGAAATGACCATCCACGCCCTGCACCGCAACATGCAGGTGGAGAATGTGATCATTGACTATCGTGACCGCCCCGCAGGCAGCGAAAGTAAGCTGAATACCTATTCGGACGGCTTCCGCGTGCTGCGCACCATTGCACGGCTGTATAAAAACTACCGCCCGTTCGGCTTTTTCAGCACCCTGGCTGCGGTGCTTGGCATTATCAGCCTGTGCTTTTTGGCCCCTGTTCTGGGCGAATATTTTGCCACCGGCCTTGTGCCGCGCTTCCCTACGCTGATCGTGTGTGCCTGCGTACTGGTGGCGGCGCTTTTGCTGTTTATTTCCGGCGTGATCCTTTCCAGCCAGCTGACAAAGGATGACCGCGATTTTGAATTCCACCTGCAGCAGGTGCAGCAGTGGAAAAACCGTTCCGCTGATCCGTTCAGCCATTCTGCCAAATAACAAGGAGGTTCCCCATGAAACAGTATGATTACCTGATCGTCGGCGCTGGTCTGTTTGGCGCAGTGTTTGCACAGCAGGCTACCAAGGCAGGCAAAAGCTGCCTGGTGATCGATAAGCGCGACCACATTGCCGGCAATATCTACACCGAAAATGTTGAGGGCATCAATGTCCACCGCTATGGCGCACATATCTTCCATACCAACAATAAAGAAGTGTGGGACTATGTGAACCAGTTCGCTGTGTTCAACCGCTATACCAACTCTCCGGTGGCAAACTATAAGGGCGAACTGTACAACCTGCCGTTCAACATGAACACCTTCAACAAGATGTGGGGCGTTGTGACCCCCGCCGAGGCCGAGGCAAAGATCGAGGAGCAGCGCGCTGCCCACTTTACCGCCGAGCCCAAAAACCTGGAGGAGCAGGCCATCAACCTGGTCGGCACCGATATTTACGAAAAGCTGGTCAAGCACTATACCGAAAAGCAGTGGGGCCGCCCTTGCACTGAGCTGCCGGCGTTCATCATCAAGCGCCTGCCGGTGCGCCTGATTTTTGATAACAACTACTTCAATGCGCTGTATCAGGGTATTCCCAACGGCGGCTACACCCAGATGGTGGCCAACATGCTGCAGGGTGTGGAAGTTCGCCTGGGTGTGAACTACCTGGCTAACAAGGCTGAACTGGATGCTCTGGCTGACCGTGTGATCTACACCGGCCCCATTGACGCTTATTTTGATTACTCCCTGGGCACCTTGCAGTACCGCAGCGTTCGCTTTGAAACCGAAACGCTGGCCTGCCCCAACTATCAGGGCAACGCTGTCATCAACTACACCGATGCCGAAACCCCGTACACCCGCATCATTGAGCACAAGCACTTTGAGTTCGGCTCCACCGAGCCGGGCACCAAGACGGTCATCAGCCGCGAATACTCCGCTGAGTGGAAGCCGGGCGACGAGCCGTACTACCCGGTCAACGATGACAAGAACAGCGCCCTGTACGCCAAGTACAAGGCACTGGCCGATGCCGAGCCGCACGTTGTGTTTGGCGGCCGCCTGGGCGAGTATAAGTACTATGATATGGACAAGGTAATTGAAAGCGCGCTGGCCTGCGTTGCTGTGCAGATGGATAAGATCAACCAGTACAAAGCATAAGGCAGGCGTAAATCAGGATTTATAGCAAAAGCGCATGATTCCAAATACCGCTGCGGCGGGAATGATGCGGTGCAATTTGAGATAAAGGACAAAGCAATGACGGAATTGAGTGTTTCCATCCTGTCTGCCGACCTGGCCAACCTTGCCGCCGAAACGGCCGATTCTATGGTGTGCGGTGCAGACATGGTGCATTTTGATGTGATGGACGGCCACTTTGTACCCAACATCACCTATGGCGCGCCGGTGCTGAAATGCCTGAAAAAGGCCGTGCCGGAAGCATTTTATGATGTTCACCTGATGATCTCCGACCCTGCACGCTATGCACAGGATTTTGCGACAGCAGGGGCAAACCTGATCAATTTCCACATTGAAGCTGTGCCCAACCATGTGGGGCAGACCATTGCCGCTGTGCGGGAGACTGGGTGCCTGGTGGGCCTGACCATCAGCCCGTCTACCCCGCCGCAGGCAGTGTTCCCCTACCTGGATGAACTGGACCTGGTGCTGGTCATGGGGGTGGAGCCCGGCTTTGGCGGGCAGAAGTTCATCCCCACAACCGTCAGCCGTGTGGCAGCCATCAAGGCAGAGTGCAACCGGCGCGGTGTTTCCCCCCGCATTGAGGTGGACGGCGGCATTAACACCGAAACCGCCTCCCTGTGTGCCCAGGCCGGAGCCAGTGTGCTGGTCATGGGCAGCGCGTTCTTTAAGGCGCAGGACCGTACCGCGCTGGCCAAACAGGTTCGGGCGCTGTAACCCCAAAGGAGTATCCATGCCAAAACGTCATGATAAGATCACCAAAAGTGTAAACTATGATTATTATTGGGACATTTTGTTTTGCACTGTCCCGCTTTTGGCGGTCAGTTGTTTTTATTACGGAGCGCGCCCGCTGCTGATGATGGCGGCCGGGCTGCTGACTGCGTATGTGGCGGACTGTGTTGTTACCCCGCTGCATGCGGCGGGGTACCGCGCACATGAGCCTTCCAGCGAAGCTTTTGCTGCGCTGATTGTGCTGATGATGCCGGCTTCGGCCCCGTATTATATGGTGGTCACGGCAACGATCATTGCCGTGCTTGTCAAAGAAGCGTTCGGCGGAGAGGGGCACTATCCCTTCCACCCGGCGGCGGTGGGATTGGTGGCGGCAACGCTGGCATGGCCGCGAGTCATGTCGTCCTACCCGGCACCGGGTACAGTGCTGGCACTTTTCAGCAGCACCGAAGTGGTGCTGACCCAAGGCAGCAACACCACCCTGTCTGCCGGCGGCCTGCCGTCTGACAGTACCATCAACCTGTTGACCGGTAATGTGGCTGGGCCGCTGGGCTGCTGCGCTATTCTGGTCATTGTGGCCTGTGGGCTGTACCTGCTGGTGCGCGGCCACATGCAGCTTTCTACCTTTGTGCCGTACCTTGCGGTATGCGTACTGGTGCCCTGGCTGCTGCCCAACCTGAACGAACTTCCAGCCCTGAGTGCCCCATGGGAATATGTGCGCCAGCGCATCTACCTGGAAAAGTATATCCTGCTTTCCGGCAGCATGCTGTTTGGCGGGATATTCCTGGCGTGCGAGCCGGTGGTGCAGCCCAACCGCTGGAGCAGCCGTTTGATTTACGGCCTGTTCCTGGGCGCAATGGCAACGGCGTTCCGCTATTACAGCGTATACGAAACCGGCGTATGCTTTGCCATTGTATTGGCTGGTGCTTTCCCCGAATGGCTGGACCGCCTGGCCCAGCGCGCAGAAAGGATCAGATTCATGCGGAAGGAGGAAAAGCGCCTTGCCCAACACAGAGAACCGTAAGAACAGCAACAAAAAGCCGACCCTGCAGGAACATTCCCAAACCGTTATCATCCCCCAGCTGACCCCCGAAATGCTGGAACAGGCGCGCCGCGCCGCAGAGCAGGGCAAAACCGCCGAGCAGATCGAGCAGGAAGCCCTGGCCGCCGCCCAGGCGGAGCAGAAAGCGGTAGAAAGCAAGCAGGAAGCACCTACGGCCGAAAAGCCCAAAACGGTCCAGCCCGCCAATAAGCCCAAGACCCGCAAAGAGGCCGAGGAAGAGCTGGCCCAGAATATCCATGATGACCACCTGTGGCTGAATAACCCCGTTATGGTGCGCGGTCTGGGGCTGGCACCCATTGTGGCGGCTGCTGTAAGCGGCCAGAATGCCTGGATGCTGTGCGCTGCCGCCATTCTGCTTGTAACGGCAACCCGTATGTTGGCTGTGGCAATCTGCCACCTGACCGGCAACCGCTTCCGCGGTGTGGTATACTCTTACGCTGCCGCTATTGTGTATATCCCGGCTTATATCATTTTGTACAACCTGTTTGGGGCGGATCTTTCGCTGTTGGGGATCTATCTGCCCATGCTGGTAGTGGAGCCCGCCGTGATCAAACGTATGGAATCCAACGACCTGGAAACGGTGGGCGAGGCGTTCCGCCGCGGCATCAACAATACCATTGGTATCTGCTTTTCGGTGCTGCTGGTGGGGGTTGTGCGTGAACTGCTGGCGGAAGGCACCGTGTTCGGCAACGTGGTATTTCCCGTGGCGCCGCTGCCGCTGGCCGACCAGCCGGGCACCGGGTTTATCATCATTGGCCTGATTGCCGCCGTGTGGACCGCCATCGGCGGTGCCTATGTGCATTATAAGATCGAGGAGGTGCGTCATCTGTATGGCAATAAACGCAAGCGCTGAGCTTTCCGTTTTGCAGGCTGTGGCGCAGTTCCTGACCTACGCCGTCATGGCTGTGTTTGCGGAGAATGCAGTGTTCTTCCGCGCGCTGGGCGTTTCCCGACTGAACAAGCTGGTCAACGACCCCAAAATCAGCACATGGCAGTACTGCATTCCCATCATTCTGGTACAGACCATCAGCGCCCCCATGGGTTGGGCTGCCCAAAGCTTAGCGCTGCCCGCTTTGGCAAAGGTGCTGCCCGGCTGGCTGCCGGTCAACGCCCTGCGCCCGCTGGTATTTTTGAACTGCTCACTGATCGCTATGGGCATTGTGTGGCTGCTGTTGGGCCTGTTCCCCAAAAGCCGCGATGCCTGCCGCGAACAGCTGCCCGGCGCAACCTTCAACTGTTGCGTGCTGGGCACCCTGCTGGTTGCAGCCAGCCAGAACTATAACCTGCTGCAGTCCATCGGCTTCGGCTTTGGCAGCGGCGTGGGCTACCTGGTCGCCGTGCTGGTGGTGGATGAAGGCCGCCGCCGGCTGCGCAGCAAAGATATCCCACATATATTCCGCGGCCTGCCCAGTGTGCTGATTTATATCGGCATTCTCTCGCTGGCAATTTACGGGCTGGTTGGCACTGTGGATTGAACCGCGCCCGGACGTAAAAAACGGCATCCGTGAAAGAGGAGTGATTACCATGCAGAATTGTTTTGTCCCTGCTGATATCCTGCTGCCCGGTGCATCGACCCCGCTGGACCCGTGGGCCTGCATTGCGGTGGATCAGTTTACCTCCCAGCCGGAATACTGGCAGAAAGCGGAGGAACTGGCAAAGGGTAAACCCAGCACCCTGCACATTGTTCTGCCGGAAGCTTACCTTGGAACCCCGCAGGAAGAATCACGCCTTGCGGCGATCCGTGCGGCCATGCAGGATTACCGCGATAACCTGCTGACCCGCTGTGTACATGGCTATGTGTATGTGGAGCGCACCCAGATGGACGGTACCATCCGCCAGGGTCTGGTTGGTGCTGTGGACCTGGAACAGTACAGCTTTAAAAAAGGCAGCAAGCCCGCCATCCGCCCCAGCGAGAGCACAGTGGTGGCGCGCATCCCGCCTCGGCTCAAGATCCGCCGCGGGGCCCAGCTGGAAACCCCGCATGTGATGATGTTGGCCGACGATGAAGCCTGTACCCTGATTGAACCCATTGCCGCCCATAAGGCGGAGCTGCCGCTGCTGTATGATGGCGCGCTGATGCTGAACGGCGGCCACCTGGCCGGTTGGGCCGTGGAGGACCCTGCGCTGGTGGAGCAGATCAACACTGCGCTGGCAAACCTTGGCGATGCCGCTGCTTTTGCCGCACGCTGGCCTGCCGCAGCCGGCCAGCCCCCCATGACGCTGGCGGTTGGTGATGGCAACCATTCCCTTGCCACAGCAAAAGCCTATTGGGAAGAACTGAAACCCACCCTGCCGCCGGAACAGCAGCAGACCCACCCGGCGCGCTGGTGCCTGGCGGAAGTGTGCAACGTGCATTCCCCTGCGATTGAGATTGAGCCCATCCACCGTGTGCTGTTTGGCGTGGACGCCAACACCGTTGCCGCAGACTTTGGCAGCTGGTTGGAACAGCACGGCGCAGCCCTCCAGGGCGGCGACCAGCATATCGTGCTGGCCGGTGCCGGTGCAGAGATCACCTTTGACGCCGCCAACGCCCCGGACCCGCTGGCCGTGGGCACCACGGAACATTTTATTGGGGATTATCTGGCCCAGAACCCCGGCGTGACGGTGGATTACATCCACGGTGCCGCGGCTGCCCGCGCCATGGCTGCAGACCCCGCCAAACCGGCCACAGCCCTGCTGATGCCGGACTTTGCCAAAGCAGACCTGTTCAAAGGTGTTGTGCTGGGCGGCGTGCTGCCGCGCAAGACTTTCAGCATGGGCCATGCCGAGGAAAAACGTTACTATAATGAATGCCGCAGTCTGACCATGCCGGACTGACGATACAGGGAGCCAATTATGCCGAACAACGAAAAAAACGCTGAGCCCGCCGTGCGCGATGCTCAGTCCACAGCAGCGCGCCGTCGTCGCCGCCGCCACACCCCCCATGGGGATGCCCCGGCCCAGAACCCCGCCCCACGGGCCCCACAGCCCAAAGATGCATCCCGCCCCTGCCCGCCCCGGCAGGCAGCCCCGAACAACCGCAGCAATGCGGCAAAGCCCGCTGCCCTCAAACCGGCCCAGCGCCCTGCACGCCCCAATAATGCCAATCAGGCTCGCCCTGTGGCCCCGCAGCTGAACGGCCAACCCCCGCGTGGGCAGCAAAAGCCCCACCCCCCCCCCCAGCCGCCGCGCCGCCGCCCGCCGCAGGAACCTGTCGCGCAGCCCCCGCAGCGCAATGCTGCCCGCCGTGCCCCCGCAGCCCCTGCACCGGAACCGCCGCGCCCGCCGCGGCGCGCCCCGCAGCCAGCCCCCCGCAGCCGGGTGAACCGTGAAACGCGAGAGGAAGATCCGGGCCTGGAGATGATTTCCCGCCGCCCGCCCAAACAGAAGTTTGCCAACTTTGAAGAGTATATGGCCGCCCACGGCGGAGCTACCGCCCCCATTGCGGGCGAAGGTCCGCTGCCGGAGCTGGTGCCAGAGTTCCACTTGCTGTCCGTTCCGGCGGAAAATCTGGTTCCGGCGGAGGATGACGAATGACCCCGCAGGCGGCAGCGGCCCTGCGCTGCCCGGTGTGCGGCGGCGCATTGATGCCGCTGGGAACCTCGCTGCGCTGCCCCCAGGGCCACAGCTATGATATGGCCAAGGAAGGGTATGTCAACCTGCTGGCCATCCAGAGGCGCCATGCGGCGGACCCCGGTGACGGCAAAGCCATGGTGCGCGCCCGCCGTGCCTTTTTGCAGGCGGGGTATTATGCCCCGTTCCAGAAAGCTCTGGCCGAGCTCTGCCTGGAATACGCACCCGAATGCGGTGAGACCCACCTGCTGGATGCCGGCTGCGGCGAAGGCAGCTATGACCGCGTGGTGTATGATGCCTTTGCCGCCCAGGGTCGTCCCTGCGTACTGGCCGGGTTCGACCTTTCCAAGGATGCCATCCGCCTTGCGGCAAAGCTACTGCCGGAAGCCGCTTTTGCGGTGGGCGGCAGCTTCAGCGCCCCGGTGCGGGATGGCTGGGCGGATGTTCTGCTGAACATCTTTTCGCCCTTTGCCGGGCAGGAGTTCTGCCGGGTGCTGCGCAGCGGCGGTGTGCTGCTGTACGCAGTGCCAACGGCACGGCATTTGTACGGGTTGAAAGAAGTTCTGTACGATGAGCCGTATGAAAACGCAGAACAGCAGACAGAATACTCCGGCTTTACCCTGATCGGAGAGCGCACCGTGACGGATACCATCACGGTGGAGGGCGACCAGATCCGCAATCTGTTTGCCATGACCCCCTATTTCTGGAAAACCCCGCACGTCGGGGCACTCCGCCTTGCGGCAAAGCAGAGCCTGACGACCGAAATCGGCTTCCGCTTCCTTGCTTACCGCCGGGTATAATGGAACAAAAAGTAAAGGCAATACCGCATAATTCTAAGTGCCGCAGCCGCCGGAGCGGTGCTTGAGCCGTTAGGCGGGAATTGTGCGGTATTGCCTAAAAACAACAGGCACAACCTTACGCGCCGCAATGCGGCAAAAGGCTGTGCCTGTTATTTTATGCGTAGTTACAGGTCGTCCTGGTCCTGGGTCGGCATTTCGTCCGCCTGGTCGGGAACGCCGGTCCAGCTGCCAAGCGGGTCGTTGTGGCTGGCAAGGTTTTCGTCGTCAATGGTCTGCCGGTCCTGGTGGGCATCGGCAGGGGTATAAGGTTCCTGGGCGCTGCGAAGCACCGGGTTGACAATGCCGGGCTCCGGCAAAAAGTCGCTGTTCCGCGTCAGGTCGGTCCAAAATTCGGGGTCTTCACTTTCCGCGCCGCGTGGGCCGTAAGGGCGATGAAGCATGGGCAAACACTCCTTTGTTTTGCGTTGGGTTTAAGCTGCGTTCCGGCGGCCTAAACTGTAATTACAGTATGCGGCAAAGGAGTGTGTTTTATGCGGGTACGGTTATTTTTCAGCGCGTTGGCGCTTACCCTGCTGCTGTTGCTGCCCATGATTGGGCTGGTGGAGTATTTTGCCATGCAGCGCCAGATGCAGGAGCGCGTGCGCCGCGCCAATGCGGCGGGCACGGCAGTGCAGGTAGACCCGGCGTCCCGCTATATGGGCAGCCTGTTGTTGGCGGTGCAGAAAGAGGAACCCGAATTTATCCTGCTGCGTATGGATGCCCCTGCCGCCACGCTGACTCTGTGCGGCTTGCCCGGCAACATGCAGCTTGCCGCCCCCAGCGGCACCACAACGCTGGCCGCAGCTTATCTGGCGGCTGGCCCGGCACGGGCAGCTCAGCTGCTGGGGGATACCCTTGGTACCGCCCCGCAACACTACCTTGCGGCCACGCCCAGCTGCTATGCCAGCTTTTGGGAGCAGGGCACCACCGTGCGGCTGGATATGGCCGCGTTGCAGGAGGATACAGACCCCCACCAGAACTTTGTGGCAGAAATCGAGGCTGCCACTGCCGAAACCGCTCTGCGTGATTTGGGGGCAGAGCAGACTGATGCCGGAGCAGCCCGGTTGTTGGCAGCTTACACCGCGGCCTTATTCCGCCAAAACCCCCAGCAGCTTGCCGCCCTGCCAGGCCAGGCACGGCAGGCCAGTGCCCGCATTTTAACGGATTTGCAGGCGCAGGACTGGAACACGCTGGAAAGTGTATTCAACTATTTCAGCACCGTCCCCGCGCTGGTAGTGGAAACCGCCCTGCCCAGCTTCACCAGCCGCCCCGAAGGGGAGCTTGCCCTGACGGAAAACGGGCAGCAGACGGTGCAGGAGGTGCTGAGGATGGGGGCAGGGGAATAACGCCGCAAATTGCCAGGTAGGGCGGGGTCACCTGACCCCGCCCTAGCTTGGCTGTATTGCCCGTGCAAAATTTATGATGTGCGAATAAATTATTTGTAGGGGTCGGCGTCCCCGGACGGGCCTACATTGTATCGTGCCTATTAAATGATGGAGTGTGACATTTGCCGCCATGCCCGGCCCAACGCGGCCGCCGCGGCGGGAATGTCCTCCGCCTGCAGGCCGGAATAGCCCGCCACCACAGTATCGGGGCGGCAATGAGCGGCATCCTGCATATAATATTCGCTCAAGCCTTTCAGCCGCACCCCTTGTTTGGCCGCGGCCTGCACCATGGCCTGTTCGCCGCCCGCGCCTGGTAATGTGAGCAAAAAATGCAGACCGGAGTGTGCCCCCGCCAGCGTTAAATCCGGGTCCAGCCCGGCGTGCAGGGCGGCGGCAAAGGCTTCCATCCGGCGCTTGTAGGTCAGGCGCATCCGGGCAATATGGCGGGCAAAATAACCATTGGCCATGAACTCACACAGTGTTTGCTGCTCATATCGGCTGACGGTGTTGGCGTACATGGAAAAATCGCTCTGGTAGCGTTCCAGTAGCCCCTGCGGCAGCACCATGCAGGCAATGCGCATGCCGGGAGCAAGGCTTTTGGAAAAGGTGGTCAGGTACACCACCGGCCCGTTGGCGCCGGACATGCCCTGTAAGCTGGGCAGTGGGCGGGTGGCAAAGCGGAACTCTGAGTCATAGTCATCTTCTAGGATAAAGCGCCCCGGTTTGGCGGCGGCCCAGGCTAACAGCTGCGCGCGCCGGGGGGCCGGCATGGTAACGCCGGTGGGAAAGTGGTGGCTGGGGGTAACATAGCACAGGTTGGCTCCGCTTTGCTCTAGCGCGCGGATCGGCAGACCGCTTTCGTCAATTTCCACCGGTACGCAGGGGATGCCGTTGTTTTCCAGTACGGCGCGGGTGCGGCTGTAGCCGGGGTTTTCCACCGCGGCGGTGCTGCCCGCAAACAGGTGTGCCAGGCAGCCCAGCAGGTACTCCACCCCGGCCCCGACCACGACCTGATCCGCTGTGCAGTCCACGCCGCGGTATTCGCCAAGGTAGGCGGCAATCTGGGCGCGCAGGTTTTCATCCCCCTGCATATCACCCCGCTGCAGCAGCTCCGGCCGCTGGTACATCAGTTCCTTTTGGATGCGCCCCCAGCTGCGGGCAGGAAAGAGGGAAGTATCTATACTGCCGGTTGACAAATCGTATAAAATATCGTCTTGATTGCTGACTGTATTTTTTGGCGTGGCTTTTGGGGCGGGAACCACGCTGTGCTGCGGGCGGGTGTGCAGCATGCCGCCGGTTTCCTGAACAAAAAAGCCGCTGCGGGGCCGGGTGACGGCCAGCCCTTCCGCCGCAAGCATCTGGTAGGCAGTATCCACCGTGTTGGTGCTGATGCCAAGCTGGGCCGCCATGGTGCGCCGCCCCGGCAAAGCCTTGCCCGGCTGCAAGGCACCGGAGCGGATGTCCTGCGCAAGTGCGTTATAGAGCTGCTCATACAGCGGCATTTTTTTTTCAGGATGCAGTTCAATCATGACGGTTCCCCCTTACGTTTTATAATCTGGCACCATAAAAAATAAATTTACTGGCCATTTATATCATGCCAGATAAGATTATAATAGAGCATATCCCAAGCGGTTTCCTTTGTCAAGTAAATAGACTACAAAGGAACGGGGAAAATAGCAAAATGAGGGGAAGTATCATCCATGTCTACTGCTGTTATGTGGCTCCTGCTGTTCGTTGTTGTGGCGCTCGGTATCCTGATCGCTGCACTCAGCAAAACCAAATTCACCACCCAAAAAATTGCAACCATCGGTATTATGGCTGCGCTCAGCTTTGTTGCGTATGAGTTTTTCCGCATTCCCAACGTGCTGGGCACCGGTTCTTCTTTCCACCTGGGCAACACCTTTACCGCACTGACCGCTCTGATGCTGGACGGCGTTTCCGGTGGCCTGGCTGGTGCCATCGGCCTTGCTTTGGCCGATATCATGGCCGGTGATCCGGGCTATGCCATCACCACCTTTATCCTTAAATTCATCATCGGCATTGTCTGCGGCGTGTTTGCTCACAAGGTGTTCAAGCTGCAGGATCTCAGCGCAGCGGACGGCGTTAAGTATTACGTTGCCGTTATCGGCTCTGCATTCAGTGGTCTGCTGGTCAATGTGTTCACCGACCCGTTCCTGGGCTACTTCCGTAACCGCTATATCTTTGGTCAAGAGGCTGACCTGGCTTCCACCGTGGCCAAGATCACCAGCGGCGTTACCCTGATCAACTCTCTGCTGTCTACCGTGTGCGCTGTGGTGCTGTTCCTGGCGCTGGTGCCCGCTCTGCGCAAAGCAAACCTGCTGCCCGCAGCCGATAAACCAGAATAAGCGCAGCCATGGAAAATAAGCGATAAAATATATTACCTGAATGGCACCTGCCGCAAATGGCAGGTGCCATTTTTGTGCAAAATATGAAAAAAACGGAAACCACTGGTGCTGAAGCGCAAAATGGTGTAAAATAGAACCTATGTATTGAAGTCAGAAAATACAAGGGCAATACCGCATAATTCTAAGTGCCGATACGGCGAGCGAGGTGCGGCAGAT
>ERZ1106954.729-NODE-729-length-27504-cov-6.210026_pt1 | contig 27504 bp, 21 predicted proteins | sample MGYA00403678_ERZ1106954 | MGnify/ENA primary metagenome ERZ1106954 (study PRJEB35170, sample SAMEA104062445) | human gut metagenome | biome: human gut; feature: human-associated habitat; material: faeces | place: Denmark | collected 2012-08-20 ... | reverse complement strand
GGATGCCGCGCAACCGGAGGCCATGCCGTTCGGCGATGATGCCCGGTGGGGTTTGAACGAGGCCGGCGACATCGACGAGCCAGCCTACAGCGCCGATCAGATCGTGGCACGACTCGATGGCACGCTGGAATCCGTGCGAAGCGACGCACAGACGTTGGTCACAAAGGCCGAAACGCAGTTTGCCGAAGCGGACAGTGCATGGCGGGAATCCCAACGGCGAAACGATACCGCCAACGCGGTGCGCAAGGCGCAAGGGGATCTGCGGTCCGCGCAGGTGCGGATGGAAGAGCTGAACGTTCTCGAACAGGAGAACAAGCGTGATGAGCAACGTGTGGAGCAGGCCATGCAGGCAAACCCCATCATGGATCTCGCCCGGGATCGCAAACGGCAGGACGAGCTGATCGCAAGCAATGTGCGGGATCGCGAACGGCTGCAGGCGGAACTGGACCAATACGAGAGCCTTGACAGCCTCAATCGCGATCATGCCCAGGCGTTGCAGGCCGCCGGCGTCGCTCAGGCGGCCGAACGTGAGATGGAAATCGCGCAAACCCATGGCAAACTGGTCGGCCAGATGCAGCAGGCGCAGCATGCGTTGCAGAAGGCGGAAACAGCCTGGCGACAATGCCAAGGCAAGCTGGAACACGCACAGCGGGCAATCGGCCAATTCCCCGAGGAAAGCCGGCTCGAACAGCAACTGGACGAGATCGCCACCAGGCTTGGGGCACAAGGGCAGCTTGCCGAAACCGTCAATCGCGCACGTGAACTATTGGAGCATGCACAACGCCACGAGACGCTGCTGCCAGAACGAGACAGGGCCGAAGCCACGGTCAAGGCATTGGAACGTTCCCACGAGGATGCTGTTGCGGCGTATGAGCGGGCGCAGCGGCAGCTGTATGCCGCAGGCGCCGCCCGGTACGTTCAGGAGCTGCATGACGGCGAGCCATGCCCGGTGTGCGGCAGCAGAGAGCATCCGCATCCCGCGCAGCAGCCCGAACAGACTCCCACCAAAGCCGGCATCGACGCGTTGAAGGTGCAGGCGGAACGACGTGCGGGCGAACTGGGCGAAGCACGCATTGCATTAGCCGAACTCAGGCAGAACATCGAAGCGGAGCATGAAGCCAGCGGTGGATGCGACGTTTTGGAAGCCGAAAATCGGCTCGCCGAAGCGAAGCGCGCATTGCAGAAGCTCGAACCGTTACGTGATGAATACGGGAAGCTCAAACGCAGCAGGGAACAACGTCGTGCGTTCAAGAACGAATTGGACCGGGCCAAGCAGGATTGCGTGGCGGTGCAGGCGCAATGCGCAGCGGCCCGGCAGGCGTTGGAGCAGGCCGCCGAAAGAGCGGAGGGCATTACAGCGCAAAGCGTGGAACAGGAACGCGAACGGGCCGAGCGGCGCCTTGCCGAAGCACAGCGCCAGGAGCGGCGTGCGCAGCAGATCGAGCAGAAGCTCAAGGAACGCAATGCCATCGAAACGCGCATCACCGAACTTACGGCGCATAACGAGACGCTGAACCAGCAAGGCGGCACCATCGCGCGCGCATTACGGGAAAAGCTCGCATCGAGCGCATTCGCGGACCTTGACGCAGCATGCCATGCCGCGCTTGACGAACGAAGCATACAACAGCTCAAACAGCGCATCGACTCCTATAAGCGGAATCATGCCGCGGCGCAGGGCGAACTGGAACGTGCCGACGACGAGCTGACACGGCAACGGCATGTCTGGAAGGCCATCGGCGGCCAATACAGCATCGAGCGCACTGCCGAAGCGTTGGAAGCGTCCAGACTGCGGCGTGACGAGGCCATGCGCTTGCAGAGCACCGCGGCAACGCTTGACGCCGAACGTCGGCGCTATGCGAGCCAGTTGCGCGTTGTGGCGTCCGACTGGCGGCAGGCCATGGTCTCCTATGCGCCGATCCGTACCATGGCCCTGCTTGCCATGGGGGATAGGAACTCGCCTGCGGCGCACAAGGTGTCGCTCATCACCTATGCCGTCACCGAACGTTTCCGCGACGTGCTCGACCGTGCCAACGAGCTGCTCAAAGACATCCGTGGAGGAATCTACGAGTTGCGTCTTGGCGATCATGAAGGGCGGGCCGGAGGCAAAACGGGTCTGCCCATCGAGGTGCTCGACAGGCGTACCGACATCGCCACCGAGCCCAGCACGTTGTCCGGCGGTGAAACCTTCTTCGTCTCGTTGGCGTTGGCGTTGGCGCTTGCCGATGTCATCCAAGCCGAGAACGGCGGGGTCTCGATGGATACGCTGTTCATCGATGAGGGGTTCGGCACGTTGTCCGATGAGTTCCTGGACGATGTGATGGATGTGCTGCGAGGCATCGCCCGCGGCCGTGACATCGGCATCATCTCCCATGTGGGGCGCTTGAAAGGGCAGATTGCGGAACGGATCACGGTGGAACGCGTGAGCGAGAACGCCGAAAGCCGTCTTTCGGTGACGATCTGACGGATATCGTCGGTCGGTAAGGCTCGAAACGTGTTGTGCCATGGTCTCACGGATTGTTGGTTCATTCATCAAAATAAGTGACGAGCCGTTGCGATAGCAGTGTTTTGAGCCTTATGCCAACACGATTTTCGTGTGTTCTGATGTGAGAAAAATGGCGTTTGGGCGGGTAGGCTACTATGCTGAAGCGCATGCTTGAAGAGAGTGAAGAGCGCGAACAGATGCCCGTGGCCATTCGGGAACGATTACGTTCACTGGAAGGCGCACGAGGATCCATCGTTGTCGTCGGCTCCATGAACGCTGATTACACGGTTGCGGCGAAGCACTTGCCGGCACCGGGTGAGACGGTCAGCGGCGGCAGCCTCAAGATCCTGCCTGGCGGCAAGGGCTCCAATCAGGCGTCCGCGGCGGCGCGTCTCGGCGCACAGGTGTGCATGCTGGGTGCCGTGGGCGAAGACGATAACGCGAACTTCCTGCTGCGTAAGTTGGATGAGGCCGGTGTCGACACCGCCGAAATCCTGCATGAGGAAGGTGTGAGCGGTACCACCATTATCACCGTGGATCCGGAAGGCAAGAACACCATCGTGTATTCGCCGGGTTCGAACGCGAAGGTCAGTGCGGGGTACGTGCAGTCGCATCAGGATGTGATCTCCGAGGCCAAGGTGTTGGGTCTGTGTCTGGAAAGCCCTTTGGCCACGGTCATCGCGGCGGCGCAGACCGGTCATGAGGCCGGTGTCACGGTGCTGCTGAACGATTCGCCGTTCATCGACGAATTGCCCCATGAGCTTATCGAAGCCGTGGATATTCTGCTGGTCAGCCAGCATGAGGTGGCCCAGTTGCTGGGCATGCCGGATGAAGACGTCTCCACCATCGATTGGTTCGACGCGGTGTCCCGTTTCGAGGATTACGGTTTCGACCGCGTGGTGGTCACGCTCGGCGCTTCCGGTTCGATTGTGATTGAGAACGGCAACTGGCATCGTGTGTCTGCGGTGCAGGTCAAGTCCGTGGATGCCACCGGCTGCATTGATTCCTTCATGGGAACCGTGCTCGCCGGATTGGCGGCTGGCTATACGCTGCTGCAGTCCGCGCAAATGGGCTCCTATGTCTCCGCATATGCGGCCACCAAGCTGGGCGCGCAGTCCGCGTACGGCTCCGCGACCGAAGTGATCAACTACTTCAGTGACGGCAAGTAGCCGATTCGTTCCCATACAGACAAGCGGGGTCTCCCATCGGAAGGTGGAAGACCCCGCTTGTCGTTCAGGCACGCAGACGGCGTGCGACTACCCTGCGAAGGAGATGGGGGAGTCCAGCTCGGTTCCCGAGCCGTCGCGGCGCATGTCCGGTTCAGGCAGCTCCACCGGCGAACCTGTCTCGGTGGAGGCATGCACCGGGTAATCGCCCACCCAGGCGAAGATCAGCGTGTTCTGCCCCTTGAGGAATCGCTGCGAGCGTACACCGCCGGTGGCACGCCCCTTGGTCGGGTACATTTCGAGCGGGGTCACCTTGGCGGCGCCGTTTTCGGTTCCCGGCAGCGCGTCGGAATCGCCGGCCACGGTAAGCACCACGGCGCCGGACGCCGAAGTCAGTCCGTTATCGCCTTCCTCATAGGTCCAGGCGACCTTGTCGGCTGCGACTACATTGAATGCGGCAACCTTGCAGCCTTCCGCAAGCTTGATGCCCGCCATGCCTCCGGCCGTGCGGCCCTGCGGGCGTACATTCTTCGCCTCGAAGGTCAGTAGCGAGGAATCCGTGGAGATGAACACCAGTCGATCCTCGTCGCGGGCGATTGCGGCGAATACGATCTCATCGCCATCCTTCAGGTCGATTACCGACCAGGAATCCATGGTGGTCGGGGCTTCGCGGTTCCAGCGTTTCACCACGCCCGCGCGCGTGCCGATGGCCAATGGCGGCAATGCCTGCGGCTCGGTCGTGTCGCTATCCGTCGCGTCATCGGAATGCTTTTTCGAAACGGGCTCCATGGCGATTGCGGTGACGACATGCTCGCCGCGGATCGGGTCGGTGCTTTCCGTCTGCCCGATCAGCTCATCCGCCTTCACCCCGCTGCTCAGACTGAGTGTGTTCGTAGCGGGTACGACCGGCAGATCGGCCACCTGCGCGAGCACCAGCCGTCCGGCCGATGTGATCAGCGCATAGGTGGCGCGTGTGGTGGTGCGGAAGATGGAGACGATCTGGTCGTCGGTGGCACGTTCACCGGAAACGGAACGTGACCGGAACATGCTCAGTGCTTCCGGCGTGGCCCGTGCGATCAGTCCGGTGGCGCTCATCATCACCGTGCAGGGCTCGTCTTCGATTTCCAAAGCCATGCTTTGCTCGCCGGCCTTCTTCGCCGCCGCCACATCCGCAGCGGCGGATGACACCGTGTTAGCGGATTTGACGGCTTCGAGCGCCGAAGCGGAGACGCCGGTCATGCCTTCGGCCACAACCGGGGCGAGGTTGCCTTCGGCGTCGGTGTCCAGCAGCACGGTGCGGCGCGGCGTTCCGTATTCGGCCACGGCCCCGTCCATCTCATCGACCACGACCCGGTCGAGCGCCTTGTCGGACGCCAGGATGCGCTCGAGTTCCTCGATGCGCTTGTGCAGATCATCGCGTTCGGATTCCAGTTCGATGCGGCTCATCTTGGTCAGTCTGCGCAGACGCAGATCGAGAATATACTGCGCCTGGATGTCGTCCAGGTCGAATACGGCCATCAACCGTGTTTTGGCGGCATCCGCGTTTTCGGAGGAGCGGATGACCTGGATCACCTCATCGATGTCGATCAGCGCCAGCAACAGCCCCTCGACCAGATGCAGTCGCTCCAGTGCCTTCGTCCGGCGGAATTCGCTGCGACGCCTGATCACTACACGTCGGTGGTCGATCCACACCTGGAGCATCTCCTTAAGCCCCATGGTGTGCGGGCGCCCATTGACCAACGCCACGTTGTTCATGGCGAAATTATCCTGCAACGGGGTGTGCTTGAGCAGCTGCACGAGCACGGCGTGCGGGTCGAAACCGGTTTTCAGCTCGATCACCAAACGGGTGCCGTTATGGCGGTCGCTCAGGTCGATCGCGCCGGAAATGCCTTCGAGCTTATGATTCTTCACGCCTTCGGAGATGCGTTCGAGCACCTTCTCCGGGCCCACCATGTAGGGCAGTTCGGTCACCACGATGGCTTGTTTGCGTGCGGTCACATGTTCGATATGCGTGGTGGCGCGAGTGGAAAGCGTGCCGCGTCCGGAAGCGTATGCCTCGCGGATGCCGTCGCGTCCGATGATCATGCCGCCGGTCGGCCAATCCGGGCCGGGCACGTAGCGCATCAGCTCCTCAAGCGTGGCGTTCGGGTGCGCCATCAGATACTTCGCGGCGTTCACGACCTCGCCGAGATTATGCGTGGCGAGGTTCGTGGCCATGCCCACGGCGATGCCGGAGCCGCCGTTGACCAGCAGGTTCGGGATGGCTGCTGGAAGTACGGTGGGTTCTTTGAGCTTGTTGTCGTAGTTTGGTGTGAAGTCGACGGTGTCCTCGTCGATATCGGCGTTCATGCCGAGCGCCGCGGGGGCGAGTCGGGCTTCGGTGTAACGGGATGCCGCCGGGCCGTCGTCCAGCGAGCCGAAATTGCCGTGACCGTCCACGAGCGGCAGTCTCATGGCGAACGGCTGTGCCAGTCGGACCATGGCTTCGTAGATGGCTGAATCGCCGTGCGGGTGGAGCTTGCCCATCACCTCGCCCACTACGCGCGCCGACTTCATGTACGGACGGTCCGGGTTCAGGTTCATCTGGCCCATCTGGTAGACGATGCGCCGCTGTACGGGCTTCATGCCATCGCGGGCATCGGGGAGTGCGCGGGCGTAGATCACGGAGTACGCGTATTCGAGGAATGATTTGCTCATCTCCTCGTTCAACGGCGTCTCGACGATGTTCTCTTTCACTGTGCGCGGATCGTATGCCGGCGCGGCTGCCTTACGATGTGATGCCATGGGACTCCTTGGATTTTGCAAACTCGCTCCATTTTAGCGTCTTCACCGCCGCCGCGGTTTGCCGCCTGTATATCGTCCGCATATCGTTCGATGACGCCGGATATCATTCGACAGAACGATGGATACCGTTGTCATGCGGCATACAATCGAAAAACGTGATGCCGCGGGATGATGCTGCGGATTTCGTGCCAAGCCGCGGGGCGTTGTTTCGTACGTAGTTGGTTACGGTGTATATGGCCATCACGAAAGGAAAGAGAAGCAATGCTCAATCAACCTTGGCTGAAACCCGTTATGGAATGCTCGCTGGTCAGCGGTGCGTTGCCATGGATGTTCTGGATACTCACCATAGCAGGGATGATTGCGGTTCTTGCGTTCCTTATCAAGGAGGGAGAACGTAAACGGGTCATCATCACGTTGATTGCCACGGTGGCCGGCGGTGCGATCGGATACCTGCTGACCTGGCTGTGCTCCGACGTGTTCGTGGTGTTCGGCGTCGAAATGGGAGCCAAGGTGATTCGCGCCGTGGCGATCGGTTGTGCGATGATGGCGCTGCTGATCTGCGGCATCGTGTTTCTGCGCCGCTGGAAGCGTGCACTCGCCTCCGTGGCTGTCGTGGTGGCGCTGTTCGCCACCTGCATTCATGTGGACGCGATCTATGAGGAGTTCCCAACCATCGGCAGCCTGTTCGGCTATACGGGGTATTCGAGATTGTCGTCGGCCAAACTGCGTAAGAGCACGATGAGCGTCAAGGAGTGGAAGAAGCTTGCCGCCGAGGGCAAAACGCCCATGACCCCGAAGGAGGGGCGCATCTACGACGCGTCCATTCCCGCCGCGAAATCCGGTTTCAAGGTCCGTGACGCCATGGTCTACCTGCCGCCGGCGGCGTTGAGCGCCGAGCCGCCGGAGTTGCCGGTGATGGAACTCATGGCTGGGCAGCCGGGTAGTCCGGGGCGTTTCTTCCAAGCCAGCCATATCAAGGGCATGCTTGACGAATACGCTTCCAAACATGACGGATTGGCACCGATCGTCATCTCCCCGGACCAGAACGGGTCGAACTCCAACAACAGCCTGTGTGCCGACACGTCGCAAGGCAAGGCGGAAACCTACCTGACCAAGGACGTGGTCGACTGGGCGAAGAAGAATCTGCCCGTATCCGACCAGCGGTGGGCCATCGGCGGCTTCTCACAAGGTGGAACCTGCGCCACGCAGCTGGGGCCGCGCCATGCGGAACAGTACTCGCTGATCATGGCGGTCGGTGGCGAACTGCAACCGACCAGTGGCAGCGTCGAACATATGGTCTCCGAGTATTTCAATGGCAACAAGGCCGCCTATGAGGCGCAGATTCCGGCAAACGCCATCAAGGAGCATGCGCCCAGCGATCAGGTCATGATCCTCGGATCCGGCGCTCTCGACCACCAATCGCTCACCAATCTGGAAACAAACGCGAAGGCCGGCATTCAAGCAGGCATGACGGTCACCAAAATCAAGGTGCCTGACAGCGCCCATGACTGGCATGCGGTGCAGGCGGTGCTCAAGCCGACCATCGACTGGTTCGCCGATATGAGCGGACTGGGCAAAATGACAAAAGCCATCAACGAATATGAATCATTGGAGGTGCTGCCGTGAGCGGCGAAACCAAGGAAGTGAAGAAACCAAGGCCGTCAACACCTTGGACCATGCTGTGGGGCGATGCCAAGCAATGGAACAAGAACCATAATTTCGCCACCATCACCACGGCGGTGTTCGTAGCGATCAACATCGTCCTGTGGATCATTCTGGCATGTTTCGGTCACAGGTTGCCGTTGCGTTACCTCAACACCACCATCGCCGACTTCAACATCGGCAAGCTGCTGGTTTCGCTGATTCTGAACCGAGGCATGCTGCAAATGTTCGGCTGCGCGTTGCTGATCATCTTCGTGCTGGCCGTCGCCGAATCGCATATGGGCGTTGTGCGTACCGTCATGGTGGCGTTGGTGAGTGCCCTCGGCGGTCTGGTCGTCGGCATCGGCCTGTGCTACGGCATCGGCCTGGCCTATCAGGATGTCGGATTCATCACCCGCCAGCAGTTCACGCTCAGCCCGGTGGTACTGGTCATCGGTGCACTCATGGCGGCCAGCGCCTACAGCGATACTCTGATGCGCCGTCGTATCAGACTGCTTGGTTACATCGCCATTCTGGTGATGCTGTTGTATGGTGGCAACCCCGGTGACTATTGCGTGCTCGCCGCCGCGTTGATCGGACAGATCATCGGTCGCGTGTGTGCCGGAGCACCCAAGCGCAAGTCCTTCCCGTCCAAGAACAAAGCCGAAGCCTCCGGCGGCATGCGTCCGTGGCAGTTCGTCCCCGTATTGGAAAGTCGTCGAATCTTCGGCGCGATCTCGGCCATCATGGCCTTGGGGCCGCTTACCGCGATCACCTCGCCCAACCATGCCGGCCCGTTGAGCACGCTCGGCTTGCTCATGAGTCCCGATTCCGTCGATAATGTCATGCTCGCCGACTGCCTGGCCAATAACACCAAACAGGGCTGCTTCCTTCAGCTCGATCTGCTGCGCGTCTTCATGCCCGGAGGTGTGCTGCGCTCCCTTTTGCCCACCGCGGTGATGCTGGTGCTCGCCTGGGGCGTGTACCGTGGCCGTCGCTTCGCGGCGATCGGCACCGTGGTCGTCGACATCCTGCAGGTGTTCGTCGCGGTGGTCTACTACCTGTTCATCCCGCTGACGCTCTCCGACGGCGGCTTCTCCGCGCTGGTTCGTCACGGCGCGATGTTCGCCTGCACCGCCACTGCGCTGCCGTCGTTGTTGTTCGCCGTCGCGCTGATCATGTCGATGAGCCAATTCAACATCGCTGTCGGCTGGCATCGTCTGGCGCACGGTTTGTGTGCCATGGTCATCGCGTTCCTCGCTTGCGCCGGGCTGTTCCTCATCTACGGCATGGCCAGCCCGAACTCCTTCAAGCCAGCGGTCACCATGGAAAGTCTGCTTGCCGAACTGCCGGGCCGCTTCCTGCCCATCGGCTTCCTGCACTTCTCCGGTCTGAGCTTCGGGCCCAAGACCCTGCTCGCATCCGTGGTGTTCCAGGGTGTCGGCCTGGTGTTCTGGCTGGTCGTGCTCGTCGTGATGCTGTGTTGGATGAAGGACGCCACTCAAGAGAACGAAGCCGTCCGCGAACGTACCGGTCGTCTGGTCGAGCTTGGCGGCGAATCCATGAGCTTCATGGCCACGTGGGAAGGCAACCAGTACTGGCTGTCGCCGTCCAAGCGTTCCGCCGTGGCATACCGTACCGTCAACGGCATTGCGCTGACCTGTACCGGCCCGTTCGGAGACCCCGCCGAATGGGAGAACGACCTGAAGGAGTTCTCCTCCTACTGTGCCATGCAGTCGCTCACCCCCGTGTTCTACAGCGTGCACCGCGAACAGCGTGACTTCCTCCTCAAGTTCGGCTGGCATTCCATCGAGGTCGGCGGCGAGATGGTCGTCGACCCGCGCAGCTGGAAGACCACCGGCAAGAAGTGGCAGGACATCCGCACGGCCATCAACAAGGCCAAGCGCGAGGGCATCACCGACGTGTATTCCAGCTTCGCCGACGCGCCGTTCGATGTGCGCGAGCAGATCGAGGACATCTCTGACGAATGGACATCCGGCAAGGCGCTGCCCGAAATGAAGTTCACCCTCGGCGGTGTGGAGGAGTTGCGCGATCCGCGCGTCAAGCTGCTGTACGCCATCGACGAGAACGGCCGCGTACTCGGCGTCACCAGCTGGATGCCGACCTGGCGCGATGGCCGTCTGATCGGTTGGACGTTGGACTTCATGCGTCACCGCACCGACAGTCCGAACGGCATCATGGAGTTCCTCATCGCCCGCATGGCCCAGCGTCTGCACGATGAAGGCGAAGCCGATCCGCAGAACGCCGTCGAATTCATGAGCCTGTCCGCCGCGCCGCTCGCCGGCATGAACCCGGAGCGCGACAACATCGATGAGAACGGCAACACCAGCGAGGGCATGGTCATCCTGCAGCATGGCCTGCAGCTGGTCGCCAACCTTATGGAACCGGCGTACGGCTTCCGTTCGCTGTTCAACTTCAAGCGCAAGTTCCAGCCCGCCGAGGAACCCGTGTACGTGTGTTACCGCGATTCGGCGAAGCTTGCGCAGATCGGTCTGGCGGTGGTGCGCGCCTACGTGCCGACCGTCACCGTGAAGCAGGCCGTAGGTATGATGAAGACCATCGGCAACGGTCACAAGTGACGCCATGAGGTTTCCGGAGCCGGGCGTGGAAACGTAGTGGCCCGGAGCCCTTGATATGAATCGATTGTTCACCCCTCAGCCGGTCCGGTAACGGATTGCCGGTTGGGGGGTGAGGTTTACGATGGAGGCATCATGGAAATGCCGGAAAGAAAAGAACTGCTGGGGCTGGTGCCCACAGCGACGTATGGTGATCATCTGCCGCAGGAGGGGGAACGCGGAGGAGCGTTGCACCTGTCTTCCATCCTGCCTGCCCTGTCCAGTGCCATCGGGCATCCCGTGCCCACGGCGGTGCACGATGACCCGAAGAACCTGCAGCATGCGTTGGGGTTCCCCGACGTGCGCTCCGCCATCGTGGTGCTGGTGGATGGGCTTGGCTTCTGGAATCTCACCGACCGCATCGGGCATGCGCCGTATCTGCGTTCGTTGATGAAGGATGAGGCGAACCGTCGCCCGATCTCCACTTGCGCGCCCAGCACAACCACGGCGGCCATGGGTACGTTCGGCACGGGCACCTGCCCGGGGCTGACGGCCATGGCCGGGTACACGCAGCTCGTGCCTGCGCGGGATAGGCTCATCCAGCTCATCCAATTCAAGGATCCGCTCGCGCCGAGAACGAACGGTCCGGTTGTGCCCATCATCGACCCGCATGACCTGCAGCGCCAGGACACCATCTTCGAGGCATTGACCGCGCAAGGCGTGCGTGTCACAAGTTCGGGTCTGGCGAAGTTCAAAGGGTCGCCGCTGAGCGAGGCCGCGTTGCGCGGTAGCAAGTACATTGCCAACGTCACACCGCGCGAACGGGTCAGGGCGGCCGCCGAAGCCGCACGTAAGCCGGGATTGTCGTATCTGTACATCCGCGATGCGGACAAGGTCGGCCACAGCAGCGGCTGGGATAGCGACAAGTGGATCGCCGCGTTTGAACATATCGATGCTCAGCTGGCGTTGCTCGCCAGGGAGGCCCCGAAGGGCACGCTGATTGTGATCACCGCCGACCATGGCATGGTGAACGCCGATCCGTCCAAGCGTATCGACATCGCATGCGAGCCGGTATTGCAGCAGGGGGTCCGTTTCGTGGGCGGCGAGCCGCGTGCGGTGATGCTGTATGCGGATGACGATCCGGAGGCTGTGGCAGAAAGGTGGCGTGATTTCCTGGAGGATAGGGCGCTGGTCCGTACCAAGGCCCAGGCGATGGCCGACGGATTGTTCGGCACGGTGAGCGAGCGTGTGGAGCCGATGCTCGGCGATGTGATCGTGCAGGCGGTCGACGAGGTCACGATCGTCGATTCACGCACCCAGGCGGATAAGGCCACGCACCTGCCCAGCGTGCATGGATCGCAGACCATGATGGAGATGGATATCCCCTGCATCGTGGACGTGGCCTGATCGTGCCGTTACGGCGGCACTGACGGGCCGACAAACATGCGAACGCTCCGGTGAGGAATTCACCGGAGCGTTCGCACAGGGGCTTGGGGCGTTCCCCGCCTATCGTCAATCGCCGAAGAGGATCTCATCCCAGCTGGGCACCGCAGAACGGCCTGAACGGCGTTTCGCGCGTACTGTTTTGGCTACGCGTGGCGTTTCATCCGTATCCATCGTGTCCTGCGCGGCGATCGCCTGTTCTGACGTGATGCTGCGGGTCTCGGGCACATTCTGGCCGCCTTCGTGCTGTTCGGATGCGTCGCCGGTCTGCGCTTCATTCGCGTTCCCGCTCTGGTCGCTTTGGCTGTCCTGACCGTTCTGGCCGTTGTCGCCGTCGGCTGCGCCCGTGTCGTCGTCGGTTGTGTCATTCTCGGTGTTGCCTTCGGGTGAGTCGCCCTGTTCGACGGCGTTTCCGGCACCGTCGTCGTTCGATTCGCTGCTCTCATTCGCCATGGCTTCGGCGGTTTGCGCGGTGTGCGCCACAGTGTCCACCGCAAGACGTTGCGTGCCGTTCACGCGTTCGGTGATCAGCGGAATCGTCGGCGAGGGGGAATCCGAGTCCTCCGTATGCGCGGACGCCATGTCCTCCAACGGAACCGTCTCGTCGAAGATGATATTGGGGGAGCGGTCGACGATGCGATGCTCCTCCATGATCCGCTTCGCGATGTCGTTGAGGTTCACCACGGAATTGTCGTGCATGTTCCACGTCCACTCGGCGCGCAGCTGTTCGCCGGAGATCATGAAATCGGCGAAGATATGCCACGGTTCATGCCCGCGGCGTGTCGCGCTCCATGCAAGCGTGTCGCGTTCGATATGCGACTCGCTGATGGCGAGCGTGATCAGATCCTCCACCGTGTGCGCACGGCTTTCCTTCGGTGCCGGAACACGTTTGAACTGTTCGATGGCATACTGTTTTTCGGTCTGCACCGAGGAGGAGAACCTTCGGACCAAAGCCTCGTTGAGGTTGTATTGTTCGGCCACCTCCGAAGGGGTGAAACCGGCACGAATCAACTGCTGGATCTTCGAAATCGGCAGCGTGTCGTGGGTCTTGGGCTGCTGTTGTCCCAACGCTTCCAAGCGAATCTGCTTGGCTTCGAGGATGGCTCGTTCCAGTTTTTCGTCCACCGTGACGAGGAACTTCTCGCCGCCCGCGACGAATACCAGGTCACCTGCGTCGGAGACATGGTCCAGACGGGCGCCCCTAGGCGAATTATCAGCCATGCGCACACCACTTTCCGCTAAAACTTATGCACTTCTTTTAAGTATTTTAAGTATGCCCCACGTGTCGAACTTTACGAGCATTTCTTTTCGTGTATCCTCTACGGGAGTAGACCCGACACTGAGTGTGTGTCGCTTGGACCGAAGAAAGGAAATGTGATGGCTCAGGATTACGATTTCCCCCGCAATAAGGACGAGGATGAGGAGTCGCTGCAGGCGTTGGGCAAGAGCTCGCAGAACTCCGCGAGCGATCTTGATGACGACGAGAACGCCATTGCCGAGGATTACGAGCTGCCCGGTGCCGATCTGAGCAACGAGGACTCCTCCGTAACGGTGATCCCGATGCAGGGCGACGAGTTCATCTGCTCCGAATGCTTCCTGGTGAAGCATCGCAGCCAGCTGGACCACACCACCGAGGATGGTCCCGTCTGCAAGGAATGCGCCGCCTGATGTCGTTCGACGAAACCTACAACGAGCCGGAGAACACTGAGGTTCTCATCAAGGCCGTGAACGGAGGTCAACCGGCGGAACTGGTGCAGTTGCACTACGCACATGCCGGAGATGCCGGCGCCGACCTGAGAGCCGCCGAGTCATTCGACCTGAAACCGTTCGAACGCAGACTGGTACCCACCGGCGTCGCCATCGCGCTGCCGGCGGGGTACGTGGCGCTGGTACATCCCCGCAGCGGTCTGGCCGTCAAGCAGGGCATCACGGTGCTCAACGCCCCGGGAACCATTGATGCCGGGTACCGTGGCGAGATCAAGGTGCCGCTGATCAACCTCGATCCGGAGCACACCGCGCATTTCGAAATCGGCGACCGTATCGCGCAGCTGGTCATCCAGCGCTACGTGGAAGCCAGATTCATTCCGGCTGAAACGCTGCCGGGGTCGGATCGTGCGGAACGAGGCTTCGGATCCACCGGAATCAAAGCATGACGCATCGGCTTACCCGCCGCGTCGAAAGCGGGTCAGCGGGCAAGCGGTGATAACGTGGAGACGTTCGCGTGTAATACTGCAAGCGTTGGAGAGGCAAGTATGGAAGACGACGACATGGAGTTCGATTCCGCGAGAAAACTGGGCTGCGAGGTCAGCTCCGACCCTGTAAACCCGTTGCTGCCCATCATGCAGGCATGCATGATGCATCATCCAGGCGAGGATATGACGATCCTCGAACGCGCCTATAAGCGTGCCGTCATCCAACACTCCTCGCAACGGCGCAAATCCGGCGAACCGTACATCATTCATCCGCTCGCGGTCGCGCAGATCCTCGCCGATCTGGGCATGGGGCCGCGCGTGGTCGCCGCCGGTCTGCTGCACGACACCGTCGAAGACACCGATTACACGCTTGACGAATGCCGCGCCGAATTCGGCGATACCGTCACCGGCCTGGTGGATGGCGTGACCAAGCTTTCCAAGATGGAATACGGCGATTCCGCACAGGCCGAAACCATCCGCAAAATGGTCGTGGCCATGAGTCGTGACGTGCGCGTGCTCGTCGTCAAGCTCGCCGACCGCGTGCACAACGCACGCACTTGGCGTTACGTGAAGACGTCCGGCGCGGTCAGGAAAGCGCACGAGACGCTCGATGTGTACGCGCCACTGGCCAATCGTCTCGGCATGAACGCCATCAAGACCGAGCTTGAGGAACTGAGCTTCAAAACCATCTATCCGAAGATCTACAACGAGATCGTGGTGTTGGTCGCCCGCCGTGCAGGGCAGCGCGATGTGTATCTCAAGCAGATCCTCGCCGAGATCAACGAGGATCTGGACGAGCAGAACATCAAGGCGTACGTGACGGGACGCCCGAAGGACTACTTCTCCATCTATCAGAAGATGATTGTGCGCGGGCATGATTTCGCCAACATCTACGATTTGGTGGGCGTGCGCATCATCGTCGATTCGATCCAGGACTGCTATGCGGCGCTGGGTGCCGTGCATGCACGTTGGAGCCCGGTTCCGGGGCGTTTCAAGGATTACATCGCCATGCCGAAGCTCAACATGTACCAGAGCCTGCACACCACGGTGGTGGGCCCCGGCGGCAAGCCGGTGGAGATTCAGATCCGTACGTGGGATATGCACAGGCGCGCCGAATTCGGCATCGCCGCCCATTGGAAGTACAAGGAGAACGGCCAGGCGGGTCGTGCGTTGAGCTCCCCGGACAGCTCCGACCGCAAACGCGGCGAAAGCCAGGACATCAGCGAGGCGGATAACCTCAAGTGGATACAGCAGCTGGCCGATTGGACCAGCGAAACGCCGGATTCCAACGAGTTCCTCGGCTCCCTTAAGGAGGATCTCGGTTCGGCCGAAGTGTACGTGTTCACGCCGAAGGGCAAGATTGTCTCCCTGCCTGCGCAGGCCACGCCGGTCGATTTCGCGTACGCCGTGCACACCGAAGTGGGCCACCGTACCATGGGTGCCCGCGTTAACGGACGTCTGGTGCCGCTCGACACCAAGCTTGAGAACGGCGACACGGTCGAGATCCTGACCTCGAAGTCCGACACCACCGGCCCGTCGCGCGATTGGCTGAGCTTCGCCAAGAGCCCGAAGGCACGTAACAAGATCCGCCAGTGGTTCAGCAAGGAACGTCGTTCCGAAGCCATCGAGGAGGGGCGCGACGAGCTGACGCGCGCCATGCGCAAGCGCAACCTGCCGATTAACGCGCTGCTCACCACGGAGGCGCTGGTCGGTGTTGCCGACGAACTCAACTTCCCGAACGCGGATGGTCTATTCGCGGCTATCGGCGATGGTCAGATCTCCACGCAGAACGTCATCTCCCATCTGGTCAAGGATGCGGGAGCCGACGAAGTCGACGAGGAGATCGAGCAGGAGGTGCTGCCGCTCAAGCCGGTCGAAAGCCGCGTCAAGCGCACGGGCTCCAGCGGTGTGTCCGTCAAGGGCGTGGGCGACGTGTGGGTCAAGCTCGCCCGTTGCTGCATGCCGGTGCCGGGGGATAAGATCGTCGGATTCATCACGCGCAACCAGGGTGTTTCCGTGCATCGCGCCGACTGCCAGAACATGATTGATTTGAAGAATCGCCAGCCGGAACGCGTGGTCGAAGTCGAATGGACCAGCACGCAGGGCGTGTTCATGGTCAAGATCCAGGTGGAGGCGCTTGACAGGCGCAACCTGCTGTCCGACGTGACCCGTGTGCTTTCGGATCATGGCGTGAACATCATCTCCGGTTCGATCTCCACCGGTTCCGACCGTGTGGCCACCAGCCAGTTCAGCTTCGAAATGGCTGACCCGCAACATCTGAACACGCTGCTTGCCGCCGTGCGCAAGATCGAAGGCGTGTTCGACGTGTACCGTCTCACCGGCGCCAAGGAGTCCGCCGAGCCGCGGCTACGCAAGATGAAGTAGCGACATGTTGCCGCATATGGAAAAGCGACCCTATTGAGGGTCGCTTTTCCATATGGTCATATGCCTTCGATCAGGCGGTGCGAATCACTTCACCACTTCGACGGAGACGATGCCCACCGGTTCGGTCGGGCGGTCCATGCGGTCGGTGGAGACGGCTTCGAGCTTGTCGACCACGGCCTTGGACTCGTCATCGGCGACCTCGCCGAAGATGGTGTGGTGGCCGTCCAGCCACGGGGTCGGCACGGTGGTGATGAAGAACTGGGAGCCGTTGGTGCCGTGGATCTGGCCGTCGCGGCCGCGACGCAGTCCGGCGTTCGCCATGGCCAGCAGGTACGGGTGGTCGAACTTCAGGCTCGGGTCGATTTCGTCGTCGAACTCGTAGCCGGGGCCGCCGGTGCCGGTGCCCAGCGGGCAACCGCCCTGAATCATGAAGTCCTTGATGATGCGGTGGAAGGTCAGGCCGTTGTAGAACGGCTCGTTGGAAGGCTGGCCGCTCATCGGGTCGAGCCACTGCTTTTCGCCGGTGGCGAGGCCGAGGAAGTTAGCCACGGTGTTCGGGGCCTTGTCGTCGAACAGGTTGATTCTGATGTCACCTTCAGAGGTGCTCATGATGATGGTAGTCATGGTCTTAAGTGTCTCATGGGCTTGAGACCGGGCAGGCTGGATTCCTGTGTGCCGGGCTGCAAGGCGCAGGTGTAGGCGTAGGATGGGCGCATGGATTTGCTGAATCTTGCGGAACAGGTGGTGCTGTGGTGGATGTGCTACTCGTGCATCGGCTGGGTATGGGAGACCGGGCTTAATCTGGTGCTGAAACACAAGTGGGTGGATCGAGGGGCGTTGAATGGCCCGATCTGCCCGATTTACGGCAACGGCGCGCTGCTGGTCATTCTGCTGCTGCATGATGTGACCAATCCGGTGGCCTTGTTTCTTGGTAGTGGCGTTATCGCCTGCACTTTGGAATATGTGGTGTCATGGCAATATGAGCGTCTGTTCCGCATTCGGCTTTGGGATTACACCGATAAGCCGTTCAACGTCAATGGCCGTGTCTATCTGAACGGCTTTCTGGCGTTCGGTGCTGGAGCCACGCTGATCAAGCTGGTTGTGCAACCCTGGCTCGCGCATCTCACTGCCGCCATGCCGCAGCCTTGGCTGCACATCGCGGCTTGGGGCCTGCTGGCTGTGGCTTTCGTCGATTGGCTGATCAGCACCATGGGCATGGCCGATATGGACAATAGGCTCGCGCGGCTTGGCGAGGATGTCAAGGCCGGTCGTTTGGAGGCGATCGACAAGGCGAATAGCGATATGGCCGAGGCGAATGTGCGTATGGAACAGCGTCTCGCGCAGGCGCAGCGTTCCGCGCGGGATCGTCTTGACCAGGCCCGCGACCGCATCGACGATACGATTCTTGATATTCGGGCGGTTGGGCGCAAGGGCGAGGCCGCGGCGTTGGATAGGCTTACCAGGGAACATGTGCGCCGTGCGCTGAGCCGCCAGCAGATTCGTCTGCTTCGGGCGTTCCCCTCCCTGCGTTCGTCGGCGCGTCGTGAGTTGACCGACCGTATCCACAAGCTGCTGGAACGTTAACGGTTCTATCGGCTGCCGCCATGCGGCGGCAGAGACTGCGATGTTTGCCGCGTATGGGGAGTGCGATAGCGCGTAGAGCGATATTTTGACGGTTTGCGGCGTTCGGCGTTGGCGAACCATGTAAAGTTGGCGGTATCCCTCAGCTCCGATCGTCACCTCGGCTGTTTTTGTCGAGTCGCAATCGTTTTCTCATATTCGCAGAAAAGAATCGGGCTATTGGACTACCTAGTGTTATTAGGCATATTAATTGTAATTGTCGGTTTTGCGTTGAAGCTTGATGCAATTCTCATCATCTTCGCAGCCGCAATCGTCACCGCCCTGGTAGGCGGCATCGGCGCCCCGTTCGTGCTCGCCTTCGGAGCCAATCCCGCGGTCGTGGGCGTGCTGGCGCTCACCTGCGGCTACTGCGGTACGTTGCTTACGCCGATGGCCGCAAACTTCAACATCGTACCGGTCGCGTTGCTTGAGATGAAGGATCGCATGGGCGTGATCAGGAATCAGATACTGCCGGCACTGGTCATGATCAGCGTGCAGATCATGTACATGCTCATCGCAAGTTGACCGGCGCGGCAGCCAAGCGCATCGACGGCAATCACACTCAAACAATCAACCACACCTCAATGTTTTAAGGAGACAAATATGGCAACGGTATTGGTAACAGGATTCGACCCTTTCGGCGGCGAGACCGTCAATCCGGCGTATGAGGCGGTGAAGCTGCTGCCCGGCGAGATCGCGGGCGCCAGGATCGTCAAACAGGAGATTCCCACCGCGTTCACGCGCAGCGCTGCCGCCATCGAACAGGCGTTGGAACGCGAACATCCCGACATTGTCATCAGTGTTGGGCAGGCGGGTGGCCGCAGTACGCTCACCGTGGAACAGGTGGCCATCAATCTTGCCGAGGCGCGCATTCCCGATAATGACGGCGAGCAGCCGCTTGGCACCCCGCTGCGTACGGATGGCGACACCGCCTATTTCGCCACGGTTCCCGTCAAGGCCATGGTCGGTAACGTGCGTGCCCACAATCTGCCGGCGTTCGTGTCGTATACGGCCGGCACCTACGTGTGCAACAGCGTGATGTACAACATGCTCTACCTATTGGATCGGCGTTTTCCCGGCATTCGTGGCGGATTCATTCATGTGCCGTTCGCGCCGCAGCAGGTGGTTGGCAAACCCAATGGCACGCCGTGCATGCCGTTGCACGATATGGCCAAGGCGTTGGAATATGCGATCGAAGCCGCCGTGAAGAGCGAGGATTCGGCTACGGCGATCGCAATGGGGGAGACCCATTAGGAGAAAGGCCATGCCGAACCCCCGCTGCAAGTGCGGTGCATGCTGCGGCGGGCAGGGCGGTCGGATGCTGATTGAAAAACGGTGCCGGGTCTGCTGGACGATTAGGGAAGCCCGCAGACCCGACACCGTTTTTTCGTATATCCGTGTGCTCTCCCGGTGGTATGTGCCGTCGGGGCCATAGCGCCGTCAGAGTATGCCGAAATGCTTGAGTGCGTTCATGATGCCGTCATGGTCCACATCGTCGGTCACATAATCAGCCACGTTCTTCGGAGCCTCGGTCGCGTTGCCCATGGCCACGCCGATACCGGTGTATTCCAGCATGTCCACGTCGTTGCCGCCGTCGCCGAAGGAGATCGTCTGGCTGCGGTCCCAACCGTAATGTTCCAGGAATCGTTCGATGCCCTTCGCCTTGCCGCCGTCGCCCGCAATCAGGTCCACGAAGTCTGGGTGCCAGCGCACGCCACGCACGTTGGGGCACATGCCAACGAGTTCGGCTTCCGTTTTCTCGTCGATGTATGGGCTGATCTGGAACGTCTCATGCGTTTTCGTGCGTTCGTGCGGATCGGCGAAGTAGACCTTGGGCGCGGTTTTGCCCAGGCTTCGCCAGGTGGCGTCCAGAATCTCGTTGGAATGGTTGAAATAGACGTAATCGGATTCGCAGAAATCCGAGACCACGTCCGGGTGTGCGGTCAGCCAGTCGAGAATGACGGTGACGTCCGCTTCGGCAAGGGGACGTTTGTCGAGGAATCCGTTGTCGTCGACGCAGTACTGGCCGTTAAGCCCGATGATGCCGTCGAACTTCACCGGGATGGTATCGAGCACGATATTCATAATGCCCGGCGCTCGCCCCGAGCAGATGAACAGTTTCACGCCGCCGTCGCGCAGCAGACGCAATGCCTCGATGGTCGATTCTGGAACAACATGTGTTGTAAAGCTGGTCAGTGTGCCATCGATGTCGAAGAAAGCGGCCTTAATGTCGGTCGAAGTCATGAACTCGCCTTTCACGATCGAATGCTTATGCCATACCTCATTGTACGGATGGGCGGCTGCGGCATCACCGGGCTGATGGCGTTTCCGGCCGCGGGTACCGTACAATCGTCCACATCGAGCGCGTAGCCGGGAGCAATCGCGTCGATTCTGTGTGGCATGGGCGGCTGCCGGCTCTATGAACGAATCAAGCCGTGTGATGCGTACCGAATATACGTTCGGTATACGTCACACGGCTTTGCAAGAGGTGCGATGCTGCAGGGAGCGACGAATGTGCTTTCGGCAGCTGCTCAGCGCTCATGGTGGTCGATATGGTTGGCCACCACGTCGCCGATGGTCTGCGCAATCTGCACCAGCACCACGCACAGAATCACCGCGGCAAGCATCACATCGTACTGGTAGCGCTGGTAGCCGTAACGGATGGCGATATCGCCCAGGCCGCCCGCGCCGACCGTACCGGCCATGGCGGAGAACCCGAACAGGGTGATGAACGTCAACGCGGCGCCGCGGATCAGCGAAGGCAGGCTTTCGAACAACAGCACCTTGAACACGATCTGCGTGTTGCTGGCGCCGAAGCTCTGCGCGGCTTCGACCAGGCTTCCGTCGACTTCGGCAAGCGACTGTTCGACCACGCGCGCCACAAATGGCGCGGCGGTGATGACCAACGGTACGATTGCGCCGGGCACGCCAAGCGAGGTGCCGACGATGAGACGGGTGAGCGGGATCAGGGCGACCAGCAGAATGATGAACGGCACCGACCTGACGATATTGACGATCCATCCGAGCACGGTGTTCAGCGGAGCGTTCGGACGAATGCCTTTTTTAGCGGAGGTGATGAGCAGCACGCCGATCGGCAGGCCGATCACATATGCGAGCAGCGTTGCCACGGCGGTCATGACGATGGTGTCGCGCACGCCTTCGATAAGCAGATCGCTGTATTCGGCAAAAAACTGTGCAAGGGCATTCATGCCTGCTGCTCCTTCTCTGTAGCTGTGGTTTCGGTTGCGTCGTCATGGTGGCGGTGGTTTTCGATTGCGGCGTCCGCGATAAGCGTTTTGAGAATATCGCTTTGCGGGTTGGCGAACAGCTGTTCGGTGTCTCCCATTTCCACGATGCGACCGCCGTCGATCATGGCGACACGATCGCAGATATTGCGTGCCACGGACAGCGAATGCGTGATGATGACCAGTGTGACGTTAAGCTCGCGGTTGATGCGGCGCAACAGATCGAGAATCTGCGCGGTGGTGGTGGAATCGAGGGCGCTGGTAGCCTCGTCGCACAGCATGATGGAAGGATTGTTCGCCAATGCGCGGGCGATGGCGACGCGCTGCTGCTGGCCGCCGGACAGCTGGCTGGGGTAGCGGTCGGCGAAATCGCCCAGGCCGACCAGATCAAGCAGATACCTGGCGCGTTCCTCCCGCTTGGCCTTCGGCGTATGGTTCAGTTCCAGCGGGAACGTGACGTTGCGCAGTATGGTGCGCTGTTGGAACAGGCTGAAGTTCTGGAAGATCATGCCGATGTTGGACCGGACTTCGGCCAGCGCCTTGCCGGTGGTTCCGGTGATGTCCTTGCCGTCGATCAGCACGTTGCCGGAAGTGGGGCGTTCCAGCAGGTTGATGCAGCGTACCAGCGTGGATTTTCCAGCGCCGGAAGAGCCCAGAATGCCGAAGACCTCACCCGAGTCGATGCTCAGGTTGATGTCGTGCAGCACCTCGTGCGCTTCGGCACCGCTGCCATAGCTCTTATGCAGATGCTCGATGTGAATCATATGTGTCCCTTGTCGTTATACAGGAATGCCGCAGGACATGGTATCCTGCGGCATTGAATTCAGATATTGCCGGGCATGCGGATCAGAAGACCGGAACCACGGCGCCCTTGTAGTTCTTGGTGATGTAGTCGCGAACCTCGCTGGACTTCAGGGCCTTCTTAAGCTCCTTGGTCTTGTCGGTGTTCTCGTTGCCTTCCTTGACCACCAGGATGTTCTGGTAGGTCTTGGCCGCCAGACCACCGGCCTTTTCGGTGGCCAGCGTGTCCTTGGTCGGGTCGAAGCCCGCTTGGATGGCGTAGTTGCCGTTCAAGGCCGCGATGTCGACATCCTTGATGACGGTCGGTACGACGGCGGCCTCAAGCTCCTTGAACTTCAGGTTCTTCGGATTGGAGGTGATGTCCTTTGTGGTGGCGTTGATGTCCTTCGGGTTCTTCAACTCGATCAGACCGGCATCCTGCAGCAGCAGCAGTGCGCGGGCCTCGTTGGTGGCATCGTTCGGCACGGCCACGGTAGCGCCGTCGGCAAGCGCGTCAAGCGTCTTGGTCTTGCCCGGATAGAGGCCGAACGGTTCGAAGTGGATGCCGGCAACGGACGCCAGATGGGTGCCCTTCTCCTTGTTGAAGTTGTCGAGATACGGCTTGTGCTGGAAGTAGTTGGCGTCGACCTCGCCCTCCTCGGTGGCGGTGTTCGGCTGCACGTAGTCGGTGAACTCCTTGACCACCAGCTTGTAGCCGTCCTTTTCGACGAGCGGCTTGACGGCCTTGTTCAGGATCTCCGCGTGCGGGGTGGGGGAGGCGGCCACGGTGATGGTCTTGTCGTTTTCCTTGGAGGCCGCCCCATTGGAGCTGCCGCAGCCCGACAGGCCGAACGATGCGATGGCGGTGACGGCGAGCAGGGCGCCGATGATCTTCTTGTTGCGCATATTGAGTTCCTCTCTCATTCCAATGCAAATACCATGTCGCGTTCTCTCAGACGCGATCCAACAGGATTCCAATATAGGCGGAGGCTCCGCGATGACACGGCGTGGGCTTATCGGAATTACTTATGACCTGTGCAAGTTCCGCAGCATGGATGGGCATAGCCTCCATGCCCCATAGCCGGCTATCCGATATGCGTATAGGTCCAGTGCGGGGAAACACGGCTGGAACAACGCCTGCCGCGCCTACAATGTTCAGGCATGAGCGAACATATCGAAATCACCCCAGAACTCATCGCGATCCGCCATTACCTACACGAGCACCCCGAACGCAGCTTCAAGGAGACCTCCACCACGGCCTATCTTGCCGACCAGCTGCGCGTGCACGGCATCGAAGTGCTGCACACTTCGCTTGAAACCGGGCTCGTCGGCCTGATCGAGGGAACCAGGCCGGGGCCGCGCATCGCGCTGCGTGCCGACATCGACGGCCTGCCCATCCAGGAGAACACCGACCTTGACTTCAAATCCGCCAATGACGGCGTGATGCATGGCTGCGGCCACGACCTGCATATGAGCTTCCTGCTGGGCGCGGCGTTCTGGCTGGCCGATCATCGCGACCGTATCGCCGGGTCGATCAAGATCCTGTTCCAACCCGCCGAGGAAACCGGGCGCGGCGCGAGCTATGTGATCAAATCCGGTGCCGTCGACGACGTGGACGCCATCATCGGCACCCACAACAACCCCGACTATGCCCCCGGCCAGATCGCCGTCGGCGTGGAGCCGATGATGGCCGGATGCGTCGAATTCCACGTGAACCTGCACGCCGAAGGCACCCACGCCGGCTACCCGCATATGGGCACCGGCCCGCTGGAGGCGCTCGCCTCCATGATTCTGAGTTTGCAGACCATCGTGAGCCGCAACGCCAGCCCGTTTCACCCGCTGGTGCTTTCTATCACCGAGGTGCATGGCGGCGACGTGTGGAATGTGGTGCCCGCCGAAGCCGGATTCATGGGCACGGTGCGATACTTCTACAAGGAGGACGGCGAACTCGCCGAACGTCGGTTCCGCCAGCAGGTCGAATCCATCGCGGCGGGCTACGGCATCACCGCCGACGTCGACTGGGACGACTTCCAGGATCCGATGGTCTCCGACCCGGATTTGGCCAAGGCGGTGGCCGCCGATGTGTCCGATTATGCCGATCTCCAACCGATCCACCCGTCCATGGCGGGCGAGGACTTCTCCGAATTCGCCAAGGTGACCCGCCCGGTGTTCGCATTCATCGGCTCCAACGGCACGCCTGATCACCATGACTGGCACAGCCCGCAGTTCGTCGGCTTCGACGAGGCATTGCAGGCCGGCGTGGAATTCTATGTCAACGCTGCGCTGCGCCTGCTCGAGGAACTCGCCTGAAGTTTCGTCGCATCGCGTAATCGCAGCGCCCAATCAGATGAGGTAGACGTAGACTTACAAGCATGACTGATATTCGCTTCGCACTCGCACAGATCGACACCTGCGTGGGAGACCTTGACGGCAACGCCGAAAAGGTGCTCCAGTACGCACGCATCGCCGCCTCCAACCATGCAAGGGTGGTGGCGTTCCCCGAGATGACGCTCACCGGCTATCCCATCGAGGATCTTGCCCTGCGCGCTACATTCCGCACCGCCGCATGGAACAAGGCCAATTGGCTCGCCACCGAGCTCGAGGCGGACGGGTTGGGTGATCTGTTTGTGGTCGTCGGCACCGTCGGCACCGACCGCGAACACGGCAAACCCCTCAACCGTCTCGTCGTATTGCATGACGGCGTGGTGTGGGCCGGTTACGACAAGCATTTCCTGCCGAACTACGGTGTGTTCGACGAGTTCCGCATCTTCACCCCGGGCGACAAGTCCGTAGTGCTCGACATCGACGGCGTCAACGTCGGCGTTGCGATCTGCGAGGACATCTGGCAGGACGGCGGTCCTGTCGCGGAGCTTGCGGAACGCGGCATCGACGTGCTGCTGACCATCAACGGCTCGCCATATGAAGAAGGCAAGACCGACACTCGTCTCGCCTTGGCGCAGCGCCGTGCGGCCGAGGTCGGCGCACCGCTGATCTACGTCAACCAGGTGGGAGGCCAGGACGATCTCGTCTTCGACGGTGGCAGCTTCGTGGTCGATGCCGACGGCACGCTGCTGGAGCGTTCGCCGATGTTCATGGAGAATCTGTCGTACATCAACCTCAATATGGCTGCGGACAAGCAGCTCGCGAGCACCATCGTGGACAAGCTCGATCCGGACGAGGAAGTGTACACCGCTTGCGTGCTCGGCCTGAAGGACTACATGGCCAAGAACCATTTCACCGGTGTGACGCTCGGCCTGTCCGGTGGCATCGACTCGGCCCTGGTGGCGGCCATGGCGGCGGACGCCTGCGGCGGCGGCAACGTGCATGGCATCTCCATGCCGAGCATGTATTCATCTGATGGCTCCAAGGACGATGCCGCCGACCTGGCGGAGAACCTTGGTGCGCATTACGACATCCAGCCCATCGAGCCGCTGTTCACCGCCTATCAGCATCAACTGCATCTCGATGGGGTTGCCGCCGAGAATCTGCAGGCCCGCATCCGCGGTGTGATCGTCATGGCGTATTCCAACTCGAAAGGTCTGCTGGCGGTCGCCACCGGCAACAAATCCGAGCTGGCGTGCGGCTATTCCACCATCTACGGTGATGCCGTGGGCGGCTATGCGCCGATCAAGGATCTGCTCAAGACCCGTGTATGGGAGCTGTCCCGCTGGCGTAACAGGGCTGCGGCCGAGGGCATGGGCATCGGCGGTCTGAAGATCGTGGGCAACGAACAGGGCGGTGCCGGTGTTCCCCTGAAGAACGGCGTGATGATCCCTGTCAACTCGATCGAGAAGGCGCCTTCCGCGGAGTTGCGCCCCGGGCAGAAGGATTCGGATTCGCTGCCTGAATACGCGTTGCTCGATAAGGTGCTTGCCGCGTACATCGAGAAGGCGCATGGGCGTGCCGATCTGCTTGCCGACGGATTCGACGAGGCGACCGTGGATACGGTGATGCGACTGGTGGATCGCGCCGAATGGAAGCGCCGCCAATATCCGCTTGGCCCGAAGGTGACAGCGTTGGCCTTCGGGCGAGACCGTAGGCTTCCCATCACCAGCGCGTTCAGGGAGTAATGCAGGAGCAACACATGAGTGACAAGAAGTGGTATTTCAACATGGTCACCGGCGAGCCCGAGCTCGGCCCGCTCTCTCCGATCGACAGGCGCATGGGGCCTTACGAAAGCCGTGAGGACGCCATGAACGCGTGGAAGATCGTGCATGAGCGCAATCGTCGTTGGGAGGAGCAGGATCGCAACTGGTCCGGCGGTGCCGACTGATACGCCGACTGCGGGAAACGGCATCCCATATATCGAACATCACCTGTAACGTGCGGGGACCGGGCGAAACCGGATTCCCGCACGTTGCTATTCGCGGGTGCTGCGGCGGCCTGGGGGGAGAGACCAATCCTGCCATCAAGAAACGAAATGTGAGATAGCTCACTTCGTTTCTCAGGGGTTCATCCTCGGCAAGCCACTACACTAGTGGAGTGGCGCGGCATACAGGAGTGCCGCCTCTAAGCAACACCAAGGAGTGGATATGGTAACAGTCGAAGCATCTGCACCTACCCAGGAAGAACTGAACGCAACGGCGTGGGATGGCTTCACGGGTGGCAACTGGCAGTCGGACATCGATGTCCGCGACTTCATCCAGAAGAACTACACCCCGTACGAAGGCGACGAATCGTTCCTCGCCAACGCTACCGAGAAGACCAAGCATCTGTGGAAGTATCTGGACGACAACTATCTGGCCGTCGAACGCAAGCAGCGTGTGTACGATGTGGACACCCACACCCCTGCGGGCATCGACGCCTTCCCGGCCGGCTACATCGATTCCCCCGAGGTCGACAATGTAATCGTCGGCCTGCAGACCGACGTTCCCTGCAAGCGTGCCATGATGCCGAACGGTGGCTGGCGTATGGTCGAGCAGGCCATCCGCGAGGCGGGCAAGGAGCCCGATCCGCAGATCAAGAAGATCTTCACCAAGTACCGCAAGACCCACAATGACGGCGTCTTCGGCGTGTACACCAAGCAAATCAAGGTCGCTCGTCACAACAAGATCCTCACCGGCCTGCCGGATGCCTACGGCCGTGGCCGTATCATCGGTGACTACCGTCGTGTGGCCCTGTACGGCGTCAACGCCCTGATCAAGTTCAAGCAGCGCGACAAGGACTCCATCCCGTACCGCAACGACTTCA
>ERZ1106954.725-NODE-725-length-27630-cov-11.202901_pt1 | contig 27630 bp, 19 predicted proteins | sample MGYA00403678_ERZ1106954 | MGnify/ENA primary metagenome ERZ1106954 (study PRJEB35170, sample SAMEA104062445) | human gut metagenome | biome: human gut; feature: human-associated habitat; material: faeces | place: Denmark | collected 2012-08-20 ... | reverse complement strand
GCCTGCATGTTGTGTTGTACTACCATACTCATAATTGAATCCTCCTTGAACTCCCGCTATGCGGGGTATTATGTCTTTTCCTCCGGAAATCCTTTTCCTGAGGTTGTTTCTTATTGCACCACGTCTGCGGTGCGTCACAAGCATCTGAGATGCTTTGCAACCTTGTATATTCTGCCGTACACCTTACGATATACCGCAATAAGCGAAGCGTCCCGGGTGTGCCCCGCTTATTACCAAATGTTTGTGTGATGCTAAGCGTTAAATTTATCTTTTAAACTCTCTGCATCTTTTTTTGCTTCTGCTTTCATCCGCTCATTCCACAGAATTCGTTTAATCTCCTGCTGTGCCTCCCTGGAAATACCCGGCTCTGCATAATAGGTTTCTCTCTTTCGTGCCGGATTTTCTTCCGTGGTACTTCTGGCAATATTAAGTTCCCTCGGAGCATCAATGAGCAGCCTTGCGTGATTTCCCGAACCACCTACATAGACCACACGGATGTTATCACCAATGTTTACATATTGCCCCTGTTTCAATGAAAGTTTCAGCATTTTGTTACCTCCATGTATGTATTCCATACCCTGTTTCCTCGGGTATGTCCTGCGCATTTTCTTACGCATCTGCATTTTTATAAAATGCTTCTTTTCTTTTTATTTCAAAAATGCGACAATGTTTTATAGAATGTTGCATTTTATGTCACAAAAGCACTTTATTTTTGGCTTGAAAGGAGTAATTTTTATGGGAACAACACAACCGATCCGAAACCGACAGGAACTGCAGAATTTCAGTTCATACTACAAGCAGGTAAAACCGCATCTGCGTAATTATACTTTAGTTGTATTGGGATTGAACACTGCACTGAGAATCAGCGATCTATTAAATCTTCGCTGGAGAAGTGTCTATGATTTTAAAAAGAACTGTTTTCGGGATCATCTTTTGGTATGGGAACATAAAACAGGAAAAAGAAATTATATTGCGATAAACCAGAACGCGAAAAATGCCCTGTATCTATATTTTATGGAAAAGAATCCCGATCCGGAGGAATATGTTTTCTCCAAACGGACAAACCCTTATAAACCGCTCAGCCGTTCACAGGCTTACCGCATTATTAAAGAAGATGCCTCACATACAACCAGTGAAGAGGCGATCAGCTGTCATTCTCTCCGGAAAACCTTTGGCTATTATGCATGGCAGGAAGGAGTCCAGCCAGCACTTTTAATGAATGTTTTTAACCATTCTTCGTTTCATATCACGAAACGTTACCTTGGAATTGAACAAGACGAAAAGGATCTTGTCTATCTGAATATTAATCTGTAAAACATTCGGGGAATGCTTTGTTGCGATACCATGTACAAAGCGTTCTCTTTCATAAAATGTTTGACTTTAATCATAAAATGCGTTATTCTGTTTTCAATAAATATCTATATTCCAAATCTGATGCCAGGTCGTTGTTACCAAAAAAGGCAGCACGCAGCAATCATGGGGAGCATTTCGCTCATATATCACAATTGGAATTAAAATTTCATAAACGTGTCATAGCAGAACTGTTTCTTATTATTTCATATTGTAAAAACAGACGTTTATGATATATACTAAAGGAAAGGCAGGATACCACATGGAGAAATCTGACATTCTGACAGCTTCACTGCCAGATGCCAACTATGAAACAACCGATCACAGCACCATTTTTGATGATGTTTTCCGAACAATTGCTCAGAAAATGCCACAGCTTCTGATTCCTCTGATCAATGAAGTATTCCACACTTCTTACAGTGAAGAAGAACATTTTGAACAGTTGCGGAACGAACATTATGAAAAATATGGCACTGTGATTACAGATTCTATTATCCGGATTGGCAATCATATTTATCATCTGGAATGCCAGTCCTCGAAAGACAAAACGATGGTTATACGAATGTTCGAGTATGATATTTCGATTGCGATCGAGCACGCTTCTTATGAAAATGACGAAATCTGGGAAATTGAATTTCCACAGTCCTGCGTTCTCTATATCCGTAACCACCGCGATCTCCCGGACTATCACGAAGCGGTCGTGAAGTTTGCGGATGGACAAAAAGTGCGCTACCGTGTTCCAATTTTACAGGCAAAAAAAGTATACCGTTGACCGCATTTTTGAGAAACGGCTACTGATTTTGCTACCGTATCATATTTTACGGTATGAGCACTTTTTGAAGCACAACGGGACGGATACCAGAAAGTTACAACAATTGTTAGCTGACTTCCGTGAAATTAACCGAAGACTTGAAGAAACAGCTGAAAAAGAAAATAAATCACATCTTTATATGGATATGATTGTTCTGATTGAACAGATTGCAGATTATATCATTCCAAAAAACAATACCATTAGGAAAGGACTGGGTGATGTTATGGGTGGCAAGATTTTAAAATTACGGTCGGAGGAATTGCTGGAACTAGGCGAAGCTCGTGGCGAAGCCCGTGGGGAAGCTCGTGGAAAAGCAAAAGGCAGACTTGAAGGCAAACGCGAAGAAAGACTCGATGCAATTCAAAATATGATGGATCTTGGATTGACAAAAGAACAAATTTTAAGAAAATATTCTCTGGAGGAATATGAGGCAGCATTGCGTTCTATGCCAGCAAAAGTATAACCGAAAAGAAAATTTAAAATATTTTCTTTTCAGGGGTTAAGGAATGCTTCCATCGTCCGATATATTATGTGTAAATAAAAATGCAACATTCTATAAAAGAATGTTGCATTTTTATTTCTATATTTTACTCAAACACGATCCTATTTATACTACTTACTTTTTATGGTATCTTCAAACGCTTTCCGCACATCATCATTATGGCTTGTGATAATAAGGACTGCATACTGCCCTTTCGTAAAAACCAACCCATCCTGAATCCGGCTGACCTGCTTCGGTTCATAGGACTGCAGCAAATTATACCGATCCTGCTGATGCTTTGTCAGGCTTTCTTTTGCCTCATCCACATCTGCCTTATCTTTCACGGCAATCACTACAATTTCATCTGCTTTGTGTCCATCCGAAGAATAGCTTACAAAATAACTGTCCACTTTTTTATAGTCCATGTCAGAAATATTGGAAAACTTATCTTCTGCATCTTTTTCTGCGCTGCTGGCATTGAGCATCTCCGGCAGATCCGGATCCGCTGCTTCCATCGCCGTGCGCAGGTCATACATACTGACAGAACCGGAAGTGTTTTTCTTCGCACCACATCCCACACACATCACCAGCATGGTCAGCACCAGCAGAAGTTTCCAACCCGTTTTTTGTTTTTTCATCTGTTATCTGGCCTCCACAGTTTCTTCTGTACTGAACGTTGCCCCATTTTGAGCCGCATTATCCATGGTCATATCCTTATTTCCGATATCAGCACTTGCGCCATCCATCATCATGCCATCTCCGTTTGCAGGTTCCAGTCCCTGAAATGCTTTCTGGACAGCCTTGTCGATTTTTTTCTGTTCTTTTTCGCTGATATTCTGGCTTGTATTGTCCGTGTTATATCCCGGCATGGTAACATTAAACAAATATCCTTTTCCATCCGGATCCTGAATCCAGTTGTAAGTTCCCAGACTGTATGGCATATCCTTATAGTTTCCGGACATCAGGAAATTGTCAATGGAAGAAGCTATGGCATTTGCCACCTGCGCTTTTTCCTCTGTAATATCCTCTTTAAACGCAACCATGACCCCGCCAAGCTTTTTATCCATAGCAGCACGCAATGCTTTCGGCAGATCATATATACTGTCCACTGTTTTCTTATTCTGGTATGCCATATTGTACTTTAATGAGTTAGCTGCCGGGAAATAATCGCGATCCCAGCTCTGGGACTGTCCATACATGGCATCCGTCACATTAAAGTTCGCATAATTTCCATTTCCTGCATCGGAATAAATATCGGTAATGTACCAGTCTCCGTCAATTTTTACCACATCCCAGCTATGGAATTTTTCTGTATTATGTTCCACTTTACATTCAATTCCCATCATCTGCATGAACATGCGGAATGTCGTTGCATAACCGACGCATACGGCATTGTGGTATTTTAACACACCGTATGGATTATCACAGTCTTCCTGTGTACTTGGAATAACGGTCAGTGCCCCGGAATCCTGCTGGAGCTTTTTGGTCATCCAGTCATACACCGCCTTTTCCTTTTCAAAATCAGACATGCTGTCCGTAATCTTCATATCTTTGATCGCTTTTTTTGCCATATCAAGGGTTTCTTTTTCTTTGTCTGTCAGCTTTGAAGTATCGCCGGATTTGTAGGCATCCGAAATATTTGTGGTAGGTTTGATCTCATAATTATCTGCGATCTTTACGTAATCCTCGGTAGTCTCAGGATTTTCTTCCTTTTTCTGCTCTGCAATATAGGATTTTAAAGTCACCAGATTAAACGCAGAAATCGTGGTACTTCCCACAACGCCTGCTGCAAGAATCACCGCTACAATCCCTTTCCATGCACCGCCTTTTTTCTTTTCTTTCTGCTCCGGCTGCACCGGATTACTTTTTACGCTTTCATAAGTTTCCATATGTATTTACCTCATATTTTAATTGATGTATTTTTTCTACTGCACCTTTATTATAGCAGTTTCACATCCAAAAAAGGCTATCTTTAAAGAAACTTAAATAAATATTAAGATCCGTCTGTACGAAAAAAAGGACATCCACAGCGAATGTCCTTTTCTCCCATATGGTATCATCCTTATATTGCATCTTCCTCAATATGCTCCCTGCCCTGTGCAATGATTGACCGGACGTGGTCATCTGCCAGGGAATAAAAAACAGATTTTCCCTCCCTGCGGCATTTGACTAACTTATTCTGTTTTAAAATCCGAAGCTGGTGGGAAATTGCAGACTGTGTCATTGACAATGCCGCTGCAAGATCACAGACACACACCTCTGCTTCAAACAGGACAAACAGGATGCGGATACGGGTGGAATCTCCAAACACTTTAAATAATTCTGCAAGATCATACAGTTCCGTTTCTTCCGGCATCGTGTCATTCACGATCTTTAGCAGATCCGGATGTACCTGATTTTCACTACAGCATTCAATCTTTTCTTTTTCCATGAAGTTCCTCCTCTCCACCGGAACATTTCCGGCAGAATTATACCCTATAATTTTTTTACAAAAAGTGCGCGGATTGCATTCAGCACAGCAATCACCATAACACCAACATCTGCAAAAATTCCCATCCACATATTTGCAATACCTATCGTTACCAAAAACAGGCAGAGCAGTTTAATCCCGATTGCAAAACAGATATTTTCATATACAATCCGCAGGCACTTTCTTGCGATACGGATTGCTTTCGCAATCTTGAGCGGATCATCATCCATCAGTACCACATCTGCTGCCTCAATCGCCGCATCCGATCCAAGTGCTCCCATAGCGATTCCAACATCAACACGGGAAAGCACAGGTGCATCATTGATGCCATCCCCAACAAAGGCAACGGTACTCTTTTCTTCCCTGGTCTGCAACAGTTTTTCCACTTCGGAAACTTTATCTGCCGGAAGCAGCTGGGAATGTACTTCCGTGATTCCAACCTCCCCTGCTACCTGCTGTGCTACACGGTCATCATCACCGGTCAGCATTACCAGCCGGTGCACGCCGGAATTTTTCAGTGCCTGCATGGCAGCCGCCGCATTCGGCTTGAGCATATCTGAAATCAGTATATGGCCGGCATAAACACCATCGACTGCCAGATGTACGATTGTACCGGTACAGCTGCAGTTGCGATACGCAATTTTTTCTTTTTTCATGAGTTTGTCATTTCCTGCCGCAACCCTGTGTCCGTCTACCGTTGCGATCACACCATGTCCACCGATTTCCTGTACATCTGTGACCCGGTCCACATCCAGTTTCTTACCATAGGCTTTCTGCAGGCTGATACTGATCGGATGTGTGCTGTGACACTCTGCCAGTGCCGCATACTCCAGCAGCTGTTCTTCCTTTTTCGTATATACCGGATGTCCGGACTCAACCGGACAGCTGCCGGATGCACAATTTGTTCCATGAATTCCGCAGACTTCAAATACCCCCTGCGTAATTGTTCCTGTCTTATCAAAGACAACCGTGCGCGTTCCCGCAAGTGCTTCCAGATAGTTGGAACCCTTTACCAGAACACCCTCTGCACTGGCACCTCCGATTCCTGCAAAAAAGCTGAGTGGAATACTGATGACCAGCGCACACGGGCAGCTGATAACCAGAAATGTCAGTGCACGGTAAATCCAGATGCCCCAGTCTGCCGGAAGCCCCATAAACAGCATGCGGACAAGCGGTGGCAGTATTGCCAGTGCCAGCGCGCCGTAGCAGACTGCCGGTGTATAATAATGTGCAAATCTGGAAATAAAATTCTCGGAACGTGATTTCTTGGAACTTGCATTCTCCACCAGATCAAGAATCTTAGAAACCGTAGACTCTCCAAACTCTTTTGTGGTGCGGATCTTTAACAGTCCGGAAATATTGATACATCCACTGATGATTTCCTCTCCCACAGCGACTTCCCGCGGAACACTCTCTCCCGTCAGTGCACTGGTATTCAGGGAAGAATGTCCTTCCACAACCACACCATCGATTGGGACTTTTTCGCCCGGCTGTACAATAATCACCGTGCCGATCTCCACCTCATCCGGGTCTACTTTTTCCATCTGACCGTCTGTTTCAATATTTGCATAATCCGGCCGGATATCCATCAGATCACTGATATTCCGGCGGCTCTTACCGACTGCATAACTCTGGAACAGCTCTCCGATCTGATAAAACAGCATAACTGCAACGCCCTCTTTGTAATCGCTGAGGGCAATCGCTCCGATGGTTGCCACTGCCATCAGAAAATTTTCATCAAACATCTGCCTGTTGCAGATTCCCTTCCAGGCTTTCCGCAGAATATCATAACCGATCACAAAATACGGAACCAGATAGAAAAGAAACTCCAGCCACTTTGGTATGGAAACAACGCTTCCTGCAATCCCGATGATAACCAGAAGCACTGCCGCCACAATAATTCGTTTCAATACTTTTTTCTGCTTTTTATTCATGGTGCCCTCCAATCTGACTGATACCTATGGAAAAAGCCGGATTTAAAGAAAGATCTCACAATCATCTTCCACTTTCTTACAATTCTTTAACACATCCTGCATAACCGCTTTTGCATCTGCACCCTCTTCAAATTCTACGTTCATCTTCAGTGTCATGAAATTTACAGTTGCATCCTTTACTCCGGTAGTAGCTTTTGCAGCTTCCTCCATTTTATTTGCACAGTTTGCACAATCCACATCAATTTTGTAAGTTTTCTTCATCGTCGGTTTCCTCCATACTTTCCTTTTTCATTTTATCATTCTTTCATATGAGCATTTGTTCATATGTTTGATTCTATTATAGCGTAAAGTTCGTAAATGTCAATATATTTTTAATACGCTGGTATTGTTTCGGAATTGAATTTTCCAGACCATTTTTTAACAAACAGATTTGCATGTGTTTTTTAAGAAAATCAAGTGTTCTATCACTTTTCAAATTGATAGTGGACATATAGAAAATAAAAGATTGATTATGTCCCACTTGCATCGTGTGTTGGGACATATATGATATATTTTTCCAACTATGTCCCACTTATCACCGCCATCGGGACATATTCATATACTTTCTTGATATATGTCCCTCATCTCTATTCTTTTTGGACATATCACATACTTTTTTCACATATGTCCCACTTTCTTTTAGGTTCGGGACATATCTCATAACTTTTTTCACATATGTCCCATTTAAACATCTTCCCCGTATTCACCGTCTGTTTCCGGTTCTTCATAATCATCTGAGCCATCATAAATGTCCTGCATCAATGGTTCTTTTACTATCTTTTTCTTTCCGATAAGCACTGCCGCTACAGCTGCGGTAATCGGTACGGTCAGCACAACCCCAAGAGTTCCCGAAAGTCCCTGCATGATTTCTGTTCCGATTACATAAGAATTGATCAGCTGATTATAACTCAGATTGTATGCATAATTGACAACGAGCGTAGACAACGAACCACCGACATAGGCAAAAATCAGTGTATTTGCCATGGTTCCCATCATATCGCGCCCCACACGGATTCCCGACACAAACAACTCTTTTGTCCCCAGCTGCGGACTGCGTTCGTGCAGTTCCTGAATCGTGGATGCAATTGACATGCCAACATCCATGGTTGCCCCAAGTGCGGCTATAATGATTCCCGAAAACAGAAGCTGTCCTATTTTTATGTGTGTATTCTGTGCCACATAATTCAACGTTTCGATATCAGACACATTATACCCGGTAATGCCTGCGGCTTTTCCAAACACAACTGCGGCTACGGCTGCCACAACCACACCGCTGACCGTTCCCACCACTGCAGATACCGTCTTTTTAGAGACTCCGCCCAAAAGCCACAGGGTCAGCAATGTCGAGAGAATGACAACAACAATGGTAATACCGATCGGTGAAATACCCCGGTACATCAGCGGAAACATCAGATAAACAATACACACACCGGTAAATGCCAGACTTGCAATGGCTTTGACTCCTTTTTTCCCACCTATAATACATATCACCAGACAGAAAAAAAGTACAAACAGATAAATTGCCATAGTACGGTCTTTGCTGTATACCGTAACGACAGCATTATCATCTGTGGAACTGACAATGACAATTACGCGCGAACCAACTTCACAGTTCTCCATGCCAAACAAGGAACCGCTTGGATTGACGGCATCAAGCTCTTCCCCTGCATATGCTCCGGATTTAACCTGTACGCGCACCTCCTGTGTCCCGTATCGGTTTCCATCTTCTGCCAGATTATCTTTCGTGATCTTTGTCACGACTGCTTTCTCATAGCTTTGCCCTTCCGTGGAAATCAGGGATACTTTTTCGAACTGGTTTCCTTTGACTAATAACAGTAGGAACCCCACCAGACAAAGGGTTCCCACTAAAACTTTTTTCCAGTTTTTCTTCATTATTATTTAGCTGCTTTCTTTACTGCTTTCTTTGTAACAGTAATCGTAATTGTTTTACCTGCTGCCTGATACTGGCTGGTTGCTGCTGCCTTCACCGTAATTGTAACCTTTCCGGCCTTTTTTACGGTAACTTTTCCGTTCTTATCAACAGTTGCAATCTTTTTATCGGAAGAGGTATAGGTAAGCGGTGTTTTTGCTTTTGCATTTAAGGAAAAGGCTTTGTCTCCTACGGTTTTTTTGTAAGAGTTCTTCGCCTGAATGGTCTGCTTTACCGCATCTTTTACGATCGTATATGTAGTAGATCCCTGTAACTGTTTTCTGGTCGTTGCATCATAAGTTGTTACAGAAAACTTTTTGTCCGTTACTTTTACGACGGAATAGGTTGGTGTCCAGGTCTGGCTTCTCTCAGAAATGAAGTCCTGTTTGGAAGCAATCAGGTTATAGAATTTTGAACCTGTTGCAGAGTTTGCTTCTAAATATACGGTTCCTTCCGGATTGGTAACGGTTCCGCCAACGGTCTTGTTTACGATTTCATAGCAGTTATTCTGTGCCTGATAATCACTGTCTTTTTCAGCTTCCTCTACAGATTTGTATCCATAAGTGCTGTAAGAAGTATGATCCTTTCCATCCCCCTCAAGCTGGAAGGTTCTGGAATAGGTATGATCATGTCCCTGCATCACCACATCAATCTTATACTTATCCATCAGTGGAGTAAGCTGTGTACGAAGCACCATACCATCGGAATCGGAATGGTCGTAACCACTGCCGTAAATATCCTGATGGAATACCACAATACGCCATTTGGCATCTTTATTCTCATTGATTGCTTTTTTCATGACATTCTCATGCGTTGCACAGTTATAGTTGTTTGTATCAAGAACAATGAACAGGACATTTCCATAACGATAATAGTAATCGGTTCCTGCCTTTGTCTTTCCCTGTACATAATTGGTATCGGTATCGGAAAAAGCATTTGGATTATTAAAATGCAGGCTGTACTGATTCGAAACACTGTCGTGGTTACCAATGGTCGTTGCTACCGGAAGGGAAGTCAGTGCCTCTGCCCCAAGATATCCTGCATATTCCCGCTCGTTGCTTCCGTAGTTCACCTGATCTCCTGCGGACACAAGAAAACTTACATCGGAATGATCCTCGAGTGCTTCATTTAATACGTTGTTCCAGTTATAGCTGTCATTTCTTGCTGCAAGATTTTTTTCCGGTGCAGAAGTTACAACATTTCCTGCATTTTCCATCTTTTCACTCTCACTGCTGGTCTGACCTTTCGAAGCACCGATCTGCGGATCCCCGACATACAGGAAAGAAAATTCATCAAACGCCTGTGTGGTATAGTTTTGTGTATCCTGCCACTTTCCATCCTGAAATACCTGATAATAATAGCTGGTATTTTCTTTGAGCCCGCTTACGGTTACTTTATTGGAAAAATATTTTGTGGTATCTATGGTCACAGCTTCGGTCTGCGCTCCGGTGAACTCTGTCGCACCATCCATATTCTGTCTGGTAGAGATTCTCACCTTTGGAGTCTCAGCCGTTTTGCTGTACCATGCATAATTTAATTTTGTCTCATCCGCACCCGGAGTCAGCGATACATGTTCATACTCACTGCTATAAGCAGCCCAGTTCTTTTTCCAGTTGCTCCAGTCTGTAGATTCCCGGGAAGCATCATTCCAGTGTTCCGTTGCTGCTGCAATCTTTGTCGGGATACCAGTGGCAAACATTCCTGCCAATACAGCGGTGGAGAGAACTCCTGCTGTAAGTTTCATCACATTTTTTCTCATAATTCTTTTGTTCTCCTTGTGAAATCTGTAAGATTTATTACAGGATTTATAATAAACGGGTTATGTAAGATGCACTATCCGTTTTCTGTAATCCTTTTGTAAAAACAAAAAGAGTGGATGCTTTGGGACATCCACTCCACATGCCGGCTATGCCATGCCGTTTACGGTTTTATATTTATAGAGCATCTCCGCGTGGTTTTGTTCTTCCACCTGGATATCTGCCAGAAGTTTGCGCACATCGGAATCCCCGAATGCAAACACATCGGTATTATACGTTCCGGACACCATTTTTTCAGAACCAATGCTGTCTGTGGCAAGGAAATTATCGTTTTTCTTATCTTCCGGATTGGTCATGGAATCATATGTTGCCTTTGGCTCATACATCTTTCCATCCCTGTCATTGACGTTACAGGATGGGACGCTGCCTTTCATGACCTGTTCCAGAGACTCCACATGCTTTTGCTCTTTCTTTTCAAGATCAGCGAATAAATCCCGAAGCACCGGGTCCTTTGCTTCCTGTCCGTAACGTTTGTACTTCTCCACGCAGGAAAGTTCCTGTGTGTGCAGATCCTCAATTGTTGCCATCTCTTTTTCTGTTAAAACCATGGTTTAACCCTCTTTCTTTCCTGATATAATTCTGACGATTACAGAACATGAAAACTCCGCAATCTTCTCCTCTAGTATCTGTAAAAAAATACAACACATACCTGGTAAAATTTCGTCAAAAAGGGTTGAAACTTCTCACAACAGATTGTATAATTTCGTTTGTATTTTATACAATGTTTACAAAAAGGTGGATTATTTTATGGAAGAACGAGAAAAATTAAAATCCCGTCTGGGATTCATTCTCCTGTCAGCCGGATGTGCGATCGGAATCGGAAACGTATGGAAATTTCCATACACTGCCGGACAGGGCGGAGGCGGTGCCTTTGTGCTGTTTTATCTGTTGTTTCTGATTATTCTCGGACTCCCGATCATGACGATGGAATTTGCGGTTGGGCGTGCCAGCCAGAAAAGTCCGGTCAAAGCCTACCAGGCACTGGAAAAACCCGGACAGAAATGGCATATCCACGGGATTATCACATTGATCGGCTGCTATCTTCTTATGATGTTTTATACAACGGTCACCGGCTGGATGCTTCATTATTTTTATATGACGGTCACCGGACAGTTTCAGGGACTGGATGCCGACGGTGTATCCGGACAGTTTACCACAATGCTGAGCAAACCTCTGACCATGGGCTTCTGGATGGTGGTAGTTGTTTGCGCCGGCGTATTTGTCTGCTCCCGTGGACTGCAGAACGGTCTGGAAAAAGTAACAAAGGTCATGATGACTTCTTTGCTTATCATCATGATCATTCTGGCGGTCAACAGCTTTTTTATGGATGGTGCAAAAGAAGGCCTTGCCTTTTATCTGATCCCGGACTTTGAACGGATGAAACAGATCGGTATTGCAAAAACCATTACGGGTGCCATGAACCAGGCATTTTTCACGTTAAGCCTTGGAATCGGCGCGATGGCAATTTTAGGAAGTTATATCGGAAAGGAACGCTCTCTGCTTGGTGAATCGGTAAATATTGCCATTCTGGATACGTTTGTTGCTATCACCTCCGGACTTATCATTTTTCCGGCATGCTTTACGTTCCATGTTGACCAGACTTCCGGACCAAGCCTGATTTTTATCACCCTGCCGAATATTTTTAACCATATTCCGCTTGGCAGACTCTGGGGAAGCCTGTTCTTTTTGTTTATGTTTTTTGCAGCGTTTTCCACAATCCTGGCAGTATTTGAGAACATCATCTCCTGCGGTATGGAACTGACCGGATGCAGCCGCCAGAAATCCTGTGCCGTTAATCTGGTACTGATCATTGTACTCTCCCTGCCATGTGTACTCGGATACAATGTATGGAACTGGAAAGGTTTTTCAATCTTTGGCGGGTCTGTGCTTGACCTGGAAGATTTTCTGGTAAGCAACCTGTTCCTGCCTCTCGGTTCCCTGGTATATCTGCTGTTTTGCACAAGCCGCTACGGCTGGGGCTGGAAAAACTACACAACCGAAGCCAATACCGGAAAAGGATTAAAAATTAAAAACTGGATGCGCGGCTACATTACCTATATTCTGCCGCTGATTGTGCTTTTTATCTTTGGATTTGGCATTTATGATAAATTTTTTACAAACTAAGGAGGATTTCTTATGTATCACGCAAATGAATCACGTTACGAAACCATGAAATACCACCGCTGCGGCGACAGCGGACTGATGCTTCCGGAAGTATCTTTGGGCTTCTGGCACAATTTCGGAGATACCGGTGTTTATGAAAATATGAGACAGATGTGCTTTACGGCATTTGACCACGGGATCACACATTTTGATCTGGCAAACAACTATGGACCGCAGCCGGGCAGTGCGGAGGAAAATCTCGGGAAGATCCTTCGGGAAGAACTTTCTTCCTACCGCGATGAACTGATCATCAGTTCCAAAGCCGGTTTTGACATGTGGCCGGGGCCTTATGGAAACTGGGGCAGCCGCAAGTACCTGATTGCCAGCCTTGACCAGAGCTTAAAACGGCTCGGTCTGGACTATGTAGATATTTTCTATCACCACCGCATGGATCCGGATACGCCGCTGGAAGAAACCATGGGTGCACTCGACCAGATCGTGCGAAGCGGAAAAGCACTGTATGTCGGTCTGTCCAACTACGATGGAGAAACCATGAAACGCGCAGCTGCCATCTTAGAAGATCTGCACTGCCCGTTTATTATCAACCAGAATTCCTACAATATCTTTAACCGTACCATTGAAGAAAACGGTTTAAAACAGGCCTCAGCAGATGGGAAGAAAGGAATTATTTCTTTCAGCCCGCTCGCACAGGGTATGCTGACCGACCGTTATCTGCACGGCATTCCAAAGGACAGCCGTGTCAATACCGACGGACGTTTTCTGCATGCCGACCAGTTCGATGAAAAGCGGCTGAACAGTATCCGGAGCCTGAATGAGATTGCGGCTGCCCGTGGTGAAAGCCTCGCACAGATGGCACTCAAATGGGTCATCCGTGACGGTGTGGTCACTTCCGTTCTGATCGGAGCTTCCCGCCCGGCACAGATTCTTGAAAATCTGAAAGTGTTAAACTCTGCTCCGTTTACGGAGGAGGAACTGAAAAAAATTGATCAGTGTGCACTTTCTCTCTAGGTAAAACAAAAACCCCGGATATTTATTTCCGGGGTTTTGTCTTTTCCTGCATCTGCTATTTGACTTTGACTTTTAATTTTAAAACTTTGGTCTTTCCATTGTTTAAGGTTACTGTCACGCGAATGGACGCAGTTCCTTTTTTGTTCGATTTTATGGTACCCTTCTTGTTTACAGATGCAATTTTTTTGTTATTGCTCTGATAAGAAATGCTTTTTACATTGTCCATATTTAAGGTGGCTGCCAGAGAAACCTTCTTTTGTTTTCCCTTCTTCACCTGAACGGTTTTATTCTTCAATGTAACCGTTTTTAATATTTTCGTTGTGACCTGATCCATATCTTTCTGATCCATAAGGACGTAATTCTTATTGGAATCTGCTGAAAAATTCACATTTCCGGCTTTTGTAACCGTATAACTCTTGTCGTTTACAAGGACATAGGCACCTGTCTTTTGATCTTTTGCGCACACATACAGCTTGTTTCCGGTCTGTATGTCTGCTGTATTTACAGTCAGTGTATAGCTTATGTTGCCAGCCGGATCGGTGACCCGGATCGTCACATCTGTGTGTTTTCCATTATTTTCTTCCATGGTTTGTTTTATCAGATCAGCGGTCACCGTTGTTTTGATGGCTTTATTTTCCCGGGTTCCGGTAACGGTCACGGTTGGTATATTTTGTCCGGCCGCGTTTCCATCGGACGGTGTTTCTGTACCAGCTGTATTTCCGTTAGACGGTGTTTCTGCATCGGTTTTATTTCCGTTGGATGGTGTTCCCCCTCCGGCAGTATCACCACCCGAAGTATTTCCGCCACCGGAACTTCCTCCGGAAGATGAGCCACCTCCGGTCGTTCCACTTCCTCCGGAAGATGAGCCGCCTCCGGTTGTTCCACCACCTCCGGAAGATGAACCGCCTCCGGTTGTTCCACCGCCTCCGGTGGAACTGTCCTCTTTGATTGTAACGGTCACGGCTTCACTTGTCACCGTTTCGTAATAAGTCTGTCCATCCTTATCATCCGGCTCATATACTGCCTTAAACTGATAAGAACCGCCACGTTTTAAGCCTGATACAACCGTATCGGCTTCCCCATATACGAGTTTTTCCTGTGCCTTTATTATGGTTCCGTCCTGATAAAAAGAAATCGAACCAAGCGGAATACTGCCATTTCGGACTCCATCTACCTTTGCATACAGATGTACGGAATTACCGTTTTCTGTCTCTGCCGTAAGGCGAATCGATGGTTTCGCCGCTGTAATGGTAAAGGTTCCGACTTTTTCCTCTATCACATCGTACTGGTTTCCAGTTACTTTAAACCACACCTCATAGCTGCCCGGCTGCACCGGAACAACATTTTTCCCATCCTGCCGATAGAAAACTTCAGGCTTTACCTGCGAATCTACCGTCTTTCCGTTGTCCTTTCGGACTACATTTACCGTGGAAACAAAGCAGCTCTGTTTCAGCCCTGTGTATGCAGCTGTCTGCTGGATGGTATCATACTGCATCTTTACGGCAATTGGATTTACCGTCACGGTTTCGTTTGCCTGGGAAGGAAGTGCCCTGTAGTTTTCATTCGTTGCTCCTGCATAAGAAACTGTAATTGCATTTTCTCCCATATGAAATCCGTTTGCCTCTGAAACCGGAATCTTTATGGCTGCCTCTCCGTTTTGAAGTGTGATGCCGGATACTTCATAAGGGGTCTGGTTAATGTATACCGAAAAACCAGCAGACGGCACGTTCTTTCCCTGTAAGCTGCTATCTGTATAGACCGTCTGCACGGTAAGATTCAGTTCATCCTGCATGGACACGGCCGTTGGTAATCCATTTATCGTAGTGGTTGTTTCCTTTGAAGTAGCCGTCGAACCAGATGTATCCGGATCTTTGTTTACAATCAGAACTACCTTCTGCTCAATTTGTTCACCTGCTGAAAATGGACGGATTGTGATATGGTAGGTTCCCGGTTTTACCGTAGAACTATTAGCCGTGCGATAGCACATTAGTGTGATCGCATTCTCCTCTATTCCCGTTTCGAACATCAAATTAAAATCCGGAATACAAATAAAACTACCTTCATCATTCGTAACCGTCTCTGAAGAAAGTGTTTTCCCATTAAATGTCACTTCATATTGTAACGGAACATAGATTAACTCTTTATATGTCTCATCTGTTTCATCCGGCCAGCTCACGTCTGCCAGATATGACTTTCTACCTCCAGAAATCTCTGAAACCGTTGTGGTAATTACCGGATTATTTATGGTCATATTTTTTACCGCAACCGGTCCATCCCCTGACAACTCACTGGTTTTCCAGATTTCTCCATTTCCAGACGATGTCCGTTCCAGTGTCATCCCTGCCTGTCCGTCTGTCGGTGTAAAAGAAACCGCCGTATCCGCAGCCCTTCCAAGTTCCAGATAGGTGTGATTATACTCCGCAATTCCAGATTTTCCATTTCTTCCATTCAGGGTTTCAAATGTAAGTGCACCCGTAATGGTATCTGTAACATTCAGCTTCTGTTCTTTTCCTAAGATCAGTCGGTTTCCTGCTGAATCCGCACTCACAATCGAATGTACCTGTGGAGTTTCCATCTTGGAAAGATCAATCGCACTTGCCCCTTCCAGCCTGACCGTACAGCTGTCCAACGCTGCCGGTGCAAATGTTCCACCGCCCTTTACTGTGAGGTTTCCTACTTTGCTTATACCTGGAATTCCGGTATAGGACTGGTCGGTATCTATGGTCAGAAATGTCTTCCCTGCGTGATTTTCAGATACTCCGTACACCTGTTTCGTATCGGAACCGGTAAGTGAAATTTCCACATCGCCGGAAACCGTATATTGTCCATCCGCTGCCGGTGGATCCGGCTCCTGCGTGGAAAACCAGTCATCCTGATTTACATATGGTTCAATGGCACCGGATGCATAGATTTCCCCATTTTGCGTACCGGAAACGTGCGCAAGCACGATCTGTGTCTTACCGTCATATGTTCCGTTCATGGAACCGGCATAAATATTCCCCAGATTGGTACCACCACCCGTAATCAGAATCTGTGCCTCTGATCCCGGATGATTCCCCATATTCTTTCCATTCTCATAAAGGGATCCGCCAAAGATATCTACATAGCGGAATCCGCTGTCGCACGTAACATTCTCAAGAACAAGTTTATGCCCATTTGCAAAAATTGCATCGTGCAGACGATTGGAAAACCGCAGCGTAATGTTTTTAAATGTCACATCCGTATTCAGGATAAATCCCCCCTTACGGTTGGAAAAAGTATTTCCATTTCCGTTGACGGTCACGCTTTTATCAAAAATAAACGGTTCCGCAGCCTCGGCATTTAAAAAAGCACCACTTCCCAAAATTGAAATTTCATCCCCATTGCCGGCAGCCGCATAGGCATCCTCAAATAAATTGTAGGGATTTCCATAGCTTCCATCTCCAGAATGGGTAGAATTTCCATCTTTAAATTCCGTATAGATCGTTCTTGCCGCTGTCTGCACAGCCTCCTGCGCCTTTACCGGCACGACAGGCTGCACGGTAATACACATGGTGAGCACGATAAAAAATGCCCATAGACGTTTTACTACATTGTCTGGTTTCATCTGATTGTTCTTTTTCATCCATTTCTCCTGATAATAAGAACAGGGGGATGAGTCAAAAACTCATTCCCCTGTCACTTCATTGATAGTCTCTACCATCATCCTAACATGGTTTCCTATCATCGTCAACAAATTTATGACCTGTTTTTATACCTATATCATCTGCTGATTTTATATTTTATTATTTCTATCTGTTCTATCTGTGTGATATCAATCTTCTGATTGAAAATATAACGAGCCCCACAATATTTCATTTCACTTGCAGATGCATAGCCATCTCCAAGCTCTTCAAGATCTGTACCATCCATGAAAGGATGTTTCTTTTTTTCAGTTCCTTTTCTGTCATCGGTAAGAGGTAACTCTCCTATGGAATATTGCTTTCCGTCTTTTGTTGTTGCAACTACATGATAAAAACACCCTTTTTCTCTCCAGTCATTGACGGGACAAATACTAACCGTATAAGGTGTAATTTTAACAGGGATTGTTTTTTTTGTTTTCTTAACATCCGCTTTTAACATCTTCTCCTTCATTGGAACAACTTTTCCCTTAACCAAAACATTTTTTAATGGCGTATTTGAATTATCCGGTGATTGAAATCCCTTATATACTTTCGGATTTTTCCACGCAGTATCATCGGAATAAAAGCCGCACACATTGATCTGAATACCATCACCTGTATCTATTACATCCACCTTACTGGTAGTATCTAACCCACCTAACCAATAATTTGTTCCTTCCAAAGATTTTACGTTCGGAAGGAATACCTTTGCACGCATAACCTTCGTATTTGAAGCAACCTGAATTGATGATATGATTATCTTTTGTTCTTTTCTGCCATCATCTTCTCTACTGTTTGATTTTGCATCAGAATTTTCTCCACACGCACACAGACAATATAGCATTGTAAAAATTAATAAGTACAGACTGATTTTCTTCATTCATAATCCTCCAATTTCTTTTTCTTTAAAACACTAAGGATTAATATGCTTCCTATCACTATAATTCCAATGCCAGCCACATATTTCATCGAACTTCTGCTCTGTACTCCAGCTCCTGTACTTACCTCAGAATCTTCAATATAAGTATCTGAAATCTCCGCTACAGACTCAAATGAATAGACACCGCTTTCCACATTTTGAGTTTCCGGAATTTTCTCCATAACCGGATACTGATACCCTAACGAAATCCAGATACGTGCTGTTTCATCATCCATCCCAAGTGCAACCGGCTGTCTCATTCCCGGTTGACTTCCCACCAGTACTACTCTCGTACAGTCCGATAATGCCTCTCGTTTTTCCAGAAGTATATCATAGTAAGGTTCCACTGTATGTTCTGCTATCTCTGTAATCATCCATTTTCCGGCATGATTTTTTACTTCTTCCTGTTCTGCTTTTGTCAATACAGACTTTGCTTCTTCACGCAATGGAAGTCCTTTGGCTACGGTAAACATTCCATATGTCTTTTCCATTTTAAAAGGAATGACCCATACATAATTTGCACTTTCCAGAGCACTTGTGAGTTTTTTCGTATCTGCCGTCTGCAATTTTATAAGATTACAATCCACATATACTTTTAATGCCTTGTCATAATCGATGGTTGCATCCGGCTCTTCTTTTTTCATTTCATCCTGTAAATTACTGATTTCTGTCCAATCCCTGCTCGTTATTAACTGATCCTGATCGGAAACCGGTATTTCCGCGGCATAGACAGCAGAACCTGCTATCGTAAAAATTGTAATCATCATAAGCATTATTTTTAAAATATTTTTCATAGCCATCCCCCCTCTCTTGTGTATACTATACTTCATTTTTCCCATTATTCTTTCTGCATGTTAAAATTGGTTTGATTTTCGTCAAAATCTGCATTAAAAATCCCATAGCATACACCATGGGATTTTTTCAAAGATATAACACAATCTGAACCTCAAATATATTTTCATCGATATTTATAGATTTCCATCCCCCGTATTTGTCTACAACATCTGAAATATTCTGCATACCGATTCCATGCAATGCCTGTTGTTTCTTCCTTGTCAGTAAACGTTCTCCCTGTTTATTGACTTTTCCATCAAACGTATTTTTCACCTGTATACCCAGAATTCCCCTGTCATATTGTATCCGAATCTCCAAAAAACGATCTTTTATCTGCTCCATTGCCTCAATTGCATTGTCCAACAGATTTCCAAACAAAACATTCCAGTCATATCCATCCACTGGCAACTGGCACGGAATCACAATCTGCGACTGAATCTGACAGGACATTGCCTCCGCTTTTGCCAGTTTATGATTCAAAATCATATCCAGTTCCAGATTCCCCGTATTCACATACTTATGCTCCGTCTGCAAATGCTCACTCATTTTATTTACATATTCCTGTGCCTTATCATACCTTCCTTCATTAAGATATGTCTGCAGAAGATACATATGGTTTTTCATGTCATGCCGCAAAGAATCCAGCTTTTTCTGATTCTGCTGCATGATATGCATCTGCTCCTGATAGGCCATCATATGTTCCTTTAAAAGCCGTTGCTGCATTTTATCCTGATAAGCTTCTCCCAAACGGTCATACAAATAGAACATTCCAAGATCTACAACGATCATAATAGCCAGTGATAATACTGTTTTTGGCGAATTTTCGCCGGATACACTCTCAAGAGCATATATCCAGACAATATTTCCGGCTAATACAAGAATCATAAAGTAATAGTTCTGTGTTTCCATAACCCTTCGCCGACATATCACCTGTCTTATTCCCATTGCTATGAGCAGATTGACCATTGCACCTGTGATGGTTCCCATTGCCCGCCCTTCGGAAAACAAAGAAAAATCTCCCAGATAATAATACATGATAAATTCTATGGTAAGCCCCAGCAATACTGTAAAACAACCTGCCATTATTTTCTGCAGTATACTTCCTTCATACAATATACCTTCTGCCGCCCAGAGAAGCAGTACCATACTCACCGTAGTTCCCATGGCATTTCGAAAACCAAATGCAACAACTGTATTAATAAGCCATACGAGCACATAAACAATATTTGCCATCCATGGCAGTTTTCTTTTCTTTTCCAGAAAAATATCCGTCACTTTAAAACTTACATACACACTTAATATGTTACATACCGCTTCAAATATTCTTTCTATGTTATTCACCCGCCACACCTCATCTTTTCCATAATTGCATGATCAAGGTTATTTTTCATAGACCGACTGACCGGAATGTCATCCCCATTGATCATGTGTACGCTGTCTTTCTGAAAAGATTCTGCATACCGCAGATTAATGACATAAGATTTATGTACCACGCAGAATAAATGCGGATTCAACGCAGGAATAACCTCCGAAAGTTTTCCATAAACACATAATATATCATTTGCTGTTACCACTTGAATTTTTCTGGCAAGGCTCTGCAAATAAAAAACAGAATGTTCTTCTATCCGTATCGAATTTCTTCCTTTCCCAATTTCTATAATATGTGGCTGAAACTGATACAGCCTTTCATATTCATCTAATATATAATCTACTCGTTCCTGTTGTATGGGTTTCACGAGGAAATTCATTGGACGCAGATCAAAAAGCTGCATGGCATACATTTCTTTTGCCGATACAAAAACAATCTGCATGGATTCATATTGGATCTGGGATCGAATCCAGTTTCCAACGATAATCCCCGAGCTGTCCCCTAATTCAATATCCAAAAATAACAAATCATACCTTTCGCTTTGCTGCAGTTTTTGAATAAATTCTGCTCCACTTGTATAACCGTCAACATCCACTTTTATTCTTTTCATTTCTGCAAACCGAAAAATACTTTGTTCCAATTTATAAATAAATTGTATATCATCATCACATATTGCTACTTTTATCATTGTATATCCTGTAATTTATTTTCCTCTCTATTTCAGGATTTCCTGCAGCCGCGCATCTGTATGCAGGAGTTCCTTCGCGCGATCCCTATATTGCTGCTCATGCAGATACGTATAGCGGAACGGTTTGATCGACGGTGCCAGATCAACTGCTTTCTCAAAATCCTCTCGCCGAAGATCCAGTGTTTTTACATAATCCCAGAACCCCGTCTGCGTAAAAATCGTGTCTACCCTCCGGTAACGATGATCCTGCACAACACTCATCAGATATGTCGCAATGCCGACCTGAATCCCATGAAGCTGCGGATGCTCAAGCATCTTGTCCAGCGCATGGGAAATCAGATGTTCGCTGCCGCTCGTTGGCGCACTGCTGCCCGCAATCTCATTTGCAATTCCGCTCATCGCAAGAGAATCCAGAAGTTCCTTTAAAAACAGATCATCCTGTATCGAAGTAAACGGTGTGCGCACAAAACTGTTGACTGCTTTCTTTGCAATCATGACAGCAAAATCGTTGACTTTTCCGTACCCATGTTCTTCCTCAAAAATCCAGTCATACAGTGCCGTAATTTTTGATACCATATCGCCGATTCCGGAATATAAAAATTTCTCCGGTGCACTGCGGATAATCTTTGTATCCACCACAATCCCATATGCAAGTTTTGCCGGAACGGACTTGCGCCGTCCTTCCACCAGAAGGGAAGCACTGGCACTTGAAAAGCCATCGCTCGATGCCGATGTCGGGATGCTGATAAACGGCAGATTTCGCAGAAATCCACAATATTTCGCACCATCAATCACTTTTCCACCACCGATGCCGATGACTGCCTGCGTCTTCGCCGGCATGGAAAATGCAAGACTGGTCAGATCTTCCAACCTCACGGTATCAAGTTCCTGATATTCTAAAATATCAATGTCCTCCTGCTGCAATGCTTCCATAACGGTAGAACCAAACATTTCTACAAGACCGTTTCCAAACAATACAACTACTTTCTGTAACTGTAACTCTTTTAAGTAAATCCCCAGATTGTCCAATGCACCCGCACCGATCTTTAAAAGTGCCGGAATGGAAATGTGTTTTCCTACCATAATAAATGTTCTCCTTCTCATTCTCTTTTCTATCGATTTTAGTATAAACAAAGGTTCCTGAAATTACAATCAATTCCCCGAAAAAACGCACATGCTTCTCTTTACAATTATGGGTAAGAAAAAAGACGATTTCCTGCGAAACCGTCTTTTTCTTATTAAAATTTTGACGAAACTCCTGTACATTTACTTTGTCACTTTGATCGTCATCTTTACAGTCTTTGTCTTTCCGTTCTTTAAAGTGACTTTTACTTTCACCACTGCTTTGCCAGCTTTCTTTGCGACAATTGTACCATTTTTATTCACGGTTACAACCGGCTTTTTGGAAGATGTATAAGTGATCTTCTTTACATTTTCCATGTTCAGGTTCTTATCAAAAGTAACTTTTGCCTTCTTTCCGTTTGCAACCGTTTTCTTGGTATCCTTTAATGCAACACTCTTTAAGATTTTACTGCTCAGGGCTTTTGCATCCTTCTCATTCAGCAGTACATAATCACCGGCATCTTTGGTATCCGCTGTCACCGTTCCGTCTTTGGAAATCTTATAAGTCCTGCTGCTGATCAGGACTTTTTCTCCTGTCTTTTTATCAACTTTTACAAGTGTCAGCTTTTTGCCTGCCTGCAGATCCTTCGCATTGACAGATACGCTGTTCATCACTTTGCCGGAAGCGTTCTTCGTTGTCTGGGTAATCGTGATGTCGCTGGTTCCTGCCTCTTTGACTAATTTTGCAACCACATCTGCTGAAATTGTAGTCTTCTTTGTCTCGGAAGTATTCTTTACTGTTTTGTCCAGCTGTGCCCGGGCATCTGTCACTTCTCCCTTATCGTTCTTTTCAACGGTAAGTGTCGCATTTGTATCTTTTGCAATATTCTCAAATGTTTTGTCCGTTTTCCGGGTTTCCGATGGTTTTGTATCCGGTGTTGTTGTGCTGCCGGAATTTCCACCAGAGGTACTGCTGCCGGAGGAAGAATTTCCGCCATTATTTCCACTCTGGCTGGTCTGTTTTACCGCAATCAGACCATCGGCATCTGCTTTTGCAGCTTCCGCGTCACTGATCGTTGTTCCTTTGAATGCATCAAAGTAAAGTACCGATTCCACATCTACCGCGGAACCTGCCGGGTTGGAATTACACCAGAGTCCGAATGCCTGCACATCTTTTAAAGCATCCCCACTAAGTTTTCCACCCGTCTTCCCTTTAAAAGCTGAGAATGGAACGGTTACTTCATAGGCATCTTCTGTCTTCGCAAGATTGGTCAGATATACTTCATACTCTTCTCCTCCTGCCTTGATCTGTACAACAACCTTCTGCCCTTTTCCATCAAGTTTTGTCCAGAATTTCAATGCATTATAGGCTGAAAAATCTGTATTGCCCAGACTTGCATTTACCAGACCCGTCCAGACTTCCGAACCGGTTGTTTTTAATTTGTAATTAAATGCAGCACCATATGTACCGTCTGCCTTATGCTCCTGATCCAGCGTAAAGGACGAACTGCATCCAGCGGCAGAATTTCCACCGTAAGCTGCATCCAGAAGTCCATTACTCCCGACATAGTAGTCAAAATTTTCCAGCACACCTGCCGGAGCTTTGTCCTTTTCTTTTCCGATACTCAGATTTGTGATCGTGGACAGTTCTTTTCCATCTGCAACAAGTGTAATGGATGCTACATCTGTTTTTCCGATCTGATCCATTTCCTTTTGTGTCAGCTGCGCCGTATAGCATCCATCGGAGCCTTTTGCAGCCGGCAATGTCAACTGTTTGCCTTTTGCCGTATCCTTTACAACAAACGATACCTCACCGGCATTGGAAACACTTGCCTTTAACACAGTTGGCTTTAAAATCGTATCCATATCAAACGGTGCTACCATGTATCCGCTGACATCTTTGTAATTATCCGTCTTTACTCCTGCGTACTTATCGATATTGCCATAGAAATTCGTACCGTTTCCAAATACTGAATCCTCATTGTTGTAGTAAGAAATGAAATCATTGATCATTTCCTGTCCCATGGTATCACTGTATTTATACGGCACATAGAAATTGGTATCGCTGAAATTTGCCCATACCATATAATATGGCATATCGTTTTTCTTTGCGATATCATTCACTTTCTGATACCAGTTCACACCCGACTTTGCCTCACTGACCGGATTATTTTTTACAAGAAGCCCTTCGTTATCACTTCCATCCTTTTTCATCACACGTACACCGGTCTCCGAAATCGCAGCCAGCTTGTTATGCTGTTTTGCAAGTGATGATACAACCTGACAGGTCTGATCCAGATGATCAAAGAATGAAGTATCACTCTCTGCCGGATAAGTATTAAAGTCGTTGTAATAATCAAATGCCAGAATGTCTACACAGGCATCTCCCGGATACCGCGACATATACTCTGCCTCGGTCTCCAGCGGTCCGTTTGGCGAATACACATAAAGCATATTGTGCACGCCTTTGGATTCCAGATAATCTCTGGTATATGCATACAGACTCCTGTAACTTTCTGCGGTGTTTGCACTGCCCCACCAGAACCAGCCGCCGGTATCCTCATGGAATGGCCGGAAAATCACCGGGATATTCTCTTTTTCCAATGCATTGGCATAGAATGCAATCGTATCAAGATATGCCTTAAATACCTCATTCTTCTCTCCACCAGGCAAAATCTTCTTTAACGAATCACCAGATAAATCTTTTGCTTCATTAAAATCACAGTTATAGAAATCGTAGGTTCCATCTGCATTCTTTTTAATCTTTGCGTTGGTGAAATTCGGCATATGGGTGGATAAGGTAACGATTGCACCGTTTTTGGCCGCCTTTTTGCTGTAGTCAATGGAATTCTGCAGTGCAGATGCCGCATCCGTACCACCAGCCTCGCTTCCAAACAATGCCAGGGAGTCAATGCCGAAAATACCGCTGACGGAACCGGTCACATCTTTTACATCTCCCAGATCGTTGTTTCCTACGGAATGGCTCACATCATTCTGATGTCCGAACAGTACCTGATCACTTTCGGTCAGTCCCTGCAGATATGCATACAATGCCTTTGCGCTATTGCTGGCATCCGGATCTGTCATGGTCAGGGTTTTATCTGTTGCTTCTGGTTTTGCCTGTGTTCCGTCTGTATTCGGTGTTGCGGTAATTGTCACAAAATCACCACTGGCATCCTTCTGGGAAAGTATCAGATTATCCAGATAAACATCCCCTGCAAAGGAACTGTTGGCTCCGATAAGTCCGATTGTCAGATCATCCATTGGTGTGGCAGACGGAGAAAATCCTAAAGTAACTGTAACTTTCTTATATCCGTTTCCTGCATCTGTTGCCTCGGACGAATCTATGCTGGTATCTTTATTGATTCCGCTGTTGGAGAAAAATTTTATCTTGGAAATATTACTGCTTTCCGGATAAATCAAATCCACACTCACCTGATTATAATTGCTGATATCAGCCGGTGTCTTGGGTGTGAATTTCACTTTTGCCTCACTCCATGATTCGCCGGAGTTGGCTGTATAATCCAGACTTACTTTTAATCTTCCGTCTCCGCCATTTGCGTCATAGGAAAGTTCCGGAGCAGCATTTTTTGTTCCACCGTGGAAATACTGATATCCGGTTTCACCTGCCCACAGATTTACCTGGGATTCATCATTTAAATCAGAGAGAACGGTTGGCTCCTGTTTGGTCAGTTCCTGTTTATCGCTTGATAAATTTGTGAGAACTACATTTGAAAATGTCACAGTTCCATTAAATCCGGTTCCCACAAGAACGAATTCAACATCCATCAATGTATCCGGTGTTATTCCTGAAAACTTTACTTTCAGATCAGCTGAATAATTCTCCCCAACTTTCATAAAAGAATCCTTCTGCAGCCACTGGCAATCCGTACTGTTGTTCCATCCCCATTTTGATCCCAGTTTTGTTACACCCTGGATATTCAGATGCGCTTTATCTGCATCCAGCGACTGATAGGATGCTTCATCCAGTGTTACCTTTGCAGTTAATTCATACTCTTCATTCACATTTCCCAACGAGCCATTGATGGAATCATTATATACAAAAGTAATTTTTCCTGCACCATTCCAGTCTTCTTCTTTCAATCCTGAAAAATCAATGGTTTCTGTTGTTTTTGCGTCCTCATTTTTGTACAGTTCTGTACGTGTTACTGTTGGTGCTGACGCTTCATTTGTTTCCGCCGCATACACAATCTCATTCTGTAAAAATGTGCATGCCTCCGGTGTCAGCGACCCCATCATTGCTGCTGCCAGCGTGATGGCAACAATCTGTTTTCCTACCCTTCTCATGTTTTTGCTCTACCTTTCCTTTCTTCTCCATTTTAGCTGTAAAAACCTTCCAGCACCCTCCATCTATCCGGTTTCACTTAATAAAAAAGCAATTGCACGCTGCTTCCCATATTTCAGGGAGAGGGTACTGCATACTTGGGGAGTGCAGTAAAAATATGGGAACCAGTGTGCAATTGCTTTATTTATTTGATAAATTCAGTATATCACAAAGTAATTTTAAGTCAATATTTAGTTAATATAAAATTAAATATTGTCGCAGAGAAAATAAAAGAATTTTATGATAAACAAAATAAAATTGTGGTTGTTGTTTCTGCTCAAGGAAAAACCACAGATAATTTAATTAAGGAAGCTCAAACTCTTTCAAATATTCCAGAAGAAAGGGAATTAGACGTACTTTTAAGTTGCGGAGAGCAAATTTCTATGGCAAAGTTGGCTATTTTATTAAATAGACTTGGAATGCCGGCAATATCTTTAACAGGATGGCAAGCAGGAATTTACACAAATAATACAAATCAAGATGCTATAATAGAAGATATCGATACAACACGTATAACCAAGGAGTTAGAAGCGGGAAAAATTGTAGTACTTGCAGGTTTCCAAGGAATAAATAATAATTTAGATATTACAACTTTAGGCAGAGGTGGTTCAGATACAACGGCGGTAGCAGTAGCAGCTAAATTGAAAGCTACAAGTTGCTATATATTTTCAGATGTAGATGGAATTTATACCACAGACCCAAACCAAACGAAGGTTGCAAGAAAACTAGATTCATTATCATACACAGAAATGCTAGATATAGCAAATGAGGGGGCAAAAGTGCTTCACAATAGATGTGTAGAAGTTGG
>ERZ1106954.720-NODE-720-length-27726-cov-5.871382_pt1 | contig 27726 bp, 40 predicted proteins | sample MGYA00403678_ERZ1106954 | MGnify/ENA primary metagenome ERZ1106954 (study PRJEB35170, sample SAMEA104062445) | human gut metagenome | biome: human gut; feature: human-associated habitat; material: faeces | place: Denmark | collected 2012-08-20 ... | reverse complement strand
CCTGTGATTTTGGATTTATTTGTGTCCATTTCATTATATCACACTTTTTTCTGTCCATCAAATCTGGGAAGACGGTATATGTCACACTGCTTGAACAAGAAAATGAAAAATACGGATTTCAGGCAAGGAAAAATAAATATTTGTTAAGAATAAAATTCTATTTGGTACTGTGCGTAAAAACATTTTTTTGCAACAGTTAGACTAAATCTGTTCTAAAATGTTGACTATCTGGTAATAATATGTTATAATTAGACCATAGAAATCTGTAATATCGACTAAAAATGGAGTGGATGATATGGAAATTAAACGAGATTTATATTTAAACAAACTGATAAAACGAGAGTGTAATGGTTTGGTTAAGGTGGTAACCGGCATAAGAAGATGCGGTAAATCGTATTTGCTTTTTCATTTGTATCACGATTATTTGCTTAATAAAGGAATTAGTGAAGACCATCTTATAGAAATTGCTCTTGACGATATAATGAATGAGGAACTCAGAGAGCCAAAAGTATTGTATAATCATATAAAGGAACAGATTAAAGATAAAGAACAATACTACCTTTTTCTTGATGAAATACAATATGTCGGAGATTTTTCGGATTTGGTAAACGGACTATCTCATATTAGGAATTTGGATGTATATATAACAGGAAGTAACTCTAAATTTTTATCGAGTGATATTCTTACGGAATTCAGAGGCAGAGGGGATGAAATACACGTTAATCCTCTTTCTTTTGCTGAGTACAATTCAGTATATGACGGCAGTGTGTCTCAAGCGTGGAAAGACTATTATACCTATGGCGGACTTCCACTCATTCTGACCCGTGAAGATGATGAAATGAAAGCGGAATATCTTTCGTCTTTATTAAAAAAAGTTTATATCAGCGATATTGTTGACAGAAACAAAATCCGTAATGAAAGCGAGCTTGAAGAATTAGTTAATATCCTTGCATCATCTGTTGGCTCACTTACCAATCCTGCCAAGCTCAGCAGAACTTTCAGAAGTGTTAAAAACAGTAAAATCACCACAAATAGCCCCTAAACCATCATTATATGTTGCTTTGAAACCTTGAACAATAATATCTGTATCTCCACCATCTAAGCCATACGTTATTTTATCGTCTACGCTGTATCCGATTATACTGTAATCGTATTTCAGATATTCTTTTGTTTTTTCGGAAATTATAACAGGATCATTTATAATGGTCGTGCTGTTGTATTTTCCTGCTCCCGCATTAGATGTATGATCCGCTGCAGCGCTATACCTGTTTGATGACTGTTCGGTACTTTCGGCTGTAGATGTAATGTGTTCTGAAAAGCCGCTGTCTTTACTGAGTGAGTAAGATATAGCTGTTATGGTAGCTTTTTTAGTTGCACCATTACTCTGTATGGATATTACATCATCCGGCAACAGCCACCCTCTGCCTCGTCTTGATATATCAGCGGCATAATAGTGATAGCCTCCGAGCTTATTCCAGACATATTCCATAATCTCTACTGTTGCAAGAGGATTAACTGCTTCGATTATACCCGGCAAGGATTCATCGTAAGCCGTACCGTTGGCATCAATATAAAATGCGGTATCAGTACCGATTGTAAAACGTATGCCTTTTACGGTAAAACCGTCATCCTGAGCAACAGTACAGCTTTCGCAAGAACCTTCATCTACTGTTTCAACGCTGTTTGAAGGACGTGTAAATATCAGTTTATCGTTCGCATCAAATTGAGCATTACAACCGTTGCAGGCGGCAATAAAGCCGATTATTTCACGGTATGTGTAATATTTATTTGTCGGATTTGTTGCCTCGCTGTTATAAATCGGTTTCGTTTTTACTTTTGCAAAAGCTTCACAGGTTACGCTCAGGGAAAAGCCGTTAATTTTGCTGATATACTCAAGCATTTCCTGATGAGTTGCAGGAAAAGATAAAGATTCGACCTTCCCGTCAGCACTGCCGTTAAAGCTACACGGTTTATCGAGATAATAAAATCGATCATACGCTTCTATTGACACATATCCCTTTTCTTGAGTTAAATCTGTAATATAGAACGTTCCGATTTGCGTCAATGCGGTAAATCCGATAAATACAGTCACTTTATAATCATCCATGGTCGGTAACATCGTTGCACGGATTGTTGCAGTCAGTCGTGCTGCCGCTGTTCCACCTACACTAAGACCGCCATCAGACGGCGAACGTGAAAGTTCAAATGACACAATATTATCAATGCCGAAATCTACAGTGCCAATTGAAATTTTTGCATTGATATTTCTTACAGGCTTGGTAGCGTTGGTCTTATAATTTGATGATACCGAAATCATATTTCTTCCACCTCCACTGACACATCTTTATAACAATCTCCGAGCTTTACATCGGTAAAAGCATACGGCGCAGATATATCGCCTTTTACATGAACGGTATAAGAATTACTGTTTACCTCAAGCGTGAAACTACTGCTTTTTAATATGGTAAAAACAGAGTTCCATTTTGCCGCCGGAACAATGCCAAAAGCGACAGAACCGGAGATTTTAAAATTTCCGAATCTGTCCGTATAAGCCGTTCCATTCAAACTGTACGAAGTGCTTTCACCACGGCAAGAATGACGGAGATTGCATTCGGTAATGTATTCCGATAAGTCTATATTGTTGATTTTCACCGTCATATCTGTTCCTCCTATAATGGTGATTTTCCTGTTTGCTTCTGTATCTTCTTAATGCCTTTAACAGTAGCTTTCGCTAATGTATACTCATTCGTTTTAAGCGTTACATCGAGTGTATATTGCATCTTTTCCTGTGCAGTTTTCAACTTTTTAAGTTCTGATACCACATCGTTAAGCGTAGCATCTGCTTTTTCTGCCGAAGCCGATACCTTTGATGCCGACGATAAGCCACTGATTATCTTGCCTGATTTGCTGTTACCGACCTTGCTCGCTCCGATTCCGGCGGCGAGTTTTGCATTAGAAGTGCTAACATCATCCCATACAGTCGGAATGTAAGATGTTATATTAATATTCTGAGTACCACTTGATGAACTGCTACTCGAATTTGTCTTTTTGGAAGACGAGATGGAAGAGCTTTTTTTCTTTGTGCTCGATGAACTTGTTTTCTTTGTGCTTGACGAGCTTGATGTTTTCTTTTCTTCTTTTTCTTTCGGTACATAGGCATAGTCAGAAGCACTGTAGGTTGATGGCGTATAAGAATATGTAGGTGCTTCTTTATACGATGTTTTTCCCGCACTGCTATATGAATAATTTGTTCCGGCACCGGTATATCCTCCTAAAGCTGCTTTTCCTTTACGCTCCTCTTCTTCTGCAATGCTTTGACTATAAGCAGAAGAATGGTCTTCATTGTCTGAATAACCCTGAGAATACAGTCCGTTATTATTTCTGACGTTGTTGTACCATTCTTTAACTATATCCTCGTTGACATAATCCTTTAATTGCGAATTGAAATATTCTTTCTTTTCCGCTGTATCAAGGAATTTGTTTTTGGCATTTGATAATGCCTCATCGGCTGATTTACCGCTTCGTAATTCCTGAACTATGAATTTATTCATATCACCATGCAAATCGGTATATTTCGTGCTCAGCTCATTCGCTCTGATTTCTTCCTGATGCGTTGCAGCATACATTTCCTCACCGATTTTCTGACAAGCCTCTTTAACTTCGTTATACCAATTTGTGAGATTAGTACCGAATATTGAATCTATGGTGCTTAGAACACCATCAAACAGATTTACAAGACCATTTCCGAAAGATTCAAAGCCGCCCATAATATCACCGGATAAGAAATTTGTAACGCCGGAAAAAACATCTGCAAGTGAATTAACAAGCCCCGCAACAATATCAAGAGCCGGACCGAGTATCTGTAACAGCACATCTGCAAGCGATGATATTACAGGCATAATAGGCGATAATGCACCATCAATAAGACCGATAACAGCTGATAGCAACTTCCCGACTGCTGAGATAACAGTACCGAGCGGTTCGGCAAGCTCAGCCACCAGTTCCAGAATCGGAGTAAGCAGTTCGATTACGACATCAAGTATCGGCAGTAAAGCCTCTATTACTTCCATTAGAGGTGGAAGAAGCGTATCCACGATCTTGATTATCGGCGGTAACAGCTTATCAAAGAGCTTAATCAATGTAGGAACAAGCTTCTGAATTATACGAGTGACACTTTCCATTATCGGCTTAAGCAATTCCATAAACTGTGGCAGTATTCCGGTAATCAGCTCAATGAGCGGCGGAATAAGCTCGGAAACGCTGTCAAGTATCGGCTTAACCTGCTCAATTATCTGTGGCAGAAGCTCCGAAATAATCGGTTCGATAAGCTCAATAATATCCTTAAGTACGGGAATAATCTGTTCGCCGAGCGGAATCAGAAGCAGTTCGATTGTACGGGAAAGTCCGCTGAACATATCGGATAAGCTGTTGTACTTAACTGCTTCCATCTCACCGAGCTTATCACGGGTTTTATCAATGCTGTTCCCCATGTGCGCCATAGCGAGAACGGCATCTTCTCCGAGGTCTTCCCACTTTGTTCCGTACAAAGCAACACCTGCGGCGTTGCGATCTACATCACTTTTACATTCGGCAAGCTTTTCGTTGACGAGCTTGAATGCCTGATATGCACGGTCACCGCCTGCGGCAAACTCCTCGGTAACCTTCTCGGCATCGAGCCCGAGCAGAGCCATTCCGTCGGCGGTAGTCTGACTGCCATCCTTTGCTCTGATAGAAAACTCTTTAAAAGCATCATTCAGAAAATCAACTTGAAACGCACCGTTTTTTGCACCTTCTGCCATCATAGACATGGCTTCTTCGGCGGTAAAGCCCATATCAGCATAGTAAGTGCTGTATTCGGCAAGCTGATCGGCTATGTCACCGTTCTGATTTAAGCCCTTTTCTGCACCCTGAGCAAGGAGATTATATGCTTCCTCGGCTGTAATGCCAAACTGCTTCATTAGAGCATTTGCACCACGGATACCCTCAGAAACATCTATATCGTATGTATCCGATAAAAGATATGCGCTTTCAATAACCTTTTGAAGCTCATCGTCTGTGACGTCTTTCATCTGCTGCTTGATTAGAGCGAGCGTGTTGGATATATCATCAAAGCTTTCGCCATAATTATCGCCGTAAACTTTCTTGATGATATCACCGTATTTTTCCGCTTCTTCTGCAGTAAGCCCGAGCGATGCAGTCAGCTGATTATTTGCTTTATCAAGATCGTTTGCTGCGGATATAGCTTTGCCGGTTGTTGCAACTACAGCTGCGCCTGCGGCGGCAAGTCCTGCACCAACAGCAACACCTATGCCTTTACCGACACCTTTAAGACCTGTGCCGATTTTTGAGCCTATGCCACTCTCTGCTGACTTACCTACATTTTTCAGCTCTTTTTTATAATCTTTTAATTGCTGTGTTGTAGCAATTATTTCACGCTGATACTCACGATATTCTTCAACGGGCAATTTACCGGCTTTATATTCTGCGTTGACCTTTTCCTGCTTATCTTTTAAATCGGACAGTTTATCAGAGGTTTTCTTAACTGCGGTTGTTAACAGCTCTTTTTTTTGAGCAAGGAGTGTGCTATTCTTTTTACTTTTTTCAAGTAATTTATTTACATCATCAAGCTCTTCGGAATAAGTTTTGTTAGTCTTTTGTGCTTTTTGTGTGCTTTCAGAAACGCCCTTATTTGCCTTTGAGAGTTTATCTGCCGACGCAGAAGCGTTTTTATTTGAATCTGACACCTTCTCTGTTGCTGCTGCCGCCTCTTTGCTTGAATCGGCAACTGTTTCAACTGAATCTGATACAGATTTATTTGCATCAGCGACCTTTTCTGCACTGTCAGTTACCGCTTTATTGCTGTTTTCTACAGCTTTACCGAGTTCATCAATCTTTTTCTTTGCGTCTGATGAAGCTTTATCTATGACTTTTTCAGCTTCCACCATATCACTGTCGATTTTGCTCAAGTCCGCACGGACTTCAAATTCTACTCTTCCGTCGCTTTCCGGCATAATCTCACCTCTCTTCTGCCTGTTTTTCGAGAATACCCCATAACCGTTCCCAACCGTCCTGAGCCGATTGTTTGTTTACGGGATTTTTAATCGCATACTGTGCTTTGAGTTTTAACAGTGCCGATATCTGTTCCTGATTTTTACCGTTAGGTGCAGGGACAGGGCGTGTGCGTATGTCGATAATATCACACAGTCGTGTATCGGAAGGCAAAGCTCCGAGAAGGGAAACAAATTCCCACCACTGTAGCTTCCCTTGCTCTTTGAACAAGTCGATGTCGTAGGCTTGCCTAAATGCGGCATAAATATAAGGCGCATCCTGATCGAAGCTTATCGTTTCCGCTTCCGTGTCAGAGGTATTTTTATCAAAATTGATAAGTTTATCGAAAATTTCATTAACCACATCGGCTCTTACCGAAAGATTTTTGACTTTCGGGGCAATTACAAACCAATCGAAGATAACATCAAATGAATCGATGCCTTCCAGCTCATCACTGCTCAGCAGTTCAAATGCCGATAAAACACGGTCAAAACTCAAATTTAATGTATAACAAATGCCCCCGACTTCTATGCTGCGGGGGCACGGCTGTGACAATGAAAATGTACTCATTAGCGGTACTTATGTAACGCTCTGATCTGAGCCTTACGATTACGAAGCGTTTCATTTATTTTCGGTACAATGACAGCATTAATAAACGGTACTACCTGTATACCCATTTCAATGTAATTGTCCTCGAAAAATTCAAGCAACTTTTTTGTACCGTCTTCGCCGAATATCAGCTCAAAAATTGCAATTACCGCATTTCCATACGCCTCATAAGCGCATTCAAGATCTGTTTCAACACCGTTTTTTCTTATTTCTTTAAGACGTCTTTCCGCATCAATTACTTCCGTCTGTTTCTTTCGGAAAGCCGTGCAGACAGCGTCTGCGTCTATGTCTATATCAATGCTGTCGATGACGTTTCCGTTTTTATCAGACAGCTCGAGAGTTTCCGTGATTTTCTGTGTTCGTGTAATTTTGTATGCCATATTATGTTATCCTCCTGATAAAGAATCAGCAGTGTGCCGTTTGGCACACTGACTGTTTTTTGATGTAATATCAGACACCCGAAACGGTGGCTGTTGTTATTGTGGGTTTGCCGTTAAAAGCGATCGTGCAGCTTATAGTGTTGGGAGCTGTAGACTCGCCGCCGCCTATGCCGGCAGCTGTAACCGTGACAGGGCAGGTAAGAACCTTGCCGTTACGGGTTATCTTGATGTCAGTTACTCGATTTGAGCCGATCTCATACTGAATTTCATCAAGAAAAGCGCAGACGGGATCGTCTTTTATAAAATCACCCGCAAGCACTACCGTAGGTGCTGCGCCGACTACCGCAGAGCTTGCAAATCCGCCGTCCGCAAGATAGGTTGCACTGTAAACGACCTCGTTTATTGCCGTCGTTACCGATTTGAATGCCTTGCGCATATCCGAATATGTAGCCGCTTCTCCTGTAGGAGTAGTATTGATCTCTACCTTTATTTCACTGTTCAGCTCGGCTTTGCCGACAGTAGGTATTACCTGTTCATTTGCCATATTAGTACCTCCTAAAATGCTATCCTGACATCAACAATCATGGAATATATCCAAAAGTCACCGACCTTACCGACAGGAGCGGCATCGGTCGAAACCGATGCACTTAACAGCTGAACGCTGTCATCTTGCGGCAGTTCGGTTGCTTTCGAGATAAGATTGCCGATATTAAATAGCTGTTCCATAGCTACACCCTGTATCTTGTTCTTGGATAAAATAAGCAGAGGCAAGGTTCTGTCCTGCCGTTGCTTATCAAGTGTAGCACCGTTATCTTTTGCCGCTTGCGCTTCAGCGGAAAGCCCTCCGCCGACAGGCAAGCCGGTTGTTTCAAGTCTGTAACCGAGCTTATTTTCGATATGATCAAGAATAAGCTCGATTGCTTTTTTCTGAGGTGACATTATTTATCACTTCCTGTTAAAAGTTTCTGCAGTTGTCTTCGCCACTGTTCCCCTTTAACCGATTCCGCTTTATGCGCCCACATTTTGCAGGCTTTTGGGTTTTCATCATGTGAATATGATATAGGGTTACCTTTTTTAGATACGCCATAGTACAATGTTCTTGCATAAGGTGTTTCCCAACGAAGAACCATAGCAATACTATCGTTTCTTATTTCAACTTCACTGCCTTTAGCACGGGCAAGTGCTTGTAACTGTTCTGAAGTCACTTTTTTTCCGAGCGGTGGTACCCAATCGGCAGAGATTCCTGTATGGATTATACTGCTATTTATGAGAACGCTCTGATCTTGAGGAGCGTAATCGTTGCAATCCTTAAGGAAATTTGACATAAGAAGTTTCATAGCATCATGTGTTTTTTCCGTCATTCTCGCCTTGACTGCCGCACTGTTAATGTTAATCTTCACATTCATAACGATAACCCTATCTCATAGTGATGCGGAGCGTTTGTGTCATACCGCTTTATGCTTGCAATTCTGTATTCCGTTTTTTCAAAAATCACTTTTGCGCCCGGCACAAATCTGAAATTCGGTGGTTTGGAATTACGGCAGTCGTAATACATGACTGCGTCAACCTTTACCTGATTGTTCTGCTTATCGCTGGTATAACTCTCTGTTGGTTCTATACGGACATAGTTCAATGTTTCCGTAGACGTTTCGGAGATTTCGCCCCATCTGTCGGTCTTTTCGGCAACAACAGCGGCAGTGTGAATCAAAAGACTGCGTGGTATAGGTTTCATCATAACGCATCAAGACCTTTATACATGAGCCCGGTCGATAAAAGCAAGCCGTATGACACATTGCACATCGGCAGTTTTCCATCCGATACGCTACTGTTGCCGCCTGCCGAATAGCTGAAACTGCCGAGTGAAATATTGCTGAAGCTGCCGTCATGCACGAATGAAAGACCGCCGTTTGCTGATATATAATCAACCTGCCAACAGATAGCATCTTTAACAGCCGTCTGAACCTTTTTATCCAGACTGTCGAACTGAGCTATTCTGCCGCAGGTTTCGTTATATATAATAATGTATGCAACCTCAAGGAGCTTAGACATCTCCTTTTCGTCACCGTCAAACTCGCCGCAGAAAACGTCTTTGTAGTAGTCAGGTGTAACTATCTGCTGCATCGGATACCTCCGCCGGCTTCTTTGACTGCTTAGACTGCTTTTTGTTTGCCGAAGTTGTTTTCTGCTCCTGCCGAACTGTGTTATCCGCCAGATCTTCGGCTGTAAATCCTACTCTTGTCATAGAAACCTCCTTATGTCAGTGCCGTTGTATCACGGTTGAGGTAGATACCCTTTACCTTGTTTTCATAGGTTTCAGTAATTCCGTATGCTCTGTAGAAGAACAAATAACCGTCATTTGTCTGATTTTCCTCAGGAGTGATTACCTTATTGACCGTATGCTTGCCAAACTGAATAACGGCATCACGGTTGATTATCATAAAGTTGATCTTATAACCTCCAGTTGAACCATTATAGCCTCCTGCTAACTCATTGCTTGATGTGCCGTCCTTCAGATCGATGGCGGTATAAAATCTTGTCTGAGGTACAGTGATAATTTTTTCGAAGCGATCGAGAATAGCCTTACTCTTTGTGGTATCGACGTTTTTGGCAAGTGTCAGAAGAGTAGGAGTGATAAACAGTATCTTGCCGTCAGCGTTTACCTCTGCCTCATCCTGAGCATTGACGGCAGTCTGAAGAGCCGTCAGAACAGAAGTACCGGCTGTAGGAGTAGCTTCTGCAGCGGACAGAATACCTGTAACACTTGCATATCTTGCAAAGCGGAAAGCGTCCATTTCAGAGACTGCCTTCGTTCTGATGAACTCACTTGCGAGCTTGCCGAACGCAATACCTGCGGTTTCTTCGTTATCCATTGCGTCAACGGAGAACTTACGACCTCTGTCATAGTTGCAGGACTTTGTTTCATAAGTGATTGTAACATCACCCTGAACATAGCCATTTGAACGTGAGTAATCCGCAAGACCGTCCATGCTTATCTTAGGAATGAGGAACTCTCCCGCCGTTGCACCCATTCTTACGGTATCTGCATCGGCATCAAGAATAGATGTGGCGGAAGCCTGCTGATAAACTGTATCGAGCTTGTCGATATATTTCTTAAACTTTGCGATTGAATTAGCCATAGTGATTTTCCTTTCTGGGTTTACTTAATGCCCATTATCTTGTTGATTCTTGCTTCATCGGCTGTCTTCTGTTCATCGTTTACTGTCGCAACAGCTGATGTAACTATTGCCTTGGGAGGCTTTTCTCCCTTGAAGCTGGGATATTTTTCGATTACACTGTCAATAGCCTTATCAAGCGTAACATCACCGCCGACCTTTGACTTTGCGAGCGCAAGCACATCCTCAATACAATCTGCAGCAACGCCGACAGAAAGTGCGTGAACCTTGCCCTTAAGCTCGGCTATCTCCTGCTTGCTGTTTTCCTCCTGAAAGTTGTCGCTTTCACGGGGGGATTCTGCGCCGCTTGATTTTCCGCCGTCAGCCTTTTCTGCTTCTGAATTTCCGGAAGGTTCGGCTTTCTGCTTAGCCTGCGGTTCGGACTGCGTAACAGCTTCCGTGGCAGTGCCGTCCTGTGCGTCGCTCTGAGCTGTGGCAGCTGCCTGTTCCGCCTGAGCTGTGCTTTCGGCATTCTCAGTCGCCGATGTTGTGATTTTTTCATCCATAATGATTTTCCTTTCTGTAAAATGGGTAATATAAAAACAGCACCGTGAAAGTGCTGTTTTAAACGTAAATGCGAGTTTTTTTGTACATCAAATTATAATTTCATAAATAACATCAGCGTGATATACACCCTGTTTATCTCGAATAGCATCTTTAAGTATATGCTTTTTCCCGCTGTACTTCTGACAAAATCTATCATAATGCCGCTCTACCGGGTTTCCTTCGATCATTCTCCACTCCAAACGATGAACACGATATGAATTAATCAGTTTTTCCAATTCTCTGAAAACACTTATTCCGATTATTGGATTTCCCTTATCAAAAGAAAAAAGACTGAAACAGTTTGCATTAGAAGAATACATATCAAGGACATAGGAAAAATAACCAATTAGCTTTTTGTCATCTACAATAGCATATTGATATACGCCTTCTCCCTCATCGGATATTTCCGGAGTGCTGAATCCGTTTGATCCTGTATACAAAAACATCTCGTCATCATAAGCGTGATATAATATCTGCTTTTTGATTTCATCTTTGTATAAAATTGCCGGTACTAATGCCATACTTTATCTCCTTTTTATCATAAGAAAAACACCCTCGAAAGGGTGCTTAAACGTTGTATTTATCTCTTATGGTTTTAATTCGTTTGCGAAAAGCTATGGTTAAATCCATAAGTTCTTTTGCTGATCTGTCATCTCGTCCGTGAAAACCTTTATACTTAGATTCAATATTGGCGTATTGTGACTGATATTCTTTTTTTAGCTTTTCTAATTCTTCATAACAACCGTCAGGGTAGTTTTGAGCGTTTATATGCAATTCCGAGTTTTTCACAGGCTCTTTTAATTCTTTCATGTTGTTCATCTCCTAACGGTATGAGTTCTGGATTATGAAATAGAATATCGTCAACTTCAAGTCTTGCTTCTTCATAAAGTTGTTCAGCTAAATCAGCAGGTGTCTTATTTTTAATAATCATCGTGTAAAGATATTTCTCGTCACAAGCATACGAAATGTATGAACCGTCTCGAATGCTTTCGACAAGGTCTTCCTTACTAAAGGAATACTGACTTTGTCCCTTAACGTGATTATGGATATTGATACTGCCATCCATTTCATCACCAAGAAGCCTGGTATTGACAGTATATTCATCACCGTAAACAGTATACATTTTTCCTCTTTTGTTTATTACACGACATTTTTCAATAGGACTTTCCGATTCTTCCGTGATAAATTTCTTTAATTCAGAAGAAACAGCTTTTCCATCATTGATATCAACTTCTCCGTAATATTTATAATAATGTTTAGATTTGTTAACGGATTTTTCTTTACCACTTGACCTTATTATATCATCAACGGCAGAATTGTCAATATCGATAAGTTTTATTTGATCCTGCTCAGCCTTAACCGCCGCCTTATAGCTTGCTGTTGTCTTAGCCGCTTGACTGCGTCCATATCCCGGAGTAGCGGTGCGGTCGGGCTTGTATGTAAGCCCGTTTTTCTCACAGTAGCTTTTAAGCTGCTGTTCCTGCTGCTTCAGCTTATATGCTGCCTTGTCAAAGCCTTCTTTGTCGCAGAGAGTGTCAAGAGAGGTACATTCACGCTTTGAAGCTCTGACCTTACGTTCAAGAGCACGTTGGTTGCAGATTTTTTCGTACTGCTTGGCATTTTCCTTTTCGTCATACGGGAAGTAGGTCTGAACGCTGATACCGGGCAGAAACGGATAGATCTGATGACCACAATTTATACCAAGAAGCCCTGCAGGCTTGCCGTATGAGCTTGACCTCCAAGAATAGAATTTTATCCGTTTGCCGTCAAGGTCAGTGGTATAGCCTCCACCGCCATTGCGATTGAATATTTTACCCTGATCTTTAGCACACAGCGGTCTTGCGCCGCTGTGGCTGCTGACTTCGACCAGATCAAGCCCGTATTCGTCCATAAGGGAAAACTGAGTTTCTTTGGCAACGCTTCCTACAGTGGAGCGTATACACATATTAGTGTATGCTTCCGGCGACCAGTTCCGACCGTTTTTATCGACAAAAGCCGGGATACCTTTCTGCGTCATCTCGCCGATACATTCCCGCATGGCACTCTGACGTGCTTCAATTCCGGTAACGACCTTTCCTGTAGCCTTATTCAGACTGTCTATGTATTCCTGCTTGTTAGCAAGCTCGGCAGTACGGTTGATCACCTGCATAGCGGCATTCTTCGCCTTATACTTCATCGTTGTATTTGTAAGGTTCAGGTCTTTTTTTGCCTGTTTTTGAAGCATTTTAAGGCTGTTTAACATATTGCCGGACATTGATGGCGTGGCTCGTCTATCAATAAGCCCCTCCTGCACCATACGTTTTAATCCCGGCGCAAGCTCCTGAATAGCGGAATTTGCCGCTCTCTGAAGCGTAAGCTCCAGAAGCTCGGGCGTTTTTCCTGCATATTCAGCTATCGTTTTTGCGTTCTGCTTTGTCAGCTTGCCAAGCTCGGCGAGCTTCTTCATTTTCCACTTTGCCGTGTCTTCTTCGATTTTTCCTGCAGCAAGATAGGCGGCTATGTTTGCAATAAGATCGGTTTCCAGTCCGACGATAAGGTCGGCTATTCCTTGCGACAACTGCAGTGAAGTCAGCTTATTCATAGCTGTCACCGTCCAGTATGCCGCCGTCTATGTCATTTTCCTTTGCAATACGCTGTAGTTCTTCCTTTGCCGCTTTTTCATCAATGTTCTGTGCGTCCATAATAGCACGGAGCTTAGATTTAAGACCCGACTGCACAAGATTTATGTTGTTTTCAATGCGGGTGTTATCGTCTCCGATAATGTTGTCCTGCCAGTTTACGCTTACGGTGTATTCCTTGCTGCTGCCGTTCGCCGCCTGGGTGAGATTGATTATAACATCTGCGAGGTTTTCTATCACTTCGGTAATTATATTTTTGTTGTTCTGCACCGTGCGCAGAGTGTCCTTTTCATCGGCGGCGACCTCTGTCGCTGTTTTTACTCCGGACGAGCTGTCGAACGACAGCGTTCCGGGAGAAAAGCCGAGTTGCATACCTAGTATATCAAGCAGCCGTTTCAGTGCATCGGTATGCTCTGTCACACGCAGATTCTGCGTATTGTCGATTATATTAAGCTTCTCGGCTTCTTCACATCTTAGTGCCTGGAATGCTTCATCGTTTATGTCAAAGTATCGAACCTCATTGCCGTTATCGTCAAAAAGTGTTTTAATGAGCTCTGACGGTACGATAATACGCTTTTTTCCGAGCATAAATTCTCGCTCCAAGCTATCAAATACAATATCTACCTCTTTGAGAGTATCTATTGCGTTTGCAAAAACCGACAGACCCAGCGGCAAATCAAATACCATGTTGTTGCCGACAGCAGGCTTAAAATACACAAAAATAGGTTTTTTAATGCCTTTAAAAATCACATTTTCGGAGAGCTGTGGGAACAGCTCTGACACAGGGACAACCGTGCCGAGATTTGATTTGCTGTCCGATTTATACAAAACATTTCTGATACTTACGCCCTCATCGGTCAGCGTGTGATATTCAAACAGTTTGTAACAGCATCCATTTTGCACATATTCGTTGCAAAATACTCCCTCAGTTATCTGTCGACTGTTCCACTTCGTCGGGAAAAATCTGTCCGCATTGATATAATTGATGCAGATTTCGCCGTTTTCAATGTACCCCTTAAGGACTCCGCCACCGAGAGCGTATGAGCGGGAAAGGAACTCGGGGAAACGCTCCCAAAAGCAGTTAGCCTCCAGCGTGTCCATAACGACATCGTTATATTCCTTATCACTTACAGCTATATCGCATTGCTCGGAAAATGTCATCGTGGCGAGCTTGTCGCATATTACCTTAGCCATATTAGTCAGGGAGCGGGCACGTTTCTTTTTTTTGATGCCGGTATTTACGACATCCTTCCATGGCGGATTGTTTTGGTATATCCGTTTCGCAGGCTCGATGTGCTTTGAGTAATAGTCTGATATATCTACTATCGGCACGTCCGGGAATGCCTGCTTAATATATGTGTACATCGACATTTACTTTCTCCTTTCTGCATCGAAGACATTGCTCATATAGGCTTCGGTGCTGTATTCCTGTGCATCTAGACTGTCTATGTTTATACTGCCGTCGTCAAGACGGATTTCAGTAGCGGCATTAGGCTTCCATATTGCCGTCTGAAACGCTTCGATTGTATGCTTGCAGTGCGACATGATTTTATATCTGTCAGCCGCAATCAGACGATTATAGAACAATATACGATTGTTGATAGAGCCCTTCCGTGCATTATGAATGTTGACTTTCAACTTTCTTCTCTGAGCGGCAAGGCGCACACCTTTGATCAGTATTTGTTCTGCTGAATCGAGATAAACCTCTGTACATTTCCACCTGCGGCATACACCTTCGATAAAAGTGCAGAAGTCGTTTTCAAGCTCATACGGTGATATTGTTTCTTTACGATAGTATTCGTCAAGCGTTACGATCGACTGAAAGCCTTTAGTGACTCCGGTAGCGTTAAGGGTATGGGCTGATCCGTTTCCGCCAAAGTCTCCGCCTATGGTAACAAACATAATATCTTCGGGAAGTGTATCTATAATATATCTTGATGGGCTATCGGCAAACAGTGGGTAAATAACACCTTCTGCCGCTACCCAGTTACCTCTGATAAAGCGTTCGAAATAAACGCCCGTGTATTCCTTTTTGATTTCCCGGACATATTCTTCCGGAAGCGTGGTATTGTCATCAATAAGAAATCGCATAACAAGCATATCGACCTTAGCGTTGTCTATATATTCCTTTTTTAGCCAGTGTGTCGGAACATCCGGGTTTGTTGTTGCAATAAGTTTTGCACCCTTGACCGACAAACGTGACAGGAGCATCGAAAAGAAATCTTTAGGAAACAGCGTCAGCTCATCACAATATGCTCCGCCAAGCGTCATGCCTCGTATCTTATTCTCGGACTTTGCATCATTAGCACCTTCAAGGAGTATTTTTCTTCCGAACAGCTTACCCTCTTTTGTTGACAGCGAATACTTGAAGTTGTCTTCGCCGACAAGCTCCTGCAATAACATCAAGCAGTTACGCTTTAATGTCTGTAACGTTTTTGCCGACATCAGATAGGCATAGTCTGTCGGACGGTCGGCTATCCAGAATGCCCAAAGGATAAGCGATATCCATGTCTTGCCGCTACGAACAGATCCTTCAAGCAGGTTAAGTCGATGGAGCTTATTGTGTTTGAGCAAGCTCATCAGTTCCTGCTGTTTGGCTGTGAAGATCAAATCATTTGACATTTTTCACAGCCTCCAGTATAGCGTCAAGCTTGCCTGCACCGTCATCTGACATAGCAACGGGAGTTTTGCTGTAGGCATCACCGGCTTTATTTGTAAGGAAAAATTCTACTGCCGATTGATTCGGCGGTACTTCCCGAGTGATTATTTCAACGGTTTTTCTGCCACCGACAATGCGTTCCCTGCGTTCCGTAACGGTGTAACCGGTAGCGGCACGGATCAGTGCCTGTTCAACATCTGCCCGAACAAGCTCAGGGTTGTCGGCTATCAGCTGCCTGACTCCTTCGGAACGGTCGATAATCTGTTGAATTGCCTTTTGCCGCTTGCTTTCGGATGTATTCAGATAGCATTCGACCAGACTTTGAACGGCATTCACTCGCTGTTCGGTATCAGCTTTTTTGTATTTGTCGAGATCGGTTGCAAGGCTGTTTATAGCCCTTTTGCGATTGCTTTTTCTCACAGTTTGCTCACTCCTTTCGGGCAAAAAGAAAAGAGCCTTATAAAAGCCCTTATTCTGCGTTTGATTATGTTGACGTGAAATTATCCCACTTTGATTTTTGAAACGGTTTAAACGGCAATTAAAACGCTTTTATCGGTAAATATCCCGTTGGGATTATATCGGGATATGCTTCGCCATTCCGATTTTGAAAAAAATCAGATTACTTTGCGTATGTATACAGCCGTTCCGGTGGGGAGCGTATCGACCAACACCTTAGTTACTGCACTTGTCTATATCGACCGCACAGGTTATCCTGTGTGACTCACCGTAAAGAGTGATCTCTATAACGGCTTTATGCTGTCTTCGGGAAAATTTCACGATTTTGTGCTCATAGCGTTTGAGATAGCCGCTGTCTATCTTTAGTATGCCATTTTCTATGTGTCCTTTGCTGACCTTGAGTATATCAGGATTACGACATAATCCGATGATATATTCTTCTTCAGTGCAGGACAGGCACGCTGTTTTACTGACAAAATTGCCAACACCGTGTATCTTGCGAATGGCATAATAATCATCGGCTGTCAGGCGATCGGTCTGAAAGAATATGTAACCGTCAAAAAGCGGTTTGATTTCTTCGTGCCATACACCCTTTTTGCGATACTTGTACAACTCTCTCGGCACATACGCTGTATAACCGAGTTCACGCATCGAGTACATAACAGCCGTTTCAGAGCCTGACTGTACATATATTACATATATCATTCGCCGTCACCCTCTTTCTGCTTACCCCTGATATATGCGGCAAGCTGTGAGTACAGCTGAGGGTTGTCCTTAGCCATTGCTGTAAATATCTCCTCTTTAAAGACATCGTATGCCGCGTCCATTGACGATTTGTTTTTAGCATCAACATCTCGCTTGTACGATGCCGCTTTGATGAGCGAAGGTACAGCCTTAATAAGCTTGTCGGCAGGGACGTCCTGCAGACTTTCGGCGGTCATGTTTTGTACCGCCTCGAGTACCTTGTGGTTTGTGATGCGGGCAAGTGCCTCGGATACATCAAGGTCGGGATATTTAGCTATCTCTTCGTTAATAAGCCTAAAATTGTTGCTTATGAGCATTACCTGCTCCAAAGAAGCATTCAGAGCCTGTGCATAACGTGCTACCGAAGATTTTGAAACCTCATAACCGTTTTCACGAATGAAGTCTACAATATCACTGTAGCGATATTCTGACGGGTTATTTATCATCATATCAACGGTTTCCCTGATGTCGCACGGCAGCTTGTCGACTTTACCTCTTTTACGATTACGTTTTTTCATAGTATCGCCTCCTTACAGATCTATGCAAGGATCTTCGATAGCACCGTTAACAAGCTGTATGCCCTTAGCGGTAAGTTTACCCGCAAGCTGTGTATAATCATCACCGATGCAGTCTACAGCCTGCTCAGAACGTATCTTGACAAGGCGGACATATCCGCCTTCAAGCAAATAATTTAAGCTGTCAAGTGCTTCATTCTCAGCGATCTGAGGCTCAAGGGCAGCAGTTACATCTACGAGATTGACATAATCGGTACGGAGCAGATTTATTGCTCGGATCACAGCCCCATTGTTTTTAATAAACTTGTTTTTCCTGAGCTGATCTTTTATATTCATCAATTGCCCCTCCTGTCCTTATCGGCAAGATTATCTATCTTTGTTTCGAGACGTGTCATAACACGGATAAACTCGGAATTTTTGACTGACGTATCCTTAAGTTCATCAATTGCACTGTCAATCTTGTCTATAGTGTGCTTGATTTCTTCAACTTCTGCCTTTGTGGCATATCTGTCGTTTAGACTTTTGATATCACTCTTACATTCCTTTATCATATCAATATGGCTTTCGAGCTCAGTTCTGGTCACGCATTTATCCTGCCTGCCTATTGTGCGTTTGACAAAATATGATATAATGCCGATTGCGGCTGTAATTATTATGTTAATAGCCGTTGATAGTATTGCTCCGATTTCCATTATATATAATCCTTTCAAATGGCTTTATAATGCGTAATTTTTATGTACTATTTCTAATGTAATTTTATTTTAACATTTTCGCTGAAAAACAAAAAGGCTTAGCGCAATTACTTTTACAGTAATCACACTAAGCCTTAAATTTGTAAAAATGTATAAATTATATTAAAAACGCTCGATGAGCTTTGCGCATAAACGGCATCGCCGGGTTATTTCAGCCCGGCAATAATTTTTTCCTGTTCCTTTTTGGACAGCTCAAGCGCAGTCATGACCTCTTCGGAATAACCGTTTTCTTCAGCTATATTCCTTGCGACAGCAAAGCTTATAAGCGTTGACGGCTTTGCAACAGCTATTCGTTCACCGCCAAAGTAGCTGACAAGCTTGCGGTACGCCTCGATACCGATAACTTCGGCTATTTCCGCCTGCGTTCCTGTCAGATGCTTTATCTGCAGATAATCAAGTTTTGATTTTGCCATCGGTACGCTCCTTTCTGCGCTTTTCCGCCCGAACATATCGTTTGATCGTGTCAATAAGCTCCGCACCCTGACGTTCTGAAAAGCCTTTGAAAATGTCATATTTCGGATTGACGGTAATACCAAGCTCTTTTTTAATAATGCCGCATAGCCGTTCTTTGACGGTGACCGCTGACGGGGACAGCTTTGCAAACTCATACATAAGCCCGAAAATCTTGCTTATCTGAGCGTTGCTTATATATGCCTTGACCTCCGGGGTTATTGCCCGGAGGTTAGCTTGCAGCTGTCTGATTACTATGTCTGCCTGCTCATCGTTCAGCTCTGATATGGACTCTTTGAGTGTGAGCTGATACACAAAGCCGTGCAGATCATCTGACTTATTTCCGTCGTCAACAAGTCCGCACTTCCGTCCGAGGCTGTAGATATATCTGCGTTTCTGCTTAATATCCATATTACACCGTTATTTTCGTTGTATCCGATACCGATATTGCACTATTGATTGCTTTGATAACTTCTTCTACCGTGTGCTTGCTTTCTATCGTATCTAATACGGTCATAAAACGCTGCCATTCAAGGCACTCTGAAAAAAGATACGCATAATCGGCGGCATCTTCCTCTGAAAAACCACCAATCGAAACGAGATTCTTACAGTCTGTAAGAAAGTTGGCACCCTTGAGCTTCTTGCGAAGTGCACTCTTTGCAGAATCGTCACACGGCAGCTGTTCAAAAAACTCGTCAACCGTCAGCTTGTGTTCCGGGACTGCTATGTCCGCAGAGTATACGCTAACAAATGTATGCTCAAGCTCCTTGCTCTTAAATGTGTACTTAGGATCAACAGTTTCCTTCACGAAATCGCCGAAGGCATCGCCCATCAGACGTTTCAGTACAGCGGGAGAGATGATTTTTACCGTCTTTGCTTCGGTATACGTTACATCGTGACCGTCGTTGTCCTCAAAGCTGCAGGTTCTTCTCTTGCTGTCACGCAGCTTGTCACCTCCGAGCTTTAAAAAGAATGCTTCAAGCTCTTTGTAGCGTATGTCGAGTGCCGCTTTCTCCTTTGATACTTTCGCCATCTCCTCGACTTTAGCGGCAATTATTTCTTTTGATACTGTCATTTTATCACCGCCTTTTCAAGAGCCTCGGCACATTCGGCGCAGATATCTACACCACGGTAATTTACCGCTTCGGAACGATTGCCGCAGAATCTGCATACGGGAACGTGTTTTCTGATGCGGATTTCACCGGTATTGTCATCGACCGTAAGGTCTTCCGATCTTAGCTTCACCGGGAGTCAGACCTGCATACTCGCATAAGTCTTTTGGCAGACAAACATTCCGCTTAGCTGTAAGTCTTTTGCTTTTCAACATTGCCATAATAGTTCCTCCTTGTTTTTTATTACTCCACTCTGCATTTATACGGGCTTGTGACCGTTGCTGATCAGCAGCTGCATTAGAGCAGGGAGCTTATACTCCCTGATTTTTATAGATTTTTCGTCTGTAGCACCCGAACCCGATAATCGGGCGAAGCTTGTTTTTGCAGGTTGGAGTACCGTCTTTATCGAGATATTTGTACTCACAAGAGTAACATTTCTGTGCTGTATCTCGCTTTTCACTTTCGGGTGTACGCATTTTATGTAGATTATTTGATTTCACGCTGCTTCTGACCTCTTTTCTTCTTGATTGCCGCAATCTGCGATAATTTTGCTGCATAGTGCGGATTTTTAGCGACGAACTCGCCGTACGACATACCGCATTTCATAGCTTCGGCAACTATTACCTCTATCTGTTCCATATTGCTCATTTCTTTCACCACCTTTCGTGCACTCTGTCTTTTCACGGGCTTGTGACCGTCCACGGCGACATTACACGGGAGCTTTTGCTCCTGGAGGTTATTCTGATTTGCCTTTGTTATAGCCTTTTTTATATCCACTGTTGAAGATCTTATCTGCTACTATTATGCTGAAGTACATTTTTGCAAGAATCCATCCTATGTAGAGAATTACGAGCATAAGAGGGATTATAAGCACCTCGCCGCCGATTGAGTTGTCGGGACGATCGGCAACGGCGTTTGCATAATCAATTACGCTTACGGTTGCTGTGCCGGCAAAGAAGGCAGCGGCAAGCATCAGAACATTATTTAAAAATTTTCTCATTTGTTATACCATTCCTTTTTTATCAGCTTTGTCTGTCTGTTGTGCCGGCAGACAAGAAGCATTATTGTCGGTGTATCTTTAGCTATCAACCAGTTATCCGGGTTGATGTGCGCTCGTTTCAGAAAATCGTATTGTGACCTTGTAGGTTTCTTCCCGTGCATACCGTCACCTCATCGCAACACTGCGTACATCGATACGCATGAACTTAGCCATAGCGGCAAGACCGTTAAGATGAAAGTTGCCGTTGTCATACGCTTGCGAGAACAGTCTTACCGCCCCTCTAAGTCCCGCTTCACTCTGAGCTACCTTGTGCAAAAACTCAAGCTCTTGCTCCATATGTGATGATACGAGCAACGGAAACATCAGATCAACGTCATCACGCTTGATATCGGTTGTAACGAATTTAGGTGACAGCCATTTACGGTTGTTAATCTGACGGTAGTTACGTCTTGTCTTGCCTTCAAATTTTTCTTCAATGCCATTATCGCCGACAAAGGCAACGCCGAGCGTCTGACCTTTATCGGAAAAGTAATCGGCAAAGCTACGGATAGTTTCTATTCCGTGGAACGTCAGAAGCTGTCCTTCGTCGATGATGATAACCATACCGTCATGCAACTTCTGCGCTATTGCAAGCCACAGATCGTCTGTTGACTGCGATATGGGGACATTCAGCTCAAGTGCAATCAGTTTAAGAACTGCCTTTGCTGACTTGAAACACGGATTAACAGTTATTACGATACTGTTTACCGGGTTATCTGCGTGATATTTCTGCACAGCTTTTGTTTTTCCGATACCGCTGTCGCCTGTTGCTATGGCAACACCGCCTTTGATTTGGCAGGTCTTGATTGTTTGATAGATCTTCTCGGATATGCTTGTCGGTGCATAATCTACTTCGCTGTAGCTCTCTGCGCCCTCTGTCTTGGTGTCAAAATATGCGGCGAGTTTTGCAAACTGAGCATCCTTATTTCCGTTGTATGTGCCTTTTTTGAGCATTGACATTGTCGATGCCGGAATGCCGATGCGATTTGCGGCTTTGTTCGCCGAGCCAATTTCTGCTGCAAACTCGTCAAATTTTGCGAGCAGTGAAACTTCCTTTGTCTGTTCCATGGTTTAATCATCCTTTCCGCTTTATTGCGTTAGTGTTTATCTTATCGATGTCGATGATTACTTCATCAACATCGGCAAGCTCGGGGTTGTCCTCTTTGAACTTATCAGAAAATACCGGCTTGAATTTTGACGGCTTTTCAATTTTGAATTTTTCTTTACCTCTTTCGGCACGGTTGATAGTAGCCGTCAGGAAATCAATAGCCTGTTCCTCAGTGATTGACGCTGTCAAGCCCTTCGAGTAGTCGTGAACGGCGTGAGTAACAGCACGGATTGTCTTTTCACCTGCGGCTATCTCGTTAGGATCATTAGTAATATACGGTACATTCAGATCTGTTTGCAGCGTCCATGTAAAGCGATATGCGTCTGTTGCTTTGTCATAGACACGCACCGTCTTATATTCTGCAGGATCATAGCGCACATAGACCTCTTCGCCTTGGTACTTCCACGCATCTTCCGCTGAGTACCAGAGCTTTTCACCTGCAAGCTCGATGTAAACGCCGTTGCGCTTGATTTTCTGATACCGTGTCGTTCTCGCAAGCAGAAGCGAAAGATCCTCGTCTTTTGCTTCTCGGAAGGTGGTGTACTTGATTGATTCGTTCCAAACGTCAATTCGGCTCATACCCTTATACTTGCGCTCCTTGCCTCCGTACTCGGAAACATTAAAGTCGCCGTCTATAAGCACCTCAAGAGCCGCTCTTATCTGATCGTCCTCAGGAACTATACCGTATTTCAGCTTATATTTGAGACTTTCCGGACGCTCTAAAATAGTACCGCCACAGAATGTTTCAATAACTCGGCTGATATGGTTCTTCAGTGTTCCGAATGTACGCTCAATAGGCTTTGCCTTAGCGTTTCTTACAATTGCATTGTGCATTGTAATGTCAAGCAATTGCAGTATGGTCGGTGGTATATCGTCCGCATTCCATGTCTTTCGTGTTCTGTGACCTCTGCCACCTATATCGTGCGTCAAAAATTCAGAACCGTTATCAAAATACACCGATTTCGGAACGCCGAAACGCTTTATTGCGTGACGGAGTGCCAAAAGGGTGCTATGCGAGTCAGGCTGCTCCGTTAAGTTCCAGCCGACCAAAACGCCCGATTTTGCATCCAAAAATGCCGTTAAGTACATTCTGTGGGTCTTCTGACCGTTATCGCAGTAGGTCATAAAATCAAATGTATGGTTATCTGCTATCCATACATCGTTAGCCTGCAGGTCGTCATACATACGCTCTATGTACGGTATGTACTTATCGGTCATAGCCTTTTCGCCGTATCTCATCAGCGCAATTACTGCCTGAGGAAGCTTTTCGGCTTGCCGGCGAAAACTACGCTCGGAGGGGATATTGGGTAAATCTTGCGGATAAAACTCAGTCACCCACTCAATCATCAGCTGATAACAGCGGGACACCGGCAATCTGCGTTCATCAAGGTAGAAATACAAAAATGCGTCAAGTATATGCTTCGGAATATCGGTGTGACCTTTATTCCATCCGCCACGCTTATCTATAAGCCCTTCAATGTCGCCGTTCTTATATGCAGCGTACTTGCGATACAGTATATCGGTGGATATATCTATCTCGGGATGCTCAAGCTGCATCTTAGCAACAAAAAGTAGATCCGTATCGGCTTTTTTGCGATTACTCTTGTTCCGGTACATCTCCCAGATCTTGAGTATCTTGATCCAGTCAGCCGCCTGCTGCCGTTCGTTTTCCGTGTACTCCTCAAATGGCTTTGAAACTGCCTTTGAACGCTGTTTTTCAACCGTTTTAGTCGGTGCTATTTCAAGTTCTTTGCGCTTGGAGTTATAGTATCGCTCACGGATTTTTTCATCCATCTGATCGATGTCAAACAGATATTCTTTGCGGTTATTTGCCGCATCGGCTTTTTCCGTAAAGGGTAACTTTCCAGTTTGGGCTAATTGCCTTATGTAACGTGGTGTGCAACCCTTTATGGTTGCAAGCTCTGCAGTGCTTATCATTGCACCCATCTTGATTAACCTCCTTTCCGACCTGCAATTAGATATTGCGGTCGCTCCCGTCAGGGAGTTACACAATATCTATGGTTCACTAAGCAACATGACCTGCCATCATCAGTACAGGGCGGTCATTCCCTGCAGACGGGCTGTTGCCCGTTTCGGCTTAATTGTGATATAATGATTGCGAGAGGGGGTGGAAATGTGAATACTCGTGACATTATATCTGTAACTCTTTATTATTTGAGCGAAATAAAAAAGGATATGGAAAAGCACAAAATAAATATTACTCAGGAAGAAATGATTGCTTATGCTGTAGCAGTTGCTTTATCCGAATATGACCGAACACTTAAAAATCAGCTTTCTGAACATGGAATTGTGCTTAAAAACCTTTTTGAGGAAAAACAGGAATACGATTTTTCTCAATATTTTGAGAAGCCTTGACGCAAGAAGCATACAGGAAATCAATAACAGTGTTTCTATCCGCAGAATAATTTTCGATTGAACTTTTCTGCTCAGTTATCGCTTCTGCGGCAATTTTATTTTGCTCGGGCATAATATTTTCCTTTCTGACCTGCCATCTTCAGTACAGGGCGGTCATTCCCTGCAGACGGAAAACCTTGCGGCTTTCCGTTTCGACAAATAAATAAGGAAAGGATCTGTAGCAAACTTCAAGCAGTTAACTCTCAGTCTGCATATATGCTCGTCTTTCCGAGCTGTCATCACGCTCCTACCGATTTTTGCGCTTCGTTTGTGGTGAGCCAGTCAACATAATGCGCTGGGCTTGATACGCTCAAGCGGGCGGGCTGACGCTCTGCTGTTATCGCTTATGGGTAAGCCATACGGTTAAGCACCTGTTGAGGAATAGGTATCCTGTAGTCGACAATTTGGAAGCGGCTTTCGTCTCGCACCTCCCGATCTTCCGTCGGGTAAACGCACGACCAGCCTGTGCGGTTTCATTCCGACTAATTTTTTATCCCGGATTTCCTTCCGGCGGTCGGCGGGTCTGGGCTTGATACGCTCAAGCGGGCGGCTCAGGCGAGTGAAATAAACTCGCCCTTGCAGTAATCAAATGCACCGACATAGGAGTCGTCAACAAAAACGTTGCCGACTGTATCGGTATCGGCATCTATATCAAGATTGCCTTTAGGCAGTCCGCCGTGCTTACGGTAATAGTCCGTAAGGATTCTCTTTTTATCCTTAATGCTCATTTAGATCTCCTTCCGAGTATTTCGTCTGTCGATACAGCAAAGAAATCTGCCAGACAGATCAGATTAGCGATAGACATCTGCTTGTTGCCTCGTTCCCAGCCACAGACCGCCGCAGGCGTTACGCCTATGGCATCGGCTACTTCTTCCTGCGACAGATTACGTTCCTGACGCAATCTTACAATGTTCTTAGAGTATGTCATTTTTAGCTCCTTTCACATATATTTTCATTACTCAAATCATGTGATATAATCATCTTAAAGGAGGTGATTTTATGAAAATTCCAATTTCAAACAAAGAATGGTCAGAAGATATTCGTGATGCTTATAACGAATATCTAACAAGAAGACCGAATGGTTCAGATAATGAAAAATTAGTCAATTTAATTGCGAGTGTTACATACTCAGCAATTGCGTCTTACCATGTAGCTCTTTGCGATGAATTGAAAAAGCACGGTATTGATTTGAATTACTTTGAGTAACGATTTTGGATACGCTTATTTATAGCACCAAAATCAAGATGCGTTTCTGGGAACTCATTGTTTGCTAACTCAAAGTTGTTATGATTTTCTTCATAAATTGCTGATTTTGTGATTTTACTCATTAAATCAGCAATTTCTTTTTCTGTTTCATCAACGATTACCCTCATTCTTATCCCTCACTTTCGCTTAATTTTGATTGACACCGCTCAGGCGGTGTGTTAAAATAACTATGGGTAACTATACCCTGTTTCTTAACCTAAGTTAATTATATCGTAAAATTTTACGATTGTCAACGGAATATCGGAAAAATTTACGACAAATAAATGAGGTGTTTTTTGTGAACATTGTACAGAATATTGAGAAAATAGCGAAAAATCAGGGTCTTACACTGACCGAAATTGAAAGAAGATGCGGTTTTTCGAAAAGCAGCATACGCAAATGGTCGGAAAATATTCCGAATATTCAGAAGGTTATATCTGTTTCAGAAATTCTTAATGTAAGTCTTGATTTTTTAATTTTTGGAAGCGAAACATTTAATTCATCGTTGACAAAAGATGAATCATCGTTGTTAGCTGCTTATAATTCTGTAGATGAACTATCAAAAGCACTGATTATGGAACGAGCTACGTCCCTTGCTGAGCTTGAAGAGGCAAAGAAAAAGAATAATGTTCAAACAACATTAAAACAATCATTAAAACGGACTGAAATAGAAGAAAAACAAGAGCCGCAATACATATCTCTGCCATTCCCGGCACTTCCGGCATCGGCAGGAGCCGGCGAGTATCTGCATGAAGATACTACATCCTATATAAAGGTACCGTTAACAAACCTTACTCAGAGATCTTCGTTTGCGCTCCGTGTTCACGGGGACTCCATGGAGCCTGATTTCTTTGACGGAGACATTGTGCTTGTTGACGCCGATGCGGATGTTACCATCGGAGATATAGGTATTTTTATAGTTAACGGAGAAGGCTTTATCAAAGAGCGAGGAAAAGATCGCTTGATTTCTCTTAATAATAAGTATAAGGACATCCGAATCGGTTCAGACGATACTTGCGTATGCAAGGGAAAGGTTATAGGTTCGCTGTAAAAAAGGAGGTTTATAATAATGGGATTACGTTTCAGAAAAAGTATTAAACTCGGCGGTGGATTCCGCCTTAATCTTAGCAAATCTGGTGTAGGATATAGTTGGGGTACAAAAGGATTCCGCATATCAAAATCAGCAAAAGGTCGCACAAGAAAAACTTTCTCAGTCCCCGGCACAGGTATTTCATATTCTACTTCGTCGGGAAAATCAAAGCGGCGTAAATCAACAACAGCAAAGCAGAATTATTCACAAAGCAATACAGATTTTACAGAGCAGATTCCGGTTGATCCTAAAGTTCAGCGTATTAAAAAGATTGCGATTACAGCAATAATCGCAGGACTTGTTCTCATGATGATCGGACATCACGAATCCGATCCTTTACATATTACACTCACTTCACTTGGGTATATAGGTCTTATAGGCGGTATCATTTTAATGGTGATAAAGAACCGTTTCGGTAAAAACGAATAAAATAGTACAATATTAACTTTTTCTTTAAATTTTTCGTAAAGCGAAAAGCTCAAGGAAGTTGTTCCTTGACAAAGGAATATTTATTCCTTGACTTCCTTGCTAACATTTTCAATAAAAGGGAATTATTTAAATCTGCACTAAGGCAGAAGAAAAGCCGTTAAAACGCTTTGCAATGCGCTTTAACGGCTTTTAAAATACAATTAAAACAGTTTGAAACGGTTATTTAAAACGCTTCTCCTTTTCAACAGATATAAAAAAATCGGTGCAAAAACGCACCGATTTTTTTGACAACTTACTTTTCAACACCGTGCCGGATATACCACTTGTGATACAGATCG
>ERZ1106954.704-NODE-704-length-28066-cov-2.931063_pt1 | contig 28066 bp, 37 predicted proteins | sample MGYA00403678_ERZ1106954 | MGnify/ENA primary metagenome ERZ1106954 (study PRJEB35170, sample SAMEA104062445) | human gut metagenome | biome: human gut; feature: human-associated habitat; material: faeces | place: Denmark | collected 2012-08-20 ... | reverse complement strand
GCTAGTACATCGTTTTCGAAATAACTATACCACTCACTTGCCTGTGAATCCGATTGCACAGGTATAAAAGCCTCAGCGTAGCCCGCTACGCCTGCGTTTTTATACCTGCACACTCGAATCCACATCCTACGCGATTGGTATAGTTATTTACGAAACGCTGTACTAGGATCAGACGGCGGATGGCAATCCAAAGGAAAGAGGAACATCATGATACAGAAAGAGAAGCTGGTGCAGTTTTACTTCTCCCAGTATAGAGACAGCGCGATGGCGCTGAAAAAGAAAAACAATGACGGAAAAAAGACGTATGAGCAGCGGATCGGGCGTCTGATTACAGAAATGCAGCGCACGAAAACCGGAAAGCTGACGCAGCCGCATCTGGAGGAATATCACAGACAGATCCGGAATATGGCGTATTATGCGTTAAAACAGAAAAATCAGTATGCAATCATGCAGATCAGAGATATTCTAATGCCGGAGCTGGTGCGGCTGGATATCGGTACGCTGCGGGAAGAAGAGCAGGAGCTGGTGACGAGCCGGCTGCTGGAATATTTAAGAACCGAGCGTCCGGGCGAAATCTGCCAGCATCCGATGCGCAGCATTCTGAAGAATTTTGCGGAAAACGGAATCCGTTCCCAGATCATTGATATGGTTCCGACGCGGCCGGAAATGGAATTCCCGCGCGCGCTGGAAATGAAGCGGCATTTCATTTTGCATGTAGGACCGACAAATTGCGGTAAAACCTATCAGGCGCTGCAGCGTCTGCGCACGGCGTACAAGGGCATTTATTTGGGTCCGCTGCGTCTGCTGGCGCTGGAGGTTTACGAAAAGATGCGGGAATCCGGTGTCCCCTGTACGATGCTGACGGGTGAAGAGCGGATTTATGAGGAAAATAGCAGAGTGATTTCCTCGACGGTGGAAATGCTCGATATTGATCAGGTTTATGATGTGGCAGTCATCGATGAGGCGCAGATGATCGCAGATTCCGACCGCGGACATTCCTGGACACGTGGGATTCTCGGCATTCAGTGCCCGGAAATCCATATCTGCATGAGCCCCGCGGCACAGAAGGTGGTGACACATCTCATTGAGCTGTGCGGTGATACCTTTGAAATCCGCAGTTATGAGCGGAAAACCGCGCTGGTCTGCGAAGAAGAGCCGTTTGATTTTCCGGATGATGTAAGAGCAGGAGACGCACTGATCGTCTTTACCAAGCGGGCAGTACTGGATATTGCTGGAAGACTGGAACGACAGGGGATTCGGACGAGTGTGATCTACGGCAGTCTGCCGCCGGAAATCCGCAGACGCCAGATCCGGATGTTTTCAGCCGGGGAGACACGAGTGGTCGTTTCCACAGATGCGATTGGAATGGGACTCAATTTACCTGTGCGGCGGATCGTTTTTGTGCAAACAGAGAAGTTTGACGGAAAAGAAACAAGACCGCTGAAAACAGAGGAAATCCGGCAGATCGCCGGGCGCGCGGGACGGTTCGGGCTTTATGATACGGGCTATATCAATGCGGTCGGCAAGGAAGCGCTTTCCTATATCCGGGAACACGCGGCGATGCAGGAGGATGAAGTAGAGCATGTGACGCTCGGCTTTCCTCAAGTGCTTCTGGATATGGCGGAGCCTCTGGATACCGTGCTGAAAATCTGGAAATCGGTGGAGACACCTGCTCCCTTTGAAAAGATCAGTATCGAGGAAATGCTTTTTCTGTACGAAAAAGCGTATAAAGAACGCAAGGAGATCGACGGCTTCGAGGACAAGCATCTGCTGTACCGTATGCTGACCTGTTCGATCGATATTAAAAATCGAGATATCGTTGCATTGTGGTTGTATTACTGCAAAACCTACACGGCGGATGTGGCGCTGCACTTCCCGGCACTGATGATGTGCACGGATGCGGGGCTGGTGCGCTATGAGACATTTTATAAGATGCTGGATCTGTATTATCAGTTTTCGACGAGACTGGGGAAAAATATCGACGCCGACCGGCTGGTGCGGGAGCGGGAAAAGACCGAAGAGACGATAATGCGTTATCTGGCGAAGAATAAAAAGGATTATATCGGAAAATGTCGCTACTGCGGCGCGCCGCTGCCGGTTGGAAGCACATTTATGGTGTGTGACAGATGCTACCGGGAGACGAGGCGCCGCCGGGGATAGTACAGCGTGGGGCAGACTTGCCTGAGAATTCACTGATTTTTCACAATTTTCTACTTGCCATATATGCAATGGGTGTTATAATGCATTTGTAACAAAGAAGTGGATACTTAACCAGACCCGCATAGATGACCAGGTTCGCTAAGCATTCAGATTTTGGAGGAAAAGATAAATGACTACTTTAAAAGCTGAAACAAGAGACAAGAACGTAAAAGCAAAGAGACTCAGAAGAGAAGGTTATGTAACTGGTAACGTATTTGGCAGAGAAATTACAGGTTCCATTCCGGTTAAGATCGGACAGAGAGAAGTGGAGCGCCTGTTAAAAACCAGCAATAAAGGCAGCCAGCTGATGCTGGAAGTAGATGGCAAGACCTACGACGTGCTGATCAAGGAAATTGATTATGATGCCATGAAGAATCAGGTAACGGAGATTGATTTTCAGGCACTGGTAAGCAACGAAAAGGTACATTCCGTAGCAGAAGTAGTTTTGCTGAATCATGAGAAAGTGCTGGATGGAATCCTGCAGCAGAAGCTGGAAGAGATTTCCTACAAGGCATTGCCTGCAGCACTGGTAGACAGAGTAGAGATCGACGTAGAGTCGATGAAGATTGGTGATGCAGTTCTGGTAAAGGATCTTGCGATCGCATCCAATCCGGATATTGACCTGATGACAGATCCGGAAGCAGTTGTTGTCACGGTTACAAGAGCCCACAATGCTCCTGAAGAAGAAACAGAGGAAACAGATGCAGATGCAGCAGCAGGCGGCACAGCCGCAGCAGTTCGCCCATCAAGCGGCACCGCAGCCTATGCAGCAGTTCGCCCCTCAGCCTATGCAGCAGCCAATGCAGGCGGCACCAGTGCAGCAGGCTATGCCGATGATGCAGCAGCAGGCACCGCAGCAGGTTGCGAGCATCTATGACGAAGATATTCCGTTCTAAGGGCGGGGATTGATCGTTTACGGGCGGGGTTGCGCTGGTTGCCAGACAATCCCGCAATCAATCCAACCTTTGCAGGCTAAGGAGCTGCCAGGGACGATGCGACACGGCAATGTCATTGCCTACAGGGTATACGGATGCCGCTGCATCGAGTGCCAAGAGTGGCAGCGAAGGAACAGGAAGGAGGGCAAGAGATGGAAGAGAACCTGATCGGGAACAGCTTCACGTGGTTCAAGCAATTCAACGCTCAGATCGCGGAGATGACCGAGGAGGAGCAGTTCGCCTTCATTCCCGAGGTTGTGCTTTGGGCGGCGTTCGGAAGGGAACCGAGCTTCATGGACGCTAAGGGAGATCAAACGGCGCGTTACATGAAGCAAGCGTTCCTGGGGATGAAGAGCAGTCTCGACAGTTCGATCAAGTCACAGAACCGCAACACAGACGGCGCTCCCAAGAAGAAGAAAGCGAGTGGGAAGAAGAAGGAGACGGGGGACGATAACCCCCCTGCGGAACCCCCTTCGATAACCCCACTACAGAACCTAAGAAAAGAAAAGATAAGAGAAGAAAAGATAAGACAAGAAAAGAAAAGAGAATCCAAGCCATCGTTTTCCCTTCAATGTTTGAAGGCTTTGAACGAGGAGCTTAGGGGCGTTGCGCCAGTCGAGTTCACGCGCAACCCGAACGGCGAATACATCGCGAGCCTTGAGGGTAGATTCACGGTCGATGACGTGCGCGAGATGGTGCGCTTCAAGCGCAAGGAATGGGAGGGAACCAAGTTCCAGCAGAACCTGAATCCAGGCACCCTGTTCTCGCCCGACAAGCTCGAAGGCTACGTCATCGCTTCGAAGATGAAGGAACCCACGAAGAGCATCAGAGGAAGGAAGGTCATGGACGATGAACTTGCAAGCTATGCTTCTTAGCAGCATCGAACGCTGCAAAGGCTTCTACACCCGCAACTCCGATGACGTTGAGCTTATCGAGCAGGACGAGCAGCGCATCAGGGCAGAGCAGCGCATCAGGGAGAGCGGAATACCGCGCGAGTTCGAGAGGGCAAACATCGCGAGCTGCCCACCTTCCGTTCTCGCGAACGCGCGGCAGGTTTACGCATGGTTCCTCGACAACCAGCGTCTAAGGCACCAGGGCAAGCGAACCCAGCCGTGGCACTCAAGCGACCTGCTGCTTGTCGGCAAGGTGGGGCGCGGCAAGACTTACGCAGCCTGCGCTTCGCTTGTTGCCTGCGCCCCAGTGTGCAGGATTAAGTTCGTCTCCTCGCAGCAGATAGCGGAGTGGGCGTGGAACCGCGACAAGGAGATGCTTAGCCGCTGCAAGGGCGTTGACTTCCTGGTGATCGATGACCTCGGGAACGAGGAGCCGAGGGGCATTCAAGCCGTGAAGGCGATCCTCGATGCCAGGCGATGCGAGCGACCCACGATTGTCACCACGCAGCTAACGCCAGACATCAGGAGCGAGCAGTTCGGCGATCTATACGGCGTTGAGACTGCCAAGGCTATGCAGTCAAGGCTCGCCCTGATGAAGAGCGTGAGCTTCACAGGCGCTGACCGAAGGAGCCGCCAATGAGGTTCGAGATCGACTTCACGCCCACGAAGCGCCGTCCGAGGATCAAGCGCAACGGGCAATCCTACGACCCTAAGGAGAACCAGCGCGAGAAGAGGGCGATGGTTGCGGCGTTCAAGGCTCAATGCGGCGCTGTGGCACCGCTAGAGGGCGCGGTTTCGGTGAAAGTGGACATCTACCGCCGAATGCCTAAGAACCGCCCCCAGAAGCTGCTCAGAGAGTTCGACACGTACAAGCCAGACGCAGACAACATCGCCAAGGCTGTGCTCGATGCGATGAACTGATTGGCATTCGTTGACGATTCGCAGGTCGTGAGCCTTACGGCAACGAAGCACGACCGAACGCAGAGGGAGAGCGACATAGTGGCGGTTGAGATAGAGGAGGTCGCGAGATGACACCAGCAGCGCAGGCAGAAGCGTACTACAGCGAGGAAGAGCGGGAGAGGATAGCGAGGGCGAAGAAGCTCCGCTGCATCGACTGCGATTCCGCTAGGGCATGGTGCGTTGGCGGGACGAACATGCAGACAGGCTACTGCACGCTCAACGACATGCCGCTCTCGAGCAGCGAGCTGCAAAGCAGCCAATGGGACATGTGCGGGACTGATGCGCTGTGATGACGGACAACGCGAACATCTTCCCACACGCTGCCCCGTTCGATTGGAACAAGAACCCACGGCGCGTGAGATGCCGAGGGTGCGGCAGGGAGTTCGAGCAGAGAAGCAGGAACAACGTCTACTGCACGAAGGAGTGCAGAGACAGGCAGAAAGGAAGCCGATGAAGGCAAAGATCAAGTACCACGATGGTGCAAGCAGGATAGAGCGCCACGGCGCTATGTGGGACATGGCGGCAAGCGAGACGGTGACGTTGAGGAAAGGCGAGGTGAGGATCATCCCCCTGGGCGTTTCGATGAAGCTCCCAAGCGGCTTCATGGGCGTTCTGGTGCCGCGATCCTCAACGTGCCTAAAGAGCGGGATCATGATGGCTAACAGCGTTGGGATCATCGAGAACGATTACGCAGGAAACAACGATGTGTGGGGGTTCGTGGCGTACGCCATCCGCGACACCGTGATTGAGCAGGGAACGCGAATCGCGCAGTTCATGCCCGTTAGATACGCCGAGGACATCGAGTTCGAAGAGGTTGATTCGATGGGATGCGCAGACCGTGGCGGCTACGGCTCAACGGGCGTTTCGGCAGGATCGGTGGCGAAATAACATGCCAGTCTGCTACTGCAAAAACTCAGGCGGCTATGGGCGCTTTCTGCAGGTGGTCGATCAGAAGCCAGTGCGGCAGAAGGTCGAGGAAGAGCAGGAAGCCGAGCCTGCTAAGCACCTGACGAAGCGCAAGCTTCACCAGCTTGAGCCGTTGAAGCCTTCGAAGCGCGAGACGAGGGTTCGGTGCGTTGAGACCGGCATGGAGTTCGAGACGGTCAAGCAGGCAGGCTCTGCGCTTGCCGCGCTCGGATTGGGGAAAGATGCGGCGGTTGCCGCTGCCGCGATAAGCAACTGCATGAGGACGGGCGGCACGGCTTACGGCTTCCACTTCGTGAAGGTGGCGGCGTAACCGATGAAGAGAAAGGAATCTGAATGCTAACAGGGGTAATCGCAAAAACAACCGAGTTCCCGTTGCAGCTGATCGGATCGGTTGCAGGCGTATCGACTGACAGGAGCGGCAGCGACAAGGACAAAGCAAACAGGGCGTGGCATTGCTTCGAGCTTGGTCATATGAGCGTTTTCGAGCACGTGTCCGTAACGTGGAAGATCAGCGGCATCAGCCGTGCCTGCTCGCATCAGCTGGTGCGGCACCGCCTGGCTAGCTTCTGCCAGCAGAGCCAGCGTTACGTGAAGGTCGGGACGGACAGCTTTGATTGGTACGTGATCCCGCCATCGATCAAAGACGATGACGCGATGCGCGATGAGTACGACAACGCGATGTGGCAATGCGCAAAATACTATCAGTCGCTTCTCGACAATGGAGTGAAGCCAGAGGATGCCCGTTTCGCGCTTCCAGAAGCCACAAAAACGGAAATCGTGGCAACGATGAACCTTAGGGAGTTCGCGAGCTTTTACGCAGCCAGAACGGACAAGGCGGCTCAGTGGGAGATTCGCGAGCTTGCCGAGGATATGATGCTATCCCTTTACGTGCTCGGCGGCGAGTGGATGGAAATCATCCACATGATCGAGGAGGAGCAGCGATGAGTAGGAAAACGTTTTGCGATATGTGCGGAGCCGAAATCAAAGGCAACTCCTCCAAGGTGGTAGCCGTTTCCGCTGAATACGAGAAGAGATACGGATATATCACAAGCAACGATGCAATGGACGCTTGCGATGAATGCTACGCGAGTATTCGCAATGCCATTGAGGAATGCAAGGAGCGCGGTAAGCATGAGCGATAGCTTCGAGAAGATCGCAGAAGATGCTCTGATGGACGAATACGATTACTGCGAAGAGTTCGACCTTGACTATGGCGATGAATCGTGCCCGGCAGAGTATGCAATGCACAGCGACCTTGTTCGCCGCATGGAGGAGGTGGCTGCACGTGGTTAGCAACGAAGGGCGCCGCGAGGTAGCTAATTGGCTTCGTCTGTCGGGCAAAAGTCTTGGTTTCGACAATTGCTTTGTGCAGATGCTGTGCGATGTGGCGGGGACTGACCTTCCGCCCGAAGATTTTGACGCGGCTGGTTACCTTGCCGACCTGATCGACCGCCCGACAACCAAGCGTGATGGTGCGGGCGGCATCTATTGGCGTTGCACTCGATGCGGAGCATTCAACCGCAAAGATGCAGTTACAGATTGCTGCGGCGCGATACCGTCACGCTGCTGCGCTAATTGCGGCGCGGGGGTGGTCGAATGATCAGCGAGAAAGACAGATCGGAAGCCGTGGCAAGTCTCAGGCTCGCCTTGTCGTACATGCGCGATTACGAGGATTGGTACAAGGCTAACGACAGCCTTTTCAAATGCGGCAACGCAGCGTATCGGGAGATAGCGGCGGCGGTCTGCAAGGGGAGGAGACAAGGGAGCTACTTCGACACCGTGAAGCGGATAATCGAGCTTGCGGAACGCCCCAAATCGGTGATGGAGAGCCTTGGCGATTTAAAGTTTGAGGGCAAGATGAGACGCATGCGGTGCTTAAACTGCGGCGCTGTGCATTGGGAGATTGCTACTAAGACAGTCAGGTTCAGCCACTGCCCAGGCTGTTGACGCATGATCGCGGATTGCGACACTGGCGGAACATAAGCGTTGCAGCGGGTTCTTTCACGTCACGCCTTTCTAACCGCTGCATCCTTTCGGCAACCCCCTGCCTTTTCGGTCGGCAGGGGGTTGTTCTTTTTTTCTGCGCCCTGATACAAGCGCCGATCATCGGAAGCGGAGAGAAAGGAGCTGCATTGAGACAGCAACCAGAGTTGACGGTCGAGGAGGTTCCGACCGATAAGCTTGTGCCTTACGCGAGAAACGCGAAGGTTCACACGAACGAGCAGATCGACCAGATCGTTAAGAGCATCGAGGAGTTCGGATTCAACGACCCAATCGCCGTATGGCACAACGAAGATGGCGCAATGGAGATCATCGAGGGGCATGGGCGCGTTATGGCGGCTAAGAAGCTCGGTCTTGATGTTCTGCCCGTTGTCACTCTCGATCACCTCACGAACGAGCAGCGCAGGGCGTACACGCATGTTCACAACCAGCTGACCATGAACACTGGTTGGGACTTGGAAACGCTGAGCTTCGACCTTGACGAGCTTGATTTCGATTTCGAGGGTTTCGGTTTCGACAGCGGGTTCGATGCGATTCAGGATTTGCTGGATGACGATCTTGTCTCGTTCAAGGATGAGTTCGAGAAAAGCTCGTTCAACGTAACATTCACCTTTCCAGCCGATAAGAAGCAATCTGTAAAGGCTTTCCTTGATGATGCTGGAAAGGATCAGGCGGTTTCAATCATCGTTAAGGCAGCTGAGCAATGGGAGTAGATTGCGGAAGCCAGGTTATCCTATGCGAGTATCCGATAAGGCTCGACACGTATGAGGGTTGCTCTCACGATTGCCGTTACTGCTTTGCTAGGATGAAGCGTGATATTGCAAACGTGAAACCGCTTCATTGCGTTGAGCAGGTTAAGCGGTTCGTGTCAGGCAAGAGAACAAGCGGAACCAATTGGTGCGATTGGGATATTCCGCTTCATTGGGGGGGTTGTCAGACCCTTTCCAACCTGAGGAGGAAAAGCATAGGTGCACCCTTGAGGTTCTAAAGGTTCTAAAAGAGACTCAGTATCCGTTCATTGTTAGCACAAAGGGAAGGCTTGTAGCCGAGGAACCGTATCTTACGCTTCTGTCTGAGTGCAATGCTGTAGTGCAGATAAGCATGACAAGTCCGCTTCTTGACAAGCTTGAGAAGGGAGCGCCGACTTTCAAAGAGCGCATAGAAATGGCTGAGAAGGTTTCGCCAAAGGTTAAGCGCGTTATAGCAAGAGTGCAACCGTACCTTCCGCAATGCAAGCAGACGCTTATAAAGGCTCTTCCAGACATGAAGAGGGCGGGAATATACGGAATCACGATCGAGGGCATGAAGTTCAAGAAGAAAAAGCCTGGTACGGTTAGATTCGGCGGTGACTGGGCGTACCCGGACGATACGCTAAAACGCGACTATCTTGAGATCAGATCGCATTGCCGCGAGCTTGGTCTTGCGTTCTGGTGTGCTGAGAACAGGCTTAGGAGCCTTGGAGATTCAACGGCTTGCTGTGGATGCGGCGACATCCCTGGTTTCGACGGCAATCCGTTCAATTGCGTTAGCGTAAAGAACGGCTCTGGTGCTGTAGCGACCGAAAAGATGCTGCAAAAGGGGACAGCCTATTGCTTCAATCACGTATACCAAGATGCTGGAGCGCCTAACTTGATAAAAGAAAAGAGCTTCCATGAGATGATGCAAAATTCAGCAAAGATGTTCATCTAGTAAAACCCTGCTTAGGCAGGGTTTTTATTTGTTTGGATTATAGGCAATGTGCTATAATGAATCTATATGAAAGGGGAGATCATGTCAGAGAGCGAAGCACAGCGCAGGGCAACGCTTGCATACAGAAAGAAGCATACTAAGAGCATGACCTTGACGTTCTATCCGTCAGACATGGAGCTGCTTGAGTTTCTTGAGGATTCGAGCGAGCCTAAGGCTGCACATATCAAGCGACTTATTGCTGCTGAGAAAAGACAACTTGAACAGGGAAAATAATTCGATTTCCCGTGGTTATAGTATAGGTATTGTGCTATAATTTAACCACGGGTTGAGGGAAGGAGCCTCGACCATGACGGAAAGGGATTGCATGACTGACAGGCAATACTACGATCATCTAAGAGCGGTTATCGCCGACCTTGAGCGAATCAAGAAGCTTGGGGTAAGCGAGGAAGCGGCGGCTGAGATCGATTCGATCATAGCCAGGTACCGCGAGACGATCGGGTAAGCGAGAAAGGGGGAGCCAAAGCGACTGGCTCCCCCTTTTTAGTCCCAGCATGACATCGAGACATATCTATAGTACCATCGCCCAGACCCCGCTTCGGCGGGGTTTTCTTTTGCCCTGCGACACGCCAGCAGAATTAGCGGCATGGCTAAAGAGAAATGCACAAAGGACGTAATAAGGATCGCCGTCAAGCTCAAGAAGCACGGCGCTTTGGACAAGGACATCGCCCTTGCCTGCGGCGTATGCCCTCAGACGCTTAGCACGTGGCTGCACCATCCGCAGACTGCCAATCAGCGCGAATTTTCCGAAGCCGTCAAAAAGGTCGAGGTCGATTTCAAGGACAAGCTGACGCAGATCATCATGCGCGATGCGCAGGAAAGGGACTGGAAAGCGGCGGCGTGGCTGCTTGAAAGGAAGTATCCCAACGAGTACGGCAGGGTAACCAGGGTCATCGATGATTCGGGCGATTCCGAAGAGGTTCCGCGCATCGTGTTCAACCCGAAGAAGGGCGGCAAGGGATGAGGAGCATCAACCTAGCCGACCTGACGATCAGCAAGTTTTACGGCGTTGTGGAGAGCGCATTGAACCACGACCACGGCGAGTTTTGGCTGATGGGCGGTCGTGCTTCGCTCAAATCGAGCGTCATCAGCCTTCTTATCGTCTGCCTGATCGTTGCGTTCCCGTGGGCGAACGCCGTTGTCGTTCGGCGCTTCGGGAACACGCTTCGCGATTCCGTTTACGCGCAGATCATATGGGCGATCGACATCCTGGGTTTGTCGAGCTTCTTCCACGCGAGGGTTTCTCCGATGGAGATCGTTTACGTTCCCACCGGGCAGAAGATCGTTTTCCGAGGGATGGACGATCCCCTAAAGATGAAGGGCGTGAAGTTCGTTAAAGGCTACTGCGCCATTCAGTGGTTCGAGGAGCTTGACCAGTTCGAAGGCTGGGAAGCCGTGAGAAGCGCGTTGAAGTCTTTCAAGCGCGGCGGCTCGGTGTTCTGGACTTTCTATTCTTACAACCCGCCTAAGACGCTTTGGAGCTGGGTAAACCGCCAATGCCTTGAGATGCAGCGTAAGCCTGGTTGCCTGGTGCATCACAGCACGTACCTAGACGTTGTGGAGGGCGGTCACGCCGATTGGCTTGGAGAGCCCTTTATCGAGGATGCCGAGTGGTTGAAGCAGACCGACCCCACCGCATACGCATGGGAGCTGATGGGCGAGATCACGGGAACTGGCGGCTCGGTGTTCGACAACATCGTTGAGCGCAGGATCGGCGATTCGGAGGTTGCAGGGTTCGAGCGCGTAAGGAACGGCGTTGACTGGGGTTGGTTCCCCGACCCGTGGCGCTTCATTCGCGGCGAGTGGGTTCCGCGAGAGCGCAAGCTGATCCTGTTCGAGGAGCATTCGGCGAACAAGAAGCTTCCGAAGGAAACGGGCGAGATCGTAAGGCGATCGCTGACTTACCCCGACTACAAGGGCGGCACAGCCTACACGCACAAGGACGTTGTGTGGTGCGATGACACGGCAGACGGCAAGCAGCAGATGGCGGATTACCGCCGAACCTTCGGGATCAACGCGAAGCCAGCGAGGAAGGGAAACATGCGGCGCATAAGCTACATGTGGCTCGCAGGCTTGCGTTCCATCGAGATCGACCCCGTTAGATGCCCCAACGCCTTCGAGGAGTTCCGATTGAAGGAGTTCGAGCGCAACAAGGCGGGGGAATGGATTGACGAGATTCCAGACGGCAACGACCACAGCATAGATGCCGTCCGTTACATGATGATGAGCGATGTTCTGAGGAGCGCATAAGTGGCAAGCGAAGAAGTAGACTACACGGTTCCGTTGCACGTTCGAAAGTACCTTACGAGCCTAGGGTACGAGCTGTGCGATGGCGTTATGACCGACCTTATAGAGCAATGGCGGGACTGCTACGCATCCCGTGGAGAGTTTTACGACTACCACGACAAGGACGGCATGGGGCATACGCTCAAGATTCACCGCCGATCCTGCAAGCCTGCGAAGCGTGTATGCAAGGAATGGGCGGCGCTTATGTTCAGCGACCCCATCACCGTCTCATGCGAGGACGAAGCCTGCAACGCATGGCTTGCCGATTACCTTGAGGGGATCAACTTCTTCGGGAACGGCAAGCAGCTTGTGCAGGATGCTTTCGCCCTCGGCACTGGCGCGTGGGCGCTGTGGCTCGATCTTACGGGGCAGAAGATGCAGGTTCGCCGATACAAGGCTAAGCAGGTTCTGCCGCTCACGTGGGACGATGACGGCGTTACGGAATGCGCGTTCACGAGCCGTGTTGCAATCGGCGGCAAGGTGCTCGATCAGGTGCAGCTGCACGTATCAGAGCCTGACGGCTACCACATCAAGACTGTTCTGTTCGATCGCAAGACGAAGAAGCGCGTAGCCGTTGACGGCGTGGTCGATGACCTCGCCACCGACTGTGAAACGCCGACGTTTGCGCTTGTGAAGCCTGCTATCTCCAACACTTTCGTAGACATCACGCCTTACGGGCAGAGCGTTTTCGCCGATTCGATCGATGAGGTTCAGGCGGTTGACCTTTGCTTCGATGCGATCTTCAACGAGGTCGATCTTGCCAAGCTCCGCATCTTCATCGATGACATGCTCATCGATGTGCAGGACAAAGACGGAAACCGCCAGGCTATCCCGTTCGGCAAGAACGACAACACTGTATACCGCAGGGTCAACGGCGTTGGCGATGGTCAGCCTATCGTGCCGTTTGCACCTCAGATGCGAACCGAGCAGCAGGTCAGCGCATACCGCCTTGCGATTCAGAAGCTTGGCGATGACTGCGGCTTCGGTAAGAAGTATTTCGACATCGACGCGGCAGGCGGCATGAAAACCGCTCAGGAAGTCGTTTCCGACAACGCCGACCTGATGCGCAACATCCGCAGCCACGAGCGTTTAATGCAGGGAGCAATCGCCGGCATCTGCCGCGCATTGTGCCATTGCGCAACGAAGTTCCTCGGCGCTGGTCTGGGCGATCCTGGCACCATTACGGTCAACTGGGACGATTCGGTGATTGTCGATACGCAGGCTGAGAAGGCGCAGGATCAGAGCGAGCTTAACGTAACGCTGAATCCTTGGGAGTACCGCAGGAAATGGTACGGCGAGAGCGAGGAGGAAGCGAAGGCTAACGTTCCTGGCGCTATCGCAGAGGACGATTACGCAAGCTTCGGTGAGCAGTAATGCTTGACGAGGAGAAGGACGCTAGCGCCGAATCGGAGGACGCTCTAAGCGATATGGAGCTTGCGATGCTCATCGCCACTGCTTCTGCCTTGGTTTCATCTCCGATAGCGCACAAGGCTATCAGGAAGAGCGGGAGGGCGCTTCTCGCGAAGTTGCAGCAGATAGCGGGGGCGAACCGAGAATCCGTTAACGAAGCCATCGATCACGACTTCCGAGGGAGCTTCATACGCAACTTGCTTGCAGACGTTGAGGACGCTGGGAAGGTCACACCGAAGGCTGCAAGCCTTGCCGCGAAGAGGGCGCAGCAGAGGGCAAGGAAGCCGATTGCAAGCGTTCAGCGGTACGCAGCCAAGATGTCGCAGCAGATGGCGCAGGGCGCCTACATGGAGTACCTAAAGATTGCTTCGGAAGCGGCGTTTGCGTCCACGGGCAACATCAATGATCCAGGCGTGGGATACGAACGGGCGCTGTCGGCAGGCATAGCGAAGATGGCGCGTAAAGGCTTGACGGCTTCGACCTACACGCGCAAGGACGGGACGGTTGTGCATGTTCCCGTTGACGTGGGGATCAGAAGGGCGATTGCGGCTGAGGGGCGCGAGCCGAAGATCAAGGCAACGCTCGATGCCGCTGACAGCTCGTTCGGCTTGGTCGAGGTAAGCAAGACGGTTAACCCCCGCGATACGCACCACCGATGGGAGGGGCGAGTTTACTCCACTGGCGCTAGCATCGCAGGCTTTCCGAGCTTCGAGGATGTTGTGGGCGATCAGATCAACGACTACAACTGCGGTCACCGCATCCGCGTTTTCAACCCCAACACGGGGCGGCGGTTCTCCGACCCGCTTGAGGGGACGGGATACACGGCTGAGCAATCGGCGGCGCTGCACACCGAGCAGGCGAAGCTTGAGAACGATATACGAAAGCTAAAGCGCGAGCATGAGGTGCTTCACAGCCTTAGCCTTGACACAAAGGACGTTAACCGCCGACTGAAAGCCAAACGGGCTGAGCTTGATTCGCTGCTAAACGATCATCCGAAGATTCTAAGCCGCCGCGAATGGCGCGAGTACACATACGAGAAGGCAAGGCGCGAGCTTGGTCTTTACGGAAAGGTTCATATCGACAAGAGCAAACAGCTTTATATGCACCTTGAGCAGGCGAAAAGGAAGGCGGCAAAAAACGGAATCGGCGTAAAGGTCGCAATTGACGAGAAGACACCTTGCTTACGAAGGCTTTCTGACGGGAAGATTGTATCTACGGGGTTTGAGCAGGTTCACCCAAGAAGGGGCGATTACGCAGGCTGGGAGTTCGACTGGACGAAGCCAGAGAAAGAGGGAAACACCGTTCTAGCCTTGAAAGCCAGTGGCGATAGCAGAACGCAAGGATTGCTTGCATACAGGGAAACTGACTACCAAAGCGTGTACGTTGCACTCGTTGAAGCGGCGCCGCACAACAACAAGCACAATACGACAGTCGAGGGCAAGGAGTACAATGGCGTTGGTGCTCACCTGTTCGCCGAAGCAGTAAAGAAGAGTTACGAGCTAGGGTATAATGGGTTTGTTGATTTCACTGCCAAGAACAACCTTGTTGACTATTACAAAAAGCTGCTCGGAGCGCAGCAAATCGATAGACAACATATGTACATAGACGAAAGGGCGGCGGCGAAGCTTTATGGGCGATACTATGGAAACAATGATTGATGACCTGCCCCCTTACGTTGTGCCTAACAGCTACCCACCTAAGTACAACCCGCGCAAGGTCGCCGATTATTGCAGGGAGATGGGCATAGAAGACCCATCGACCTTGACGAAGGAACAGCTTGAACCGTTTAGGTTGAAGAAGTCAGAAGCGTAGAAAGCTAATTCTCGATACTTAAAGCCTCGTTTTTGTGGAATCCACGCAAAAACGGGGTTTTATTTTGCCTATAAGCCGCTTCCAAGGTCATTCGACCGAAGGAGCGGCTTCTTTTATGCGGCTGTACGGGATTGTGGAAAACCCGCAACAGGCACGTACAAAGCGCAATAACCGATGAAAGCCGCAAAAAAGCGGCTTTTCTTTTGCCTATAAACAGGATTTCTGTTCATAAGCCAAAAAAACGGCTTGTTTTTCGGTCTATCGCCATGACGCATCAAAGCGCCCTGCGACACGCAAATAGATTCTTCCTTGCTTGGGATAGCGCAAAAAACCCACCTAAGAGCGGAGAGAACCGCGCAAACAACCACTAGGAAGGAACAGGAATGCAAAAGCAAAACGATCCAGAAGAGAACAAGCTTTCTGCGCAAGGAGCAGGCGAGAACGCCAACGGTGAAGGCGCACAGGGCGATAACGCCAATGGCGGCAACGCCAACGGTGAAGGCGCACAGGGCGAGGGAAACGATGGCGATGACGGCAAGGTGCTAGACAGCCACGGTCAGCCAGGGATCAACAAGGAGCGCCACGACAAAGATGTTGCCGAGTTGAAGAAGCAGATCGAGGAGCTTAAAGCCGATGCCGCAGAAGCCGCAGAATCGAAGGCTAAGCGTGATGAGTTCGAGCAGAAGGTCAGCGACCTTGAAGGCAAGCTTGCCGATTCCGAGCTGTCGCGAAAGCTTGAGAAGGTAGGTTGCCGATCCGTCAAGGCTGCAAAGGCTCTGCTTCCCGATTATGACGGAGACATCGAGAAGCTACGCGCTGCCGAGCCGTTCCTGTTCGAAGAGGTCAAGCCTGCTGGTTCCACTGGGTTCAAGCCTAAGGCGGCTGATCCCAAGGATGACCAGGAGGAGCTTGACAAACTGTTCGGAATCAAGAAGTAAGGAGCAACAATGCCCGTAACCCTCGGAGATTACGCATCTAAATTTACAACGCAGCTCGATACCATCATCGAGCGCGAATCCCTGACCTCCGACCTCGGAAACGGCGGTCTGCTCGGTGAGTTCACCGATGCAGGCGAGGTCAAGGTTCCCGACATCGTTGTCGAGGGACTAGCCGATTACAGCCGAACCGATGGCTTTGTGTCTGGTGGCTACACCTTCGGCTGGCAGACTTACAAGCTTCGCTACGATCGCGGTCGAGAGTTCAACATCGACATCCTCGATGACGAGGAACGCGCGAAGATCGTCTCCGCTAACGTGATGAGCGAGTTCACGCGAACCAAGGTCATTCCAGAGATGGACGCTGTCCGTTTCGCAACCATGCACGAGCACGCAGGCGTTCAGAAGGCAGAAACCATCACCACGCCCGAAGAAGCCGTGAAGGCTGTTGACGCTGCTGAGAACAAGATGCAGGACATCGGCATCGACCTCTCTGACGTTTTGTTCTACTGCACCAGCGAGTTCAAGTCGCTTCTGCGAGCAGCGCAGAATTACCGCATGAGCCAGGGCGAGAACCCCAACGGTCGATTCACCTTCTACGATGACATGAAGATCGTTCCCGTGCCTTCCGCTCGATTCCAGACGAAGATCGAGCTGCTTGACGGCACCACCTCCAGCGAGGAAGCAGGCGGCTTCAAGGCTGCTTCCGATGCTAAGCTGATCAACTTCATGCTGGTCGATCCTTCTGCCGCACTGGCAATCCAGAAGCACCAGACGCTTCGCTACTTCTCCCCTGCGGTAAACCAGAAGCGCGATGCGCATCTTTGGCAGTATCGCGTGTTCCATGACCTTCTCGTGCTCAAGAACAAGAAGGACAAGATTTACGCTTCCGTCCCCGCAGCTTAGGAGGGGGTTTCGAATGTCAACAATCGTAGGAACCAACGGCGCAGCAGAGCAGAAGCCTAAGCGCAAGCGCAAGCAGAAGCCTGCCGAAGAGGTCAAGGCTGAGGAAGCCTTGCAGCCTGCCGAAGCGCAAGCCGAAGCCGAAGCCGAGGAAACGGAAGGCGAATAGGCTAATGGGCGCATTCGACCCAAATTACGAGGAATACAAAGCCTTCGGCGGCACGTTGGAGAGCGCAACGTTCTCCTCGCTGCTGCCCAAGGCTAGCGCCCTTGTCAGCGACCTTGAGTTCCCGAACGAGCCATCTGATTCGAGCGCGGAAGCGCACAAGAGGGCGGTCTGCGCTGCCGTATCTGCCTTTGGCGAGAGCCAGGCATACGCTGGCGGCGGCTTCTCGATCGGCTCTTTCAGCGTTAGCGGCGGCGGCTACTCCGAATCGGTGCAAGCCGTTGCAGATGCGGCAAGGCGCGAGCTTGTAGGCTCTGGCTTGCTGTTCAAGGGGATGATCCTATGATCCCACCAATCCCAATATCGGTGCGCACATCCAGCGTTCAGGTTCGCAAGCCTGTTGAGAGCGATTTCGGCGGCGAGTACGGCGAGCCTGAGACGATCGAGAACGTGCGGTTCGAGGGCGTTTCCGCGATGGTTCGCGATGAGTACCGCCTTGTCGATGGCGCTAAAGGCTTGCTTTGGGTCGATGCGACCAGCAAGGGCGCGTTCGCTATCCCCGAAGGCTCGCTTGTGTCGGTTGACGGCGGCGAGTGGCTAACCGCCGCTTCCGTTGCCCAGTTCAAGGGTTTCGGAACACGCATACACCATTGGGAGATTCAGCTGTCATGAGCGATGGGATGCGTTTCAAGGTCGAGTTCGATGCCGAGGAGCTTCTTGGGCGCTTTGTGTCGGAGAACGCGAAGAAGGTTCTGCTCGATGACATCAAGGCGGATTCGAACGAGTACGTTCCAGTTCGAACGGGAAAACTCCGCCATTCTGCGGTTGTAGATGTCTCGGACGGCTCGGTTTCGTGGACAACGGAGTACGCGCAGGCGATGTACGAGCGCGACCACGTGGGATCGACCAAGAACGCCAAAGCCACGGGACACTGGTTCGAGACGGCTAAGGAAAACCATCTAGACCAGTGGATTCAAGACGTTAAGGACGCTCTGTTCTCAAGATGAAACACACTATCGACCTACCGATTGCAGCAAGGGACGCTATCAGGGCGTGGGGGTTCTCGGACGCTGAGTGCCGCAGGCTCGACACCATGACGGGCAAGAGCGGAATCGTTGTTCGGCACATCGGAACAACGGTTTCGAGCGCCTATTACAGCGGCGAGCGGACGCTTCGGTACGTGTACCAGGTTGTGAGCCGCAGGACATCTGCGGCGCAGGCGATGGAGGAAGTCGCAACAATCGCGTACATGATGGAGCACATGCCGCTGACCAGCTCAAACGGCTCTTTCCGCTGCATCGATCAAGAGATTTACACGGAACCGCACGAGATAGCGGTTGACGATTCAGGCTATCACGTTTGGGCGGTCGGCTTCGTTGCCGAGATCGTGCCGAACAGCCGATAAGGAGGAATCACATGGACATCGGATTCGCAATGAACTATGCGAACCTTTACGAGATCAACACCACGCCAGAAGCGGCGGCTCCAACGTGGGAGCGCGTTGCCGCAGGCATCAACTCCGTTGAGTGGGAGGGCAACGAGGAGGTCGCTCAGGATTCCTATTACGATGGGGACGGGCTTTCCTCCTCTGAGGTAACTGGCGGTCAGATCGTGGGCACCTTCGAGGGGCATCGAATCCACGGCAACCCCGCGCAAGACTTCATCGCTTCCCGCCTGGTTGCCTACGGCGCAGACCGTAAGACTGACTTCAAGTGGATTGCGCCAGACGGTCAGACGCTTGAAGGCATCGTCACTATTGCGAACATCAACCCTCAGGGCGGCGATCCAAACGCCAAGTCGGACTTCGGATTCGAGGTTCACTTCAACGGAATGCCGAGCTTCACCGAGGGCGATTCCGACACGTTCCCCGAAGCGATCCAGGCAACCGCAGTAACGGTAAAGGTCGGCGAAACAGCAAGCGTGAACCCGACCATCACGCCTGAGAAGGCTTCCCCCGCCGTTGTCTACGCGATCGAGGACACGAATATCGCAACCGTTGACGCTAACGGCACGGTTAATGGCGTTAAGGCAGGAAAGACGAAGGTAACGATCAAGTCTTGCGTTCGCCCGATCATCGCGATTCAGGCAGATGTCACGGTGTCTGGCTCTTAAGCCACGCCGTGCGACAAGCCACAAAGATATAGAGCCGTCAGGGGCAAGCACCGCACCGCTTCCCCTGGCGGTTCTTTTTGTCTGCGGGTGCGGAAAGCAGATAGCGAGGTGCGGCACATGGCAACCGTAATTGGACTTAAAAAGACAAAGCAGGAGATCAAGATCGATGATTCCCCTGATTCCCCGTCCTTTGTGATGGACATGGGCGCAACGAGCGTATGGGGCAACGCGCAGAAGCTGCATTCCCTGCTCGGAGATGCGCGGAAGATCGAGCTTCTTCTGAACGAGATCGATGAGGACAACCAGGCGCTTGCGGATGAAGCGGTTGCCAAGACCAACGAGCTTTATGAGACGATCATCGATTCCTATCTTGAGGAAGGCGCATACCAGCAGATCGTTGATTACATTTCTGGCGGCAACCGAACCGATGCGCTTTTTGCCCTGGCTCCGCTGATCTCGTTCTTCACCGAGAAAACCGTTGAGGTCATCGGCGAGCTTGATAAGGGCGCTAAAGAGAGGTACCTGGCAGATGTTGCAGCGCAAGCGCAGTAGGAAGCCAACGGCGTTCTTGTACGGCGGCGAAGAGGTGCTTGTCTTCGCCGATGCGCGAACATCGCTCAAGGTGATCGATCTCTTCAACGACGGCGAGCTTTACGAGGAGCTTAAAGCCGAGATTCTTCTTCGCCTTCTGTTCCCCGACCCTGCGGGAACGGTGAAGCGGCTCGGTGCAGGCTTCAAGCCGTTTCTCTCCGAGCTGCTTTGGGAGCTTTGCGGCTTGGACGTTGACGGTACGCACAGCGGCGATGCAGGCGGTGAGCGCGTCATCGACTTCAAGCACGATTCCGAGCTTATAAGCGCATCGGTGATGGCTGCATACGGTCGCTCTTTTGACGAGCTGGCGAGCCAATGCACCCTGCGCGAGCTAACCGTGCTGCTCGGTCTTGCGCCCTATGAGACACCGATCGGGCAGGCGGTCTATTACCGCACGGCAAAGCCGCCGAAGGCAACCAAGTACAACAAAGAGGAAGTCGCTAGGTTCAAGCGGCTCCAAGAACACTACCGGATTAAAGACCAGGTGCGGGTTGGGGATTCGATGCAACGGCAGTCGCAGGCTGCCTTCGATGCTTTCAAATCGCTCAGCATATCAGCGAAAAGGGGTTAGCCTATGGCGGCTGACGGCACCGTAACAATCAAAGCCATCCTCGATGCCGCTGGGGTCACTGGCGGCATCAAGCAGATAAAGCAGGGTCTAGCGGACGTTAAGGACGCTGCAAGCAAGGTCACGTTCGAGGAGCTTAAGACTGGCGGCACCAATGCCACGGCTCTAAGCGGATCGTTGAAGAGCCTGGGCGGCACGGTAACGCAGCACGTGACCATGCCCATCGCAGGCATGGGGGCGGCTATCTTCAAGAGCGCGTCAGACTTCGACACGGCTGCAAGCAAGATGGCGGCTTCGCTCAACCTCCCGAAGGAGACGGCTGAGGAGTTCGCCCGAATCGGGCAGGGCATCTACACAAACGGCTGGGGCGAATCGCTCGGCGAGGTAAACGATGCCCTCTCATACACCGCCCAAACGCTCAAGAACACCAGCGGCAACACGCAGGAATGGCAGAAAGACTGCGAGATCGTAACGCAGAACGCGCTGGTGATGGCTGACGTTTTCGGCGCTGACGTTAGCGAATCTGTGCGCGGCACGAACGCCTTGATGGAAGGCTTCGGTCTTTCTGCGCAGGAAGCAAGCGACCTTATGGCTGCTGGTATGCAGCGCGGCTTGAACTACACCGATGAGCTGGGCGATAACCTGTCGGAATACTCCGTCCGCTGGGGCGAAGCGGGAATGAGCGCAAGCCAGTATTTCAGTCTGCTCGAAGCAGGAACCGCTAACGGCGCTTACAACCTAGACAAGGTGGGGGACTTCCTCAACGAGTTCCTTACGTCACTTTCCGATGGGCGCATGGAAGCGGGGATAGGCGCTTTCAGCCAGGGAACGCAGGACGTTTTCCGGTCATTTCAGCAGGGCGGCGCAACAGCTCAGGACGTGCTGAACGCCGTTGTGGGTGAGCTTGGGTCGATGCCAGATCAGTACCAGGCGGCGCAGATTGCGTCCGAAACGTGGTCATCGCTCGGCGAGGACAACGCAATGGGGATGATCGAATCGCTTGCGAACGTCTCAGACACCTTCGGGGACGTTGACGGCGCCGCAAGCGAGATGGCAGACACAATGAGCCAGAGCCTAGGGGCGCAGGCTACTAGCGCGTTCCGCGAGCTGATGGCTGCATTGGAGCCTTTGGGCGAGCCGTTGGTGAACATCGCCAAATCGCTTGCTCCCGTGGTGAACGGCTTCGCGCAATGGTTCGCATCGCTCGGGAGCGGTGGGCAAACCGCAATCGCCGTTATCCTCGGTATCGTTGCGGCGATCGGTCCATTGCTATCGCTTGCTGGAACCGTTATCACCGTCCTGCCGATGCTCGGCGGCGTGTTCGCGGCGATCGCAAGTCCCATTGGAATCGCAATCGCGGCAGTTGTTGGCGCTATCGCCGTTATCACGATCCTTTGGAACACCAGCGAGGAGTTCCGCAACGCGGTAATGGCGATCTGGGACGGCATCTGCCAGGCGTTCTCGGCTGCTGGCGAGTTCATCGGCGCTGCAATCCAGGGCATCGTTGACTTCTTCGTCAACCTTGACAACACGATTGCGAGCTTCGCAGGGGCGGTCGTGAACTTCTTCACGGTGACGATCCCCGAAGCGTTCAGCTCCTTCATAGAGTTTTTCGCTTCGATCCCCGAAGCCATCGGAACGTTCTTGCAGACGATAATCGATAGCGTTGTCAACTGGGTTTTGCAGATGGTGCAGAACGCGTACAACGCAGGCTCGCAGTTCGTGCAGACGATCATCGACTTCTACTCTCAGCTCCCTGGGCGCGTTTGGGCGTTCCTGAGCGATGTCATCGGCAAGGCGGCTAGCTTCGTCTCTGAGATGGCGGGGAAGGCTAGGGACGCAGGCTCGCAGTTCATGTCAAACATCGTCAACACGCTATCCCAGATTCCTGGCATGGTTTGGAACATCGGATCAAACATCGTCAGGGGCATCGTTGGCGGTATTCAGAACAATATCGGGAGCATTGCCAACACGCTGTTAGGCGGCGTGAGGAACGCCATCGACAACGTGAAGTCGTTCCTCGGCATTCACTCGCCATCGCGCCTTATGCGTGACCTTATCGGTAAGAACATGGCGCTCGGCTTGGAGATCGGCTACGAGCGCAACGACCCGATGGGCGCAATCGTAGACAGCGTCAAAGGCTTCGCATCTGACGTTAAGGGCGGCTTCGATTGGTACGCGAGCAGCAAGACGCTTGGGCGCCTGCAAACCGTTCCAGCAACGGCGGCGGTTGGAAGCGGTGCGGTGAGCACGACCAACAACAACACCGCAACAAACAACAGTTACACGTTCAGCGGTGACATCGTAATAAAGTGCGATGACGCTGAGCAGGTTCACGACATGGGCGAGCTTGCCCGTGCGATCATGAAGGCAGGTGGATACCGTGGCTGACGCATACAGCTCATGGATCGTTGAATGGCACGGCGGCAAGACCAGGGCGTATGTCAACGCCTGGGTCGAGAGCCAGACCGACAAGAAGGCTGTTATCAGAATCCAAGGCTGCTGCAACGCGTGGAGGATCACGCAGTACGGACGGCGAATCAGAATCTACGTTGACGGCAGGGAAGTCGGCACCACTACCGATGTGGTGTTCTCGCGCTACGGTGCTGGGAACTTCGGCTGGATCGACAAGCGCGTTACCGTTGATCGCCAGAGGAACGGTCGCAACGTCACATGCTCCTGCCTGATCAAGAAGGAGGTAGTCAACGGCTACGGCGCATCCGGCAAGGACGAGCAGCGCACCGCTTCGGTTAACGTCTGGGTCGGTGCCGCGATCCTTCGCCCTCCATCCAAGCCTGGCAAGCCGAACGTCTCTCGCGGCAAGGCTGGGATCATCAACGTTGATTGGGAGAACAACGCAGCGAACGCCGTCAAAACGCAGGTTCAGCGCATGGAGTACGGCGGCGATTGGGCAACTGTTCTAAACGATTCGAACGTTGTCACGAGCTACAGCGATTCGGTTGGCGCGGGAACGTTCGCCTACAGAGTTCGATACGAGAACGCAGACGGATACTCTGGCTGGTCTGACGTATCGGAGTTCATCACGAGCCTTCAAGCACCAGCGGTGCCAACGATTATCTCCCCTTTGAACGGCGATACTCTCAACATCTCTGACGGCAACCCAACGCTAAAGTTTGCCCACAACCCGCAGGACGGCAGCGAGCAGACGGGCGCTCAGGTTCGGTGGCGAGCCGACACGGAAACCGATTGGCAGACGGTGACGCTAACCACGGAATCGTCCCTGCTGCTCAACGTCATCACCGATGCAACGGTGAACAAGAACATCACGTGGCAGGTTCGCACAAAGGGCGCATACGATGGCGGCGGGACGGCTGAGAATGCGTGGTCTGCGTGGAGCGCAGCGATCACCTTCTTCATCAGAACGGCACCTCAGATTACCGTAAGCGTTGCGGAGAAGATCACAGAGGTTCCCGTCTCCGTGTCGTGGGACTACGAGGACGCAAGCGGCACGCAGGCTTACTATTCCGTGTCTTTCGTAAACGATGACGGCGTGGTTGTGTACTACGAGCGGTTAGAGGGAGCTGCCACATCGGTCGAGATCAAGCCTACGGACTTCACGCCAGTTCATCAGCGCACGTACACGGTCGAGGTTTTGGCAGTGTCCACAACGAGCCTTCAAGCGGTTGATTCCGCTTCGTTTACGGTCGATTACACCCCGCCAGCTGACCCAGTGTTCTCCGTTATGCTCGATCCGGACACGCACTCGAACGAGGTCACCGTTTACGACACCCTCAACGCCGTTGCAACCGAGCATTTCAACGTGTTCCGCGATGGCGAACTTGTGGCAGACACGCTATACGATGGGCAAAGCTTCGTCGATGTTCTGCCGCCTTTGGACAAGCCGATCACGTACCGTGTCGTTGCCTACGCTGCTTCTGGCGCAGTTGCGGAAGCTTCGCAGACGGTGAAGGTGCCTTCAAACGGCTTCCTTTGCGTGAACTACGGCGTGGGGAACGCCAAGGTTGCGAAGATGCGAAGGAACCTGAGCAACCCAGATGGCGTTAAGGGCGAGAAGGTAATCAGAACCGTTGCAAGCTCGAAGCTACCGAAGGTTTTCTATGGAACCCACAAGACAAGGGAGAACACGGCTAAGGCTGACGTTTGGGCATTCCGCGATGTCCTTGGCGATGGCGATCTGGCAAGCCTTGCGGCGTTCATCGAGCTTGAGAACCACAACGGGGACGTGTGGCTGCGCTTCCCGTTCGGCGATCTGATCCTCGCAACGATCGACACATCGCACGACATGGACACTGGATCGCGCAACTGGGCAAGCGTTTCGATCGATTGGCAGGAGGTTTCCCGATGATCGACATGAACAAGGGAGGTCGAACGACCTCCTGGCGCTTCGTCCGCGTTCGGCGCGTGATTGGCTGGAAGTCGGAAGCCTACGAGGACAACGCCTACGAGGAAGTGGGAACCGTAAGCGGCATCACGTCATGCCGAATCGAAGAAGCGCAGCTTACGAGCCTTAAGGTTTCTGGCTCGATCGAGTACGTTGACATGCCCGACCTTGGGGACGATCTTCTGAGGGTTTACGCCGACATGGAGCTTGACGGCGAGGTCGAGTCCAAATGCTACGGTACTTTCTTCGTTTACTCGAAGAGCGAGGATGTTTGCGAAGGCTCGCACGTGGGAACCGCCGACCTTTACAGCGTCCTTGTGCTGCTTGAGAAGCGTCTGCTTGAGGGCAACTACGCAGTAGGTGCGGCGTACACGGCTAATTACCTCCCCGTTGTGTCCGAGATGGTGTACGAGGTCGGCTTGCCGCTTATGCTTACGCCAGGCGGCTGGGAGGTTGCAGCAATAAAGACATGGGAGGTCGGAACCTCCTTTCTAGAGATGGCGAACGACATCATGGAGCTTTACGGCTATGGCTCGCTCAACGTGGACGTTTGGGGGAACGTGATCGCTAAGCCTTATCAAGACCCTGAGACAGCTGTTGCGACCACGGTTTTCAGCGATACCGAAGAGGACGTTTCGGACGAGAAGATCAAACGCGAATGGGACGTTCACGACACGCCAAACGTTGTGGTTGTGCGCTCCAAGCTCAAAGACGATTCAGAGGTCATCGGATCGGCTGAGAACGCCGATCCGAACAACCCGTACAGCACGGCGGCGCGTGGGATGCGCATAGTGCGGTTCGAGGAGGTTGAGGGGCTTGAGACGAAGGCGCAATGCCAGGAGAAGGCTGAGGCGCTGCTGATCGAGGGGATGCAATCAATCGAGCGCCTTACGATCGGTCACGCAGGCAAGCGGTTCAACGCAGGAGATACCGTTGCAGTTGACTACCAGCGAAGCGGTTTGAGCGGGAAATACAGCGCATACAAGCGCAGCGTGAAGGCAACTCCAGACACCGAGAGCGAGACAACGATGAGAAGGACGGTGAAGCTTTATGGCAACGTGGCGAAATCCTGATCAGCTCATAAAGGCGGTAGCCGATGCGCTAAAGCCTTTCCTGCGCAGGAATTACTGCAAGATCACCACTGGAAAGGTTACGGATACGTTCGATGACGGAACGGCTTCTGTGACGGTGAACGGAAGCTCGCTCATGGCGGTTCGGTGCTGCTCTTGCGCAAAGGGGAACGTGGTTCTGATCGTCTCTCAGGCAAGCAACCATTACGTCATCGGCGTAAGGCAGGCATCATGATCGAATACGCTTTGCGGCTCGGAATTGACAAGCCGATACAGAACAGGACGGTAACGCTGAGGAAGGGCGAGAAGGGCAACGCGCGGCTCACTATGCACGTATACCAGGTAGCCGAGGAACTTGACCTGACGCTCTACGATGTGGCGCTTTGCGTCATGCCGCACGGCTACGAGCTGCCATGCTCTGTGCTCAACGGCGAGGTCGTATACGAGGCCGATGAAACGCTTACGGCAATCGAGGGAGATTGCAGGGCGTATCTCCGGCTCTCGTATGACGAAACGGACGTGATTACAACGCAAGCATTCGACATTGAGGTAATGGAGGGCATCGCATGAGATATGCGCTTACTCTTGATCTGGCGAAGCCAGATGACGTTCGCACGATCAAGATTCGCAAGGGAGAGATCGGGTCGGTTACGCTCGCGATCGTTGTTAACGAGGACGGCGAGAAGGTTGACCTTACGCAGTACACGGCTGTTCGCTTCTGCGCTTCGAAGCCTGACGGCGTGGTGTTCGAGAAGGTTTCCGTGATCGAGGACGGCACGGCAACGTACACGCTTCCCGCTTCCCTTGCTTCCGCACGGGGGAAGATCAGCGTAGCGTACGTGATGCTTGAGAAGGAGGGATACATCGGCACCACGCAATGCGTCTGCTTCGATGTGCTTGATGCTGTCCCGACCGCGCAGGCAGAAGCTGTCTACGTTCCCGAGTTCGAGGAGTTGAAGGGCAAGCTCGATGATTACGTTGCGCAGTACGCCGAAACCTTCAAAGCCATCGAGCAGGCAGAAGCAGACCGCGCAACCGCTGAGCAGGGGAGGGCAGGCGCCGAAACAGCGCGAACAGAAGCGGAAGCAGCAAGGGTGCAAGCCGAGGAAGCGCGTTCTTCGGCAGAAAGCGCACGTGAAGCAGCGGAATCGAAGCGCAGCGCGGCTGAATCGGAGCGAGCAAGCGAGGAGCAGAAGAGGGCAACGGCTGAATCTGGAAGGGTTCAGGCAGAATCCAACCGATCCTCGGCAGAAGGCGCCAGAACCACGGCGGAGACGGCGCGAGCGGAAGCGGAAGCGAAGCGCAAGGCTGAGTTTGCGGACATGATCAGCGCAGCGCAGGGGACGAAGCTTCACATCTGCGCAGACGGCGAGTTCGGCACTGACGGCGTTCCATCGCTTTCTGGCTCACCTGGGATCATCTACCTTGTGCCTTTCGGTAAGCAAGGCGAGAACGACCGCTACGCAGAGTGGCTATACGTGAACGGCAATTGGGAGAAGATGGGCATCACAGGCTCTAGCTTCGATCCTATCAGCACCGACACCATAGACGCTATCGCAGGGGGAGCCACCAAAGCAGGTGACGAGGTAGTGAACACCACTGGCTTGAGCTACTTCTTCACCAAGCTTGGCGGCATCTTCTCAAGGATCGGGCATAAGCACGGCAAAGCCGACATTACCGATCTTGCGGATTGGGCTAAGGCTGATAGCAAGCCGTCATACGAATACAGCGAGATCAGCGGCAAGCCAACGACCTTCACCCCGTCTATCCACACGCACAGCGCAGAAGACGTTGCGGCTGGAATCCTGCCGATTAAGCGCGGCGGCACTGGCGCTGCAACGGCTCCCGAAGCGTTGGAGAGCCTTGGGATCACGGTAGGCACTGGCGAACCGCCTGCAACGGGAACCCCTGGCTCTATCTACATCAAGCTCGGGGGGGGGCAATGATTAGCGGCAGCTCAACGCCAATAGGCACGATCACGGCATACGGCGGATCGACCGCCCCTAGCGGTTGGCTTATGTGCGATGGCTCGGAGGTAAGCAGGGTGGAATACAGCCTTCTCTTCGATGCGATAGGTACAGCATACGGCGATGGTGACGGAAGCACGACATTCAACCTCCCGAGCATGGCGGGAAGAACAGCCATCGGATCGTCTGCTTCCCATGTATTAGGAACAACTGGCGGCGAGG
>ERZ1106954.699-NODE-699-length-28230-cov-25.565679_pt1 | contig 28230 bp, 20 predicted proteins | sample MGYA00403678_ERZ1106954 | MGnify/ENA primary metagenome ERZ1106954 (study PRJEB35170, sample SAMEA104062445) | human gut metagenome | biome: human gut; feature: human-associated habitat; material: faeces | place: Denmark | collected 2012-08-20 ... | reverse complement strand
TGTCTTTGGAGCAGAGACCTACAAGATATGGAATGCCACGCATTCTATAAGCGCCTGCATCCAGGGAGCGTGGAATGTGGCTGTCAACATGTATCATATATGGCAGGGCACCTATTCCGCCTGCTTCCTCATGGCTTTACAGCCGGGAGCATTTGGCGCCTACTGGATTGTCCCTATCCTTCTTGCATCAAGTCTCATCATGTCAACCTATGCGTTGCTATACTTGATTATGAGGAAGTTGCTGCATACCACCCGAATAGAGTTCCTGCTAGTATCCTCTGTTTTTTCTCTCATCAACTTGCAGTTTGTTTATTCTGCATACGATGCTTTCTATTGGTATAACGGGGCCATGTACTACACCCTATACTTCAGCATGTCGCTATGCCTGGCATCCTTGCTGATAGCCTACCATTTATCCGGAAAAATCCGAAAGTGTTTTGTTGGCATCCTGGCTGTGCTCCTCACTATTTTCATTGCCGGAGGTAATTTTGTATCAGGCTTTGGAACTGCTGCCATACTTTTCATCGCCATTGCCATCACTTACCTGGAGCAGAAGAAGTTGCCAAAGTTTCTCACCTGCATTCTGTTGGTTTATCTGGCTGCCTTCTCTTTCAGTATTCTGGCACCAGGAAACGCATTCCGCGAGTTGGCCGTGAAAGAATCGCACCCTAACATTATAGCTGCCATCGGAATTACCCTTAGGAAAAGCATTGGCTTTATCGACGACAGATTCATCAGCCTGATGTCATTGACCTTTGTTACTCTGATTCCTATCGTAAACAGATTGGCTCGCAAGTCACAGTTCAAGTTTTCACATCCGTGGCTCTGCCTCATCATTACATTGGGCATATACTGTTCCTTCTTCTTTCCACATTGCTATGCCATGGGATACGAGGGGCCAAACAGAGTGAAGAATATCTATGCCTATGCCTTGTTCTGGTTCATACTCACCAATATGTTCTACCTCTCAGGTGCCATGGCACGAAAGGCGGAGGCCCAGGCTCCTCTAAGTTCTGCCATATATCAGTTTATTGATGCTGCCAGAAATAAATACAACAAGACATTCCAATATTCATATATCTATGCCATCATCATTTATGCGCTGGTTGTCGTTGTTAAACCATCTACCTCTAATCGCACCCTCAGCCTCCTGGTAAAAGGCAAGATACAGGCAAGTGATAGGGAGATGAAAGAAAGAGAGGAGATTCTGAGCTCATACAGCAATGCCGTTGTGGAATTGAAACCTCTGATTACCAAACTTCCTTCCGATACGCATTATGATGCATTGCCGGATCCGGGATATTGGGTAAACCAGGCCATTGCCTTATATTATGGCAAACAGGAGGTTTTTACCACATCTAGCTATAATATAAATAATGAGAACATATATCACATGAAACATTACAAGAAGGATGTTGGCCCTGGAAACTTGAAATATAAAAATTTCAGAGAACAGAGGAATAATTCAATAAATCTCACCCAACAAACGAAAAAGCATCCGGAAGGCTCCATCGCTTTGTTGAAATAACCCCATCCTTGCTGATTATATTTTTACCATATATATAATAAGATGAAAGCCTTACCTTCTTACCCATAAGTAAAAAAGATAAGGCTTTTATCTTTGTTTTCTATTATTGATTTGAAAATTTCATAACTCCAGCTTAAACTTGATAGGATGCTTCTTGCCATAGCGGGTCCAGAACTTGACGCGTTCCTTCATCACATAATCTACGGCCTCATCCACGTTGTAATCTCTTACCTTGGCATATTCAGAGACCAGGATTCGGATGAATTCCTTAGGTCCCCAGAACTTTCGGAGATTATAGAGTCCTTCCTTGACGCTGATTTCTCCAAACTTCATGCGGTTGATATCCACGATGATGAAATGGAAGCCTTCATCATCCTGTTTCCACAACACGTTGCCTGGCGTAAAATCCTTATGCAGGATTTTCTTATTATGCATATCAGCAGCAAAATGCGCCAGCGCCTTAGCCAGTTTCTCGTAGGTGCCAGGGACTGCATCGCCCACTTCGTAAAGCGTATGCAGGTTGTCACACTGCAGGGTGATGAGATAGGTATATCCCAAAAGCCCGATGGCATTACGCTCTTCGATAAGGGCAATAGGTGTAGGGGTTCCGATGCCTTTCTTCTCCAATATCATCGGATATTCGAAGGCACGCTCTCCCTTAGGCTTTCTGATGCCTAGGGAATAAATCAGTCTGTTGGGTCCCTTTGGCGCGTGATAGCGCTTCACATTAATAACAGTTCCATCAGGAGCTTCCATCACCTTAATAAGATTGCGACCCGTGTAAATCACACGTCCTTCCTTCTCGAACACATCCGGGATGCGTTCGATGAAACTTCTCATCTCTTCGTATTTTGGATTTATCTTTATCTTCATTTGTTTACTATATTTTTATATTTTTGCCTAGGATGCTTTGGAACTCCAGGGAACATCATTTCCAAACTCTTCTCTTGAGCCACAACGCCAAGATGGGGTCACTCATTTCCAGATGCTTAGGAGCAGGAATCGTAATCAGATCTTTCACCATCAAGGATTTCTTGAGGCGGGTTACATTGGCGGCAGTACCCAGACGATAGGTTTCCAATATCGCTGTCTGCGTGAAGCCTGTATGTACTCCATTGATGATGGCATGCAGGAAATTCATCTGATAGGCAGAAAGGTCTTCGGTCTGCTGGATAAACAAAGGCTCGCAAGCATCCAGCAACCGGTCTATTCCATATTTCAAGTCTTCTTCTGTAGCTGCAGAATCATCCTGCACTCGCAGCCATACAAACCATGCCAACTGCTGTACATAAGAGGAATATCTGTCTGTTACCTGACAGATTTCACGAGCCAACTCTTCAGAAATATGCTTGCCGGTAGATTCGAATCGCTGACAGATATACTCCACCCAGTCTTTCTCGCTTATCTTATTCAGATAGAAGAAATCACCAAAGCGATAGAATGGATAACTGGCATTCTGGAACATCTGTTCCATCATGTGCTTCTTGCTTCCATAAAGACAGTAAGATACATGGCTCTGTAATTGCCATACGCTGCGGAGCTTCTTCTGGAAGGTCAAGGAATCAGGGAAATCGCCTATCTGCTGAAATTCATCGATGCAGACTACGATATGACAACCTTTAGAACGAGCTATCATTTCCGGAAGTCTCAATACTTCTTCTGTTGTATTGTTACCTGCATTATACTCCAAAGCCAAAGAAAAATCAGTCAAAGGATCTTGACCAATACTGATTTTCGGAACGAAACGGCTTAAGAATACCTTGGCATTCTCCATCCATTCTTCCCATTTTGAAGAAGTAGCCCGAACTACAGCCGTAGCAAAAGCATTGATAAAATCATTCTCCGAACGACAGCCAAAGGCATCTATACGAGCTATCCTGATGTCCTCGCTCTCTACAAGCGAACACACCTTATCCACCAATGAAGTCTTACCCATACGACGAGGTGAAATCAATATCGTATTCACTCCATACGTAAAGTTCGCCTTCAGACGTTCTGTTTCCTCTCGTCGGTCGGTAAAGGAATCTCCCTCCACACGAACACCGAACACAAACGGAGCTTCTTTACTTTTTCTCATAATCACTACCTTATTATATACTAATGTAATTCGTATGTAAGCTCCACACGCCCTGGGCTAGGAGCTTTTCTTCTGCAAAGATAGCAAAAAAAAACAAATTAAACAAGGTTGTTTTAAACAAAGTTGTTTAAAACTAGCATTTTTATTACGAATTAACTAATAGTCAATGGATTACGGGTAAGACACCAAAGAATTTAACGGGAATATTTTTAAAACACGGACAAATTGAATTTGTCCGGATGGTTGTCCAAAAGGCTTATAAGTACCAGAAAAACAACACGTTATGAAACTCCGGACAATTTGTCCGGACAAATTCAATTTGTCCGTGTTATTTTTTTTATGAGAAAGGAAGAAGAAGAAAAAGGGGGTTACGGATTGAGACGAGAACCTGTTATCCAAGAAGCTATAACCTGGCACCCGAGAAACTATGATTTAGCACATAAGAACCTATGTTTTCCGACCCACAAAACTATGACTTAGATTTTTTAACACAATTTGCCCCAAATGGCTGCTGAAATTCGGGTCTTATCACACGCTCAAATTTGGCGGTTACAGAAGATAGTCGTATTTTTGCCGCCGTTTACCGGATATTCCGACAAGCTAACTTTTAAACATTAAATAATTATGGAGAATGAAAATTTAAGAAACATAGAGAACCTTTTAGCCGCTAAGGCAAGTACACAGCCTCTTTACGAATTCCCAGTAGACCAGCTTCCACTCGGACTCCGCGACTCGCTCTCTGGCGTAGCCGCAGAGGCACGCGTGCCTGCCCTCTTCTCAGCCCTCCCTATTGCCGCAACCTATGCTGACCGTCTGAAGGCGAAGTATTGCGACGGCAGCGATACTCCGATGGCACTCATGTCTATCATCATCGGCGAGCAGGCATCAGGTAAGGGCGTATGCCGCCGCATCGAGAACATCTGGGCGAAGAAGATGGATAAGGACGATGAGAAACCTCGTGAGGATGAAGCCTGGTACCAGCAGCACAAGGGCAAGAAGGGTGTAGTGGATCCAAAGCCTTGCATCCGTCACATTGGCGATACTATCTCGAAGTCGGCATTGATGCGTCGTCAGCTCTGTGCCGATGGCCATACCATGTATATGTTCAGCGAGGAGCTCGGTTCGATGAAGAGCGTATGGAAGGTGTTCGGCGACTACTTCCGTAAGGCGTTCGACCAGAGCGAGGTGGGTCAGGACTACATCACAGCCACCAGCGGCGTAACCCACGCCCAGCTCAACTTCTCCGGCTGCTGCACCCAGAACATCTTCCAGAAGTTCTTCACCGATGATAACATCGAGGACGGATCTTCTTCAAGAATGATGCTCGCCAAGATGCCCGATACCTCCTTCGCACCCCTCAGCCAGCACCACGACTATACCGAGGAGGAGCAGGCAAACATCCTCAAGGCAGTAACTCTCCTTGAACGTAGTCACGGCGTAATGGAGCTGCCCCGTATGTGCGAGGAGTTCTGCCTGTGGCTCGAAGCGAAAAGACAGCTTGCCCTGGCGAATGCCGACCGTGTGATGGATGTATATCGTCGCCGTTCCGCCGTCATCGGCTTCCGTTGTGGCGTCATCTTCCACATCCTGGAACAGACCGGAGAGGAAACAGATGCCTGCATCCGTTTTGCCAAGGCTGTGGCCGACTACGTGCTCGCCATGCAGATGGAGATGTTTGGCTTGCGTCTCGACAAGCAGCAGCAGGACAACGAGGCAATCCCAGTCTATAAGTCTCGAAACACCCTGCTCTTTGCCCAGCTCCCTGAGCAGTTCACCCTCTTCGATGCCAGCCGTGAGCGTGGCGACGGAGCCAGTCGTGAAACCATCCGTAAGATGATAAGCCGTTGGACCAAGCGTGGTCTCTGCAAGAAGCTGAAAGGTGGCGACACCGAGATCTGGCAGAAGCTTACCCTCTCGGCATAAAGCATCTTGAATCTCCTGAAACAGTAAATCCCCCATCACGCAGCCAAAGCGTGATGGGGGATTACTGTTTCTGATAATATCGTTTTTTTATTGCTGATGTCGCTCGATATATTCAGCAGCCTGGATATTCGAGAACACATAGTTCTTCAAATCCTGGAACTTAGACTCCAGCTTGGTTTCCTTCAGATTGCCATTCGGCAACACATCATAGCAGAAACTGCGGTTCATCGACGGATTATAGACAAAGCAACGCTGATGGTCTCTTGCCACAATCTGGTTATCTGCCGAATAGAATACCATCGGGCGCTCCTGTTTCAGCAGATCCACGCCGAAGCCCTCGTACTCATAATTCAGATTCATCAGACCGAAAAGCGTAGGCATTACATCTACCTGCATACCCAAACCGGCATACTGCTGCTGCGGAACACCAGGACCGAAGATGATGAGCGGAATGTGGTTGTAAGACTGAGGCAACTCGCCCTCGCTCTTACCCACCAGCTTACCATGGTCTGCCTGAATCACGAATATCGTGTTCTTATACCAAGGCTCCCGGCTTGCCTTCTTCAGAAAGTCGCCTATCGCCCAGTCGGCATACTCCACAATCTGTGTTTCCTTCTCCTTGGTCTTCGGCTTGAAGAAATCAGGAATGATATATGGCGGATGATTGCTCACGGTGAGGATGGTAGCCATGAAAGGCTTGCCCGTCTTCGCCTTCTGGTTGATGGTGTTGAGGGCATAGTCCATCTCGAAATGGTCGCTCACACCAAAACTGTTCACCACCTCGCTCTTAGGATAGTTCTCCTGAGAGAAGATGTCATCGTAGCCATTGGTCAGGAAGAAAGCCTTCATGTTGTCATACTGTGCCTCGTGAGTCATGAAGAACATGTTCTCGTAGCCATACTTCTTCAACACCGTGGCGATACCCTTGCGGCGTGGAGTTACCGTTCCCTTCATCAGGTTGCGGAACATGAGGGCAGGGAAACTGTAGAGCGTAGCCGTCATGCCATGGTTGGTATGGATGCCGGAACTATAGAAGTGGGTGAACGCCAGGGAATGCTGATAGAGCGAATCGAGCGTTGGAGTGAGCGGCTGCTGATTGCCGAATGTGCCCAGCAGGTTTGCCGACATCGACTCCATCAATATCACCACCACGTTAGGATGATTCTTCTTCGCAGGAGATTGACCCATCTTCATCATCAGGGAATCGTTCACCACCTCACGCTTCAGAATATTCGTGCTATCCACCTTTCCCGTAATACCCAGCCACTGGCGGGTATTCGTGATAGCCTCAGCGTATGGCATGAGATGCAACTCCTTGTTCTCCTTGCGCATATCGTCGAGCGCAGAAGTAAGGAGATTGAATGCCGGATTGATGCCGAGCTGGTTGAGAAAAGAATCCTCGCAATAGTAAGCCTGGCTCACCTTGATAGGGTTATAGCCCATTCTGCCACGAATGCCGAAGAGACAGGCACCTATCATCACAGCAGAAATAAGGAAACGGCTGACTACCTGCACCAGGTGCATATTGTCCTTAGGCAGAAGGAAGAGCCCCTCGAAGTAGCAGCGCAGACGGACGAGCGCATAGATAAACGCCCCCCGTAAACACGAAATAGAGGGCGATATAGAGCCAGTAGGAAGACTCCTGCAAGAGCATGCCCGATGTGGTGGCTACATAGCCGAACCACCCGAATATGCTGGAATTGATGTTCTTGAAGAAATACTGGAAATAAGGAGTATTGGCTGCCGAAGGCATGAAGGCGATGGCAAACCATGCCGCATACCAGATGTTGATGCCACGCAGCAAACGGCGATGACACCACCCCAGGCTGGCTGCTATCAGGAGCACAGCCACAGGCAATACCGAAATATAACAAGCTATGACATTATCAAACCATACACCCTTGACAAACGCCATTACCCTACTCGCCTCTGCATCTACAATCATGCCATGCAGAGCGATAAATTCTACCAATCTGAACAGAGTCATCACCAGCAATGCCAATACATGCACCGAAAGGAGATACCCAAAAGCCTTAAAATATCGTTTCATTTTTATTCTACTTTAGAAATCGGGTGCAAAGTTAATAATTATATCCTAATAAAAGCAAAATTTCTAGCCTTATTCTGTCTATAAACAAATAATTATATGTAACTTTGCAGCCAAAATAACAAAACAAGACTTCGATAAGACATGAACATCAAGTACAACAAAGCCCTATGGCTCATCATTATCCTGGCTATCGTGATGATGATTCCATTCCTCGGACTCACAAATTTCAATACCAAGGGAGAGCCGCGCGAAGCGGTGGTTGCCTACACCATGCTGGAACATGGCAACTGGATTCTGCCTATCAACAACGGAGGTGATATCCCTTACAAACCGCCATTCTTCCACTGGTGCATCGCCTTCTTCAGCCTCTTCATCGGCCATGTGAATGAGTACACCTCACGTCTTCCATCCGCCGTATCGCTGGTATTGATGACCATTGGCGGCTTCGTATTCTATGCCAAGCGCAAGAACGCCCCAACCAGTCTCATCGCAGCCATCCTCACGCTCACCGCCTTCGAGGTGCACCGTGCGGGTATGAACTGCCGTGTAGATATGGTGAACACCGCCTTTATGGTGGGAGCCATGTATCTGCTCTACCGCTGGTGGGAGAAAGGAAAGCACCAGTTGCCTTGGCTCGCTATCCTCTGCATGAGTGGCGCTACGCTTACCAAAGGTCCTGTGGGCATCATTCTGCCTTGCTTTGTGATGGGCGTATTCATGCTTACCCAACGTGAGAACTTCTGGGGCATCGTATGGCGCATGGCTCTAACCGCCCTGCTCTCGCTCGTTATTCCTTTCTGCTGGTATTATGCAGCCTATCTGCAAGGCGGCGATGAGTTTCTGCGCCTGGTGAAGGAAGAGAACATCGACCGATTCATGGGCAAGATGGCATACGAATCGCACGAGAACCCAGCGTGGTACAACCTTCTCACGCTCATCACGGGCTGGTTGCCTTACACCTTATTATTATTGTTCTCGCTCTTCATTCTGCCATGGAAGAAGTTCTCGAAGACCCGTTTCCTTGAGAATGCGAAGAAGGCTACTCCGCTGCAGGTGTTCACCTGGCTCGCCTTCCTCCTGGTACTCTTCTTCTACTGCATCCCAAAGAGCAAGCGCAGCGTTTATCTGCTGCCATGCTATCCGTTCATGGCCTATCTCATCGCCGAATACATCGTTTGGATGATGAAGGAGAAGATGGGAGCCTTGAAGGTTTATGCCGGGGCGATTGCTTCGATAACCCTGATTCTCAATATCGCTCTGCTGGTGGTAAAAAAAGGATGGGTGCCAGAAAGCATCTTCCACGGCAAGCATGCCATAGACAATATCGCCATGCTCCATGCGCTCGAAAACAACGATTTGCTCATCCCATGCAGCATCTTTATGGTTATCACTTTGGGGGGAGTTTACCTCATCTTCCGGGCACTCAAGAAGAAGAATCCAGGCAATATTGTTTCATATACCCTTGCCACCATCGTGGGTCTCTTCCTGATGCTCGACTCCAGTCTGCAGCCACCTGTGCTCAACACGAAGACCGATAAGCATCTGGCGCCAGTTATCGAGAAGAAGTTTGATACCAGCAAACTCTATTCTTATATGTCGGTAGATATGCTGCATTTCTTCAGCCTCAACTTCTATCTGGGCGATAAGATCCAGCAGTTTGACAAGGTATTGCCACAGGATGGCGTGCTGATGATTCCGGAAGAAGACATGCCTGATTTCCTTGAGAAATTCGGCAAGGACTATACCTTCCAGAAGGTTTGGGAAGTAAGAAAGACGGTAGAATGGCACAACAAGGTAGGTTTCTACCGATTCGTGAAGACTAGTGCCAATATTGCACTTAACAAATGAGTAGTGATTAATTATTAGTGATTAGATACAAAAATAGCATCGGGATTATAAGTACCGATGCTATTTTTGTATCTATCAAATTGATATTCTTCTTATTTTCTTTCTTCGATAAGATTATACTCTTTCTTCGATGAAGTATCGTGGGCGACGTTTCACCTCGGTATAAATCTTGCCGATATAAACACCCGTGATGCCTACACCCGTGGTGATGATGCCTCCGATAAACCACATGGAAACAAGCATAGAGGTCCAGCCCTGAATGGTCTTGCCCTGGAAATATTCTACCAAGGCAAAGATAATCATGATGATTGCTACTAAAGTCATCGCCAGACCCAGGAAGGTGATAAACTTCAATGGTGCCACGGAGAACGAAGTGATGCCATCTATACTGAAACTCAGCATCTTGGTAAACGGATACTTACTCTCACCCGCCTCACGAGCCTTGCGGTCGTAATAGACGAACCCCTCTCGAAAACCCAACTGGCGGACGATGGCTCTGAGGAAAAGATTGCGCTCAGGATACTGCATCAGCGCCTTTAGGGTGCGGTTGGTCATCATGCGGAAATCGGCATGATTGTAAACCGTCTCCTTATCCACACTCTGCATCAGTTTATAGAAAGCCTGGGCGGTAAAGCGCTTGAAGAAGGTATCGGTCTTGCGCTCCTTGCGCACACCATAGATGATATCCTTGCCTTCCTGCACCTGGCGCACCATATCCACGATAACATTCTCATCGTCCTGCAGGTCGGCATCGATACTTACCATCGCATCACAATGGTCTACCGCAGCTTCCATACCTGCCCAAAGCGCATTCTGATGGCCCCGGTTATGCGACAGTTTGATGCCATGCACATACCCATGCTCCTTGGCAGCATCCGAAATCATCTGCCAAGTATGGTCACGACTGCCATCGTCGACAAGCAGCAGTTCTGTGTCGGCATCAGTCTCTTTCTTAATTTTTCTGATCAATGCCCCCAGCACATCTAAGGTCTTAGGCAGCACTTCTTCCTCGTTATAACAAGGGATAACTATCAATATCTTCATTTATAAGCCAGTATTTATTCAAGATGCAAAAGTAACTCATTTTTTCTATTTAAACAAGAAAAACGGTTAATATTTTTTATTCTTGATATATTTTTCCCGTTTTTCTCCATTCTTTCTTACCATTTCCACTTTACCTGTATCTCCAGATCGGATTGTGAAGAGCGGGAGATTTCCTGCAAACCAGAAGAGATGTGAGAGCGGTCGAAATAATCGGTTGTACCCAATTTGGCGATAAGCAGCAGATGGGAACCTATCTCTGAGCGTGCCACCAAGGCGTAACGGATGCCCTCGCCGTAGTAGCTGCCGAAACTCATCTGATAGAGCAGACCAGGCTCATAAGCGTAGATACGGGAGGCGAAATCGGAAGTATGAAAATAGCCCAGGCAGCCTCTCAACGTTCCTTTCAACTGCTTCTTCCATTTCCATTCCCATCCTATATGCTCGCTCACCATATAGCCTTTACTAAGCTCATCGCCCTCATTCTTCATCGTGCTTTCCGCCTGGCTCATCGTATAGTCGAAACTGGTTTTGGCGCTCCATCGTTTTTGGACTATTGTGGCATAGAGGCGCAGACGGCCGGTCGTGGTTCCCGCCTTATCCTTATAACGGAACCTTCCTCCTACCGTCAGGACTCTGGAGGGCTGGAAGAGAATATTCACCAGATTATCCCAACTCTGAGTACTCTCCCTGGTCTGATACTTAGGCCAGGCGAAATAGGCGAAATCGCTATAGGCTGTGATGCTCCAATGATGGGCAGGAATCCAGGTAAAGCCCAGATATACGCCGTTTTCATCCTGCACATCGCTCCCCTCGGAAAAGCTGTTGCTGAAGAGAGAATAGTAACGGGCAGAATAGTACCTGTGAAGAGCCATGAGCGTGAAATGGTCGGAACAGAGATAGGAGGCTGCATTGAGCGTGGCTATGGAACCGCAATCGCCAGTTGCCGTCTCGCCGGAGAGGGTGAGGCGATGGGAGATATAACCATAGCTGATACTGGCATTCCAAAAGGCATTCCCCTCTGGAGCAAAACGCTTGTAAAGCTGGCTTTTATTGGGCGTGAGCGGAAGGGAAAAAGAGGTATAAAAGGCTGTACCTCCGATGTGCCAGCCCTGATGCCGGTAACTGATGTTGCCTCCCACAAGTGTATTGGATGCTACCTTCTGTTTAGCAATCTCATTCACCGTGCGATGCAAACCGGTCTTCAGGATGGTCTTGATGCCCCCGCCGTCAGCAGAAAGCGTAGCATCTATCTGGCGATAAGAAAGAAAACCAGTCAGTTCGAGGCCCTTTAATAAGGTATAGGTGGCGGCGGCGCCTTGCAGATAATTGGCTGAAGAACGGGAAGAATGACCGCGGATGATGCAGGAAGATGATCTGCCCAAGGAGGTTAAGGCTGAGAGTTTGCCGAAGCCGAAATCATTATTGAGTATCAGTCCCAATCCTGCGTTCAGTCTGTATCTGCCCAGGGTGATATTCTTCCATCTGCCCAGGTTCTTTACCTGAAGATAGAAGGAATAGAAGTCGTAACCCATCGTGTTCCTGCCTCCGAAGAATGGTTCGCCGGCATCCTGAGAAGCTACGAATCCCAGTTTGACGGAATTGCCGTAGCGAAACTGGTAGCGCAGTCCGTGCTTGTAAGGATAACCTAGATAGCCGTCGGTTCCGCTCGCATCGCCCTTACGCTCATAAAAAGGAACCTTCAACATGCCCATCACTTCGTGCTTGCCATACTGGGCGATGGTTTTAAGACTGGGAAAAGCCGGCTTGCTCCCGTCATCGGCCACATAAAAGAAACAACTCATCAGCTGGCGCTGATACCAGCCGATGCTGCTTATCAGGGTAAGCTCGCTCATACTCTTCAGCTGTCCATAGCGGTAGATATAGAACAGGATGTCTTCTACCTGCGATGCAGTAAGAAACGGCATGCGCTCCAGTTCTTCTCTCGTTGCCGTATTCAGATTGACGGGATGCTGCGCTATCTCCTCCAAATCTTCTTCATAGTCCTGCCAGGCTACATGCTCGAAATCTTCGGATGAAGAAAGGTCGGACAGCAGTTGCTGCCAGAGTGGCGAAGCGGAAAGAGAATCTTCGGGCACGGCGCCCAGTTCTGAAAGAGAGGAATATTGGGCTTGAGCCCATGAGGCACAGAAGATTTGGGAGCTGCCTACGAGAAACAGTTTCAACAAGAGGGATGTTATGGAATGAGCATGCTTCATCTGCAGTAGGCACTTCATTTATTAAATTAAGACAAAGTTACTGCTAAAATCTGAAAAAGAGAAAGAAAAAGCCAAGAATCTTTCTCAAATTGAGAAATAATCTGTAATTTTGCGGCGTAATTAGTAACACAAAGGGGCTTACACCTCTTTATATATAGAAGAAGCTCCACGAAAAAAGGAGCTGGACAAAGAACTTTGAGGAGATTTACATGAAACAGAAAATATGCTTTTTACTGGCGATGCTCTTCTGCATCACCCTGCAAACCATGGCGCAGACCGATGACGACAACCCTGAAGACAGGGAGGTGGACATGGATGCTCCTACCTTTGAGCCGATGGTGAAGGTAGGAAAAGTGCTCCTGGATCATGACAGCGTGCAATATGTTCAGGTGAACAACGTGTACGTTTATCCGCAGCCGGTATTCAAGAACGCCAAGGAACGAATGGCTTACAACCGTTTGGTATACAACATCAAGAAGGTGCTGCCGATAGCCAAAGAGGTAAGAAAGATTATCATCGAAACGGGTGATTATCTGGAAACGCTGCCTAACAAGAAGGCAAAGGATGCACACATGAAACTGGTGGAGAAAGGTATTAAACAGGAATATACCCCGAGAATGAAGAAACTCACCTATGCACAGGGTAAACTCTGCATCAAACTGGTGTATCGCGAATGCAATTCCTCATCCTATCACCTGATTCAAGCCTTTCTGGGTCCTATCCGTGCCGGATTCTATCAGGCATTTGCAAGCCTCTTCGGTGCCAGCCTCAACAAGAAGTACGACCCGAACGGCGTTGACAGATTAACAGAAAGAGTGGTAAGACAGGTAGAATCGGGGCAGATTTAACCAGCTCATCTTATTCAGGAAGCCCATATACTTAGGTATAAAAGCATTTCCAGTCAATAGGAATTGCTTTTATACCTAAGTTTTTTTGTTGATACAAGCAGAAGAAATCTCCGTTCATCGACGTTGAATGTCCGTTCAGCGTCGTTGAACGGCGGTTCATAGACGGTGAACGGCGGTTCAACGTCGATGAACGAAGATTTAAACAGACTGAAAAAAGAAATGTTCCTAAGAAAAGCAACAACTTTTCCTAGGAACATTTCCTTTTATATCCGAATGGGATGCCGACCTATTCCTCAGTATAAAGCACCTGAATCACGGTTTGGCCAACTGCCTTAAGCACATTCTTATCCAAATGAGCCATATCATCGCTCACGGTGTGCCAGGTAGGACCGAAACTGCTCTGCTGACAGTCCGGATAATAAGCAATCACATCTACAGTAGGAATCTTAGCCTTCTCGTTGACCGGAATATGATCATCAGTAATCATTCCGCCATCGCTCTTAGGGAAGTAAGAGCCGAAACCAGCCTGACGGGCTGCAGCCCAAACCTTCTTCACGATGCCACCGGCATACTGCATAGACATGCCTTCACGATAGAACTTGGCTCCCTGTCCGCCCACCATATCGAGGAGGATTCCAAAACGTGGATTATATCCCTCAGGCTTGTTCTCGCTCCAATACTGGGCACCCAAAGCCCAAGTATCGCCATCGTCCTGAACATCAGCCCACTGAGGTGTTCCCCAATCTTCAGTATCGAAACATACGAAATCTACGCCGATGTTAGGATTCAGCTTCTTGTCTGCCTGCAGCTGGCGGGCAATCTCCAACATGACGGCTACTCCGCTGGCTCCATCGTTGGCACCCATTACAGGCTTGCGCCAGTTGGTGCTGTCGGGGTCGTTGTCAGCCCAAGGACGGCTGTCCCAATGGGCACAGAGCAAGATGCGGTTTTCAGCCTTCGGATTGTAATGGGCGATGATATTGGTATTCTTCAGGATGGTACCATCATAGCCCTTGAGGTCAGCCTTCTGGGTTTCTACCTCGCAACCAAACTGCTTGAACTTGCTCACAATCCATTCGCCACACTTGTCGTGCGCCTCGCTGTTCATGACGCGAGGACCGAAATCGCATTGTGCGGCACAATAAGCCAACGCCGAATCGGCATTAAAGGCAGGACCTACAGGATTCAGCTTCTCTGCTTCCTCTACTTCCTGGATTTCCGGCGACGTGGTGTTGGCATTCTTATAGCTGATAGCTCCAGCTACCACTCCGGCAGCAACTACCAAGCCTAAAATTATCTTCATTTTCTTCGTCATCGTATTTACTTTGAACTTTATGATTACTTAATAACTATCGAATTGGCTTTCCCTTTGGCCGCCGAACGTTGTTTCTTCGTTCTTCACTCTTCATTCTTCACTTTCCAAAGTTCTGTACCTGCGTCATCACTCTGAGCCAGTTGCCTCCCCAAATCTTGACAATATCCTGCTCGCTATATTTGCGGTGCAACAGCTGGAGGGTGAAATTGATGAGTTCAGAAGAGTCGGCGAGACCTCTGATGCCGCCGTCTCCATCAAAGTCGGTTCCCAGACCTACGTGGTCGATACCCATCACATCGATGGCATGCTCAAGATGGGCGATAGCGTCCATGATGTCGGCTTCACCCTCTTTACGCAGGAATCCGTGATAGAGCGTGGTATGAGCCACACCACCCTTTGCTGCGAGGGCACGCATCTGGTCATCGGTCAGATTGCGAGGCACATCGCAGAGCGCACGGCTGCTGCTATGGCTGCAGACAATAGGAGTCTGGCTGATATCAAGTGCATCGTAGAAACTCTTCTCGCCACCATGACTCAAATCTACCATGATGCCCAGGCGGTTCATCTCATGAATCACCTTCTCGCCAAAACTGCTCACACCATTATGGGTATTGCAGCCGCGGGCACTATCGCAGATATCATTATCACCATTATGGCAGAGCGTGATATAAACGATGCCGCGCTGGGCGAAATGCTTCACGTTACTGATATCGTGCTCCAGGGCGAGACCGTTCTCGATGCCGAGCATGATGCTCTTTCTGCCATTCCGCTTATCGCTATAAAGATCGGCAGGAGTGCGGGCTATGCTGAGATACTGCCTGTTCTTGCTCACAATCTCTTCTATCTTGTCGAAGATGAGGTCGGCATACTGCGCAGGTCCCTTTACATCGAAAGCCACCTTGCTGCTGAAGCTCTCGCCTATCTGAGGCTGTGGCAGGTAAGCTACCATCGTGGTAGCATCCTGATGACCATCGGTCATCTTATGGAGATCAACCAGGATGCGGGAATCGCGATGATCAAACTTGATGCCCTGAGGGAAGAACATCGGAGTATCACAATGGGTATCGAGCGTAAGGATGCGCTTATGCAACTGCTTGGCTGCATAAAAGTTGTTAGCCTGATTAACCAGCCATTGGAAAATCTTCAATCCTTCTTCTTCCAGCCATTCCGGATGCCATTGCACACCGAGAATCTGCTTATATTCGCTACTCTCTACAGCCTCTATAATATGATCGGAAGATTTGGCGATGGTGCGCAGATGATTGCCTGGCTCGCTTACCGCCTGATGGTGGAACGAGTTGACAAAGATCTTCTCCTTATTATATATATTATATAAGGTGGAATCTTTCTTGATTTCTACGATGTGGGTAGGTTCTGTACGGTCGGCATCCTGGCTGTGCTTTACCAGCTGCTTGATATCCTGGCACACCTTTCCGCCCAGCGCAATGGCAAGGGTCTGGATGCCCCGGCAGATGCCAAGCATCGGAATCTGGCGGTTGAAAGCCAATCGGGTGATCATCAGTTCGGCAGCATCACGTTCCTGATTGATATTGTGAAGACGGGGAGAAGGCTCTTCGCCCATCCACAGCGGATTATGGTCGCCGCCACCCGTCAGAATCAATCCATCAAGATGCTCCAGGGTATTGACGATGACCTGAGCATCGGCAACAGGAGGAATAATGACTGGCGTACCGCCAGCCGCTATTACCTGCTTATAATAACGGTCGCGAAGCGTAGCATCGATACCTTCATAATTGGCAGTAAGGCCAATTACAGGCTGATGCTTCGCTTCGGGAAATCTAGAGTATGCATCCTGGAGATGCGACTCTAAGTCAAATGTTTCCATTTGTTTATCTTTCAAAAAATAATGATTCAAGATCTTCTAAAAATCGTACTCAGGTATGGAGACACTTATTAATCTTCATCGAGAAGTACAGGAATCTCACGCTTGATGCTCTGCTCAAGAGAGATAAGCGTTTCGGTAGAAACCACACCAGGGATAGCCTGAAGCTTATTGTTAAGCAGATCCATGAGCTGCTCGTTGTCGCGGGCATAAAGCTTGATCAGCATGGTGTATGAACCGGTTGTAAAGTGACACTCTACGATTTCAGGAATGTTCTGCAAGCGCTCTACCACCTTTTTATACATATTACCACGCTCCAAGTTCAAACCTACATAAGTGCAGGTAGAATAACCCAGGCTTTTAGGGTTTACATCAAAACCGCTACCGGTGATGAAACCATCCTCCATCAAGTGCTGAACACGCTGATGGATGGCAGCACGAGACACGCCACATTCTGCGGCTACGTCTTTGAAAGGAATACGGGCATTCTTAGAAAGGATGCCGAGAATCTTTCTGTCTAGATTGTCTATTTTCTCCATTTCGTTTTGTTTTATATTATTCTATTTATAAGGTACTTTTCTATACCAGATAGCAAAATTAATAAAATCTATTGAAACTGCAAACAAAATGCACGAATATTTTGCAATATCCGTGCATTTTGTTGTTTTTTATACTGTTTTTAACCAAAAACCTTGGCATTTTGCTACTTTTAGTAGAAAAATCATACGCTTATCTGATAACCTCGGAGAAGTAATGATCACGCAAAGGTTTCACCACTTTATCACCCGTCAAAACTATCTGCTGCTTAAGACGAATGTCTTGAGAAGAGGCTCCAATCTTCAGTTCATACGTTCCAGGAGCTATGTTCCATTGACGATTGCCTCGATGAGAATAATAACCAAACTGATCAGTATAGAACCTGATGCATACTCTCTTGGTTTCGCCAGGATTGAGAGAGATGCGGGCAAAGCCCTGCAACTGGATAGGATGAATCTGCTGGTTGCTCTGAGTTGGCGACAGATATACCTGCGCTATCTCATCGGCACGAACCTTACCCGTATTGGTAACCTCAAAGTAGATATTGCTCGACTCTGAAGCAGTAGAGAGTTCCCTAACTGCCTGCAAGTTCTTATAGGCAAAGGTTGTATAGCTCAATCCATAACCGAAAGGCCACTCTACACGGGCATCCTGCCGGATGGAATAATTATAGCAGATAGGCTCATAAACCTCAGTATTAGGATAACTGACACTCAGCTTGGCTGATGGTGAAATCTTGCCATAAAGAATGTCAGCCACAGCTGTACCACCCTCTTCACCTGGATACCAGGCCTGGATGACTGCTGCACAGCGCTTAGCTATCTTGGAGATAACCTGCGCACGACCGCCGAAGACTACCAGGACTACAGGTTTGCCTGTAGCTAAGAGTTCCTCAACATATTCCTCTTGCTTACCAGGAAGCTTGAGACCATCTCGCTCACGATTCTCACCACAGAGCATCACATTCTCCCCTACAGCAGCAACGATAACATCGCTTTCCTTTGCCATAGCCAAAGCTTCTGCCTTGTCTGCCTTCTCGCCAGAATCAACCTTGCGATGCAGGAGCTGATATTCCCAAGCACGCTTATCGCCAGACTCTTCAAACTTGGTCTCTATCTCCTCTGTCCAGTCACAACCACGAGAATACTTAATATTAATACCCTCAGGTTTACTTGCCTGCATTGCCTCTAGCAATTTAACGATATGTGGCAAGTGGCTATCATCCCACTTTTTCTTCCAACTCTGCCAGAAATAGAACATAGAAGGGAAAGAGTAGTCGCCACACATCGCCCAAATGGAATTGGCATTAGGACCCGTGAGCAAGATATTCTTAACCTGCTTGGCGCTGTTAACATCAGCCTCCTTCACAAGAGGCAAAACACCTTTATTCTCTAACAAGACAATAGACTGGCTAGCTATATCGTAAGCCGTCTGCCGTTCTTCCTTAGTATCAAGCTTTACATCCTCCGTACTATACAGATATGGATTTTTATCCATCAGTCCTGCACGAATTTTATAACGCAGAACATCCTTTACAGCACGCTCAAAGACTTCTTTCTTAACAAGTCCCTTATCCAAGGCTTCCTGTAAATACTGATAATTTTCACCTCTAGGGAAATCAACATCATTGCCACCATTGATAGCAGCCACAGCTTTCTGAAGAGGAGTATCTAGTCCCGGCAACTGGTCAATGGCAGTATAATCGCTCACCACCATTCCATCGAATCCGAGATAATCTCGTAAAATATCGTTGAGAATCTCACTATTTGCCACGCACTTGGTACCATGAACAGCATGATAACCCGGCATCAAAGCCTTGCAACCTGCCAGACGAATCATCGTCTCATGAGGCAAAAGAATATCTTCCATCATCTCCTTCTCATCAGCATCACCGCCACCACCATATCCCAGATAGTGTTTAGAGCAAGCTCCCACTCCCTTCTTGAGGTCTCCCTGCTGAAGACCCTTGACAAAAGCAGTACCCATAACGGCAGAAAGATAGCCATCCTCACCGTATGATTCTTCTAGACGATTAAAACTTGGAGTACGGCAGACGTCTACCATAGGGGAAAGCGACAATACGCCACCCATCTTGCGAAGAGCAGTACCTGTCTGCAAAGTCTTGAGCTCTGCCAACTCTGGGTTGAACGAACAAGCCTGACCTATCTGCTGTGGATAGACTGTTGCATCTTGCGTATTGATACCCGAAAGAACTTCCTCGTGAAAAAGAGCCGGGATTCCGTTAGGGGTATGATGCATCAACCAATCTTGTACAACAGCTACACGCTTTCGCAAGAAATTGGCATCAACCAATTCCTGACTGGCGTACTGGGAAAAATGTCCAATACCATAAGGAATGAGCTGCTTGCATTTGACTGTATCCAAATTGCCTTCCGCATCAAAAAGCTCATCCATATACCCACTTCTCAACTGAGCGATACGCTCTGGCTGTGACATTCTGCTGTAGAGTTCATCTACCTGTTGGTTCACTTGCTGCTCCGTATTGTTTATGTTACAGCAACTAGCCATCAGCACAGTTGCACATACGGTTGTTGTAATTTGTTTCATCATTATCTTTTAGGTTAAAAATATAATTATTGAAGTTGTTTATTATCATGTGCAAAGATAATGCAAACGAGCGCAGAATATCAAGCTTGCTTGAATATTTTGCCGAGTGCAGCTTATCTTCTGCAAAGATAACGCAAATAAGAGAACTAACAGATTCGCTTTCCCGTTTTTTATGCAAAAGCAACAAACACAAACGTAAAAGAAACAAAAGAGCCAAAGATAACACTCTATCCTTGACTCTTACCTTATTATATTTTAGTAGTAATTACTTGTTGAAATGAATTTCGTAATCACTTTCTCTTCTTTGAATGCGCAGCTTTCTTGGCTACAGGTTTAACAACCTTCTTGTCGGCACTCTTTACTGCTGCATCTTCTTTCTGTTTGTCTGCTGGCTCTGGCTTAACCTCTGGCTTTACGATGCTAACCAGCTCAAGATCGAACACCAAAGTAGAGTATGGAGGAATCTGACCAGCCTGACGCTCGCCGTAAGCCAACTCGTAAGGAATGTAAACCTGCCACTTACTGCCCACAGGCATCAGAGTAAGCGCCTCGGTCCAACCCTTGATCAATCCGTTGGCACGGAACTTATCTGTCTTGCTGCCACCATGCTTGGATGTAGCATCAAAAACGGTACCATCAATCAGACGACCCTCGTAGATAACTTCTACCTCATCGCTAGCCTTAGGCACCTCGCCATGACCTTCGGTAATCACCTTATACTGCAAACCGCTAGGCAACACCTTTACACCAGGTTTCTTGGCATTAGCAGCAAGGAACTTCTCGCCGGCACCAGCCAAAGCTTCCTTCTGGAAATCGGCAGCAGTCTTAGAGGTAAAGAATGTAGTATCATTAGCCAAAGCTGCGATAAAACCATTCTGGAACATAGCATGGCTGATAGAATCGCCTGTACTCTTCAACTCTTCCTTTGTGCCAGGATATACGCGCTTCTCTACCAGTTTGGCAACCTCCATACCTGCAGAATAAGCTACGGTCTTAGGATTGATTCCCATAGCAAGCGCATCCTTGTAACCACGAAGGAAATTCTCCATATAGGCAGTATCTACCTGAAAACTCTGCTGGATATAAGGAATCAGACCACGAGTGGCATTCATACCAGCTACATAACTCAAAGAATCGGCTGATGATTTCAACTCGACAAGAGTAGCCGCCTTCTTAACCTTCTTCTTGCTTGCAGCACTAGCTGTAAACAAAGAAGCACCCGCCACGAGGACGAGTGCTGTCATTAATATTTTCTTCATTTATAAGTCCTCTATAAAAATGAGTTCCCACAAAAATTACTTGCCACCTACTGAAATCAACTCAATCTTGAAGATCAATACAGAGAATGGCTTGATCTGGCCCTGCTCGCGCTCACCATAAGCCAACTGCTGAGGAATGTAAACCTCCCAAACAGAACCTGCTGGCATGTGAACCAAAGCATCAGTCCAACCCTTGATAACCTGGTTAGCACGGAGATCTACGGCCTGACCACGCTTGAAAGAAGAATCGAATACCTTGCCGTCGATTGTCTTACCCTCGTAGTTAACCTTAACCATAGAAGTATCCTTTGGCATAGGGCCGTTACCCTCCTTGATTACCTTGTACTGAACACCTGAAGGCAGAGTAACAACTCCTGGCTTCTTCTTGTTGGCAGCGAGGAACTTCTCACCAGCAACCTTGTTAGGACCATATTCCTTCTCCACGTTCTTAGCCTTGATAGCCATCATCTTAGCCTGAGCTATCTGAGCAGCCTGCTCAACTGTCATCAAGCCCTTCTTGCCAGTAGTACCTGTGATGAAACCAGCCATGAAGTTCTTCAGAGAGATAGACTTTGTAGAATCCTCACCGAATACCTCGTGGTTGATACCCTTAACCATCTGGTTAGAGATCTGCTGACCAATCTGAATACCTGCGTAGTAAGCAGCCTTCTTCTTGTCGTCACCAGCGTTGGCACCATCGTTAAGACCCTTGATGAAATCATCCATGTAAGCAGTATCAACGCCCATGCGCTCTACCATAAACTCCTTCAGACCCTGAGTCTGAGACATACCCATAGCATAGCTCATAGTATCTACATCAGTCTTGAGATCTGCCTTAGGAGTAGAATTGCCACAACCTACGAATGTTGCAGCAGCACAAGCCACGAGGGCTCCGAAAAATAACTTTTTCATTTCCTTATTTATATTTTAAATCTTTATTTTTATCTATTATATTCCAGGATTGCCTTTACTTCATTTAAATATATCTACTAACAGATTACTTAACGGCAACGAGCTCTACATCGAAAATCAATGCTGAGAATGGAGGGATAGATGCACCAGCACCACGCTCGCCATAACCCAACTGATAAGGGATGAAGAAACGGAACTTGGCACCCTCGGTCATGAGCTGAAGACCCTCTGTCCAACCAGCGATAACCTGGTTCAATGGGAAGGTAGCAGTCTGACCACGGTCGTAAGAGCTATCAAACTTAGTACCATCGATAAGCGTTCCCTCATAGTGGCACTCAACCTGATCGGTAGCCTTAGGAGCCTTGCCATTACCTTCACGCAAAACCTGATACTGCAAACCGCTCTTAGTAGTGATGATACCATCCTTCTTGCCGTTCTCGGCGAGGAACTTCTCACCAGCTTCCTTAGCAACCTTGCCCTTCTCGGCAGCAGCAGCCTGAGCCTTAGCCTCCTGCTCTGCAAAGAAGTTCTGTACCAACTCCTGAGCCTCCTGCTCGCCGAGCTGAAGTTTACCGGCGATGGCATCCTTTACAGCCTGTGCAAAATCATCAATATTCAAACTCTCTGCACCCATAGAAGCCAACTGGCGACCGATGCCGATGCCCAAAGCATAACTTACTTTATCCATAAAATTTATTTATAATAATGTATTAATAATCTTAAAATGTACTTTTTGTCCTTAAAACGAGTGCAAAGATAACATTTTTCTCGCTTAAAACGATGTTATTTGCAGAAAAATTGCTAAATTTGTGCATTCTTAATAAAAGATTAAGAAAATATGAATAATTAAAACGTGATAAGATGAAGAAACTCGTATTTTTAACCGGTGCAGGCATGTCTGTGGAGAGTGGTTTCAAAACTTTTCGTGGCAATGATGGATTATGGGAAAACTATCCTGTAGAACAGATAGCTACCCATGAGGGATGGGAAGCTGACCCTACCCTAGTAACAAACTTCTATAATATGTTGCGCCATAAACTCTATGCTGCGCAACCTAACGAGGGGCATAAACTCATCAAGGAACTGGAAAAAGACTTCGATGTGACGGTAATCACCCAGAATGTAGATAATCTGCATGAGAAGGCAGGTTCCAAGAATGTAATCCATCTGCATGGCGAACTATCAAAGGTTTGCTCTTCACGCGACCCTTACGACTATCGCTACATCAAGGAATTACCTGAGGATGACTGCGAGGTAAAGCCGGGAACCGAAGCTGGAGATGGAAGCCTGTTGCGCCCATTTATCGTTTTCTTCGGCGAAAGCGTTCCTATGATTGAGCCGGCAGCCGAAGCTGTACAGCAAGCCGATATCTTCGTCATTATCGGAACCTCACTCAACGTTTATCCTGCTGCAGGTCTGATTTCATATACCAAGCCTCACATTCCTATCTATCTGATAGACCCGGGTGCCGTAAACACCAATGGATATTACAAGATAGAGCACATCATGAAAGGGGCTTCAGATGGTATGAAGGAACTGAAGGAAATATTGGAAAAATAAAAACATTCAGAATATAAAAGTAATAAAAGCAAACGGGGAAGCATCCATTGATACTTCCCCGTTTGCTTTTATTACTTTTATTTTCTTTCTATCAATAACATTCTGCATTATACAGCCTCAGATGTTCTGACTCCCATGCGAGCCTCGGCGACATTAACCACATAATCACCCAGTTTTTCGCATTCCTGAATGATATCCATGTACAATGTACCTACACCATAGGTATAAAGATGGTTATCCACATCATCCAGGTTCTGGTTTCTCAACTGAGTACGATAATTATTAATCTCAGTCTCGATATTGTACGTATGGTTGAGACTGATAGAATGGCGTTCATGAGCAAACATATAGTTCATCTGAGTCAGCGCCTCATCTACCAACTTAAACATCTGATGAATGTTTTCACTCTGCTTGGCAGTAAACTCCTCCTTGTTTTCACCCTTGCGCTTAATGGTGCGGGCAAGATTAAAGCAACTGTCACCAATACTCTCGATTTCAGAAATCTCACGCAACATCGCACGGATCTTCGCCTTGGTATCATCACTCAGATGAGCATCGCTCACCTGATCAAGATACTTAGCAATCTCTATCTCCATATTATCAGAAATACCTTCATACTTCTCGATACGCTCATAGAGTTTGTCGAAAGTCTTGGAATCCTGAGTATCCAGCAACTCTCTCACCATACTAAACATACGGTGGATACGCTCGCCGAAACTTCCGATTTCCTGCTGTGCCTCGAAGACTGAAAGTTCTGGTGTCTTCATGATGCCAGCCTGGATAAAGCGCAAACGGAAATCTTCATCCTCCTTATCTGCCTTAGGCTTGATAAGTTTGCAGACAACTTTTTCCAACTGTGGGATAAACCAAATCAGAACGCCCGTGTTACAAACATTGAAACAGGTATGGAACATCGCCAGGACAATTGGCAACAACTTTGCCTTCTGTGCCGCAGACATACCACCATCAGGATCATACCCCACGATAGAGCAAACGAAATCTACAAATGGATAGAACAGGCAGAGAACCCAGATTACACCAAAGACATTGAATACCAGATGGGCCAAGGCTGCACGTCGAGCCTGGGCATTGGCACCCAAAGCGGCAAGATTGGCTGTAGCGGTAGTTCCGATATTCTCACCCATTACCAAGGCTATGCCCAGATAGATAGGAAGTACACCCGTAGAACAGAGTAAGATGGTGATGGCCATCACAGCTGCCGAACTCTGTACGATACAGGTTATAAGCGTACCGATCAGGAGGAAGACTACAATCGTGAAATGACTCTTCGTATCAAAAGAACCAAAGAAATCGATAACCGCCGGATTATGTTCCAGATCAAGAGCCTTACCCGCACTACTCAACAGAACGAGCGAGAAGAAGAGGAAGGCGATACCAAAAAGGAAATCTCCGAAATAACGGCGCTTCTTACTATAAATCAGCATAATGCCGAGGAAGAACGCAGGGAATACGACAATCGTTAAATCTACATTATAACCCAGCGACATAATCCATGCCGTAAACGTGGTACCAATGTTGGCACCCATAATAACGGAAATAGCTTGGGCTAAAGTCAGCAAACCTGCATTTACAAAAGAAACCGTCATAACGGTAGTTGCAGAGGAACTCTGAACGGCACAGGTAATAAAGGTACCTGTAAGCATTCCCGTAAATCGGTTGGTTGTCATAGCGCCCAAAATGTGGCGCAACTGAGATCCTGCCATCTTCTGCAAGGCCTCACTCATCACCTTCATACCATAGATGAGCAAAGCTAAAGAACCGAGAATCTGAAAAAAAATCACAAGATATTGACTTGTATCCATATTCATTTGTATTTGTGGAAATGTTTGTTACGTTTCGGTTGCAAATATAATAAGAATTTCCGTTATTACGAAATATTTGTTACCGATATTTCAAGTTGTAACAGTATTGTAACATCCAAGACCCCCTAAACACAATTTTGGAAGAACTACATTTACGAATAGACAAAAAGAATCAATAAGCTATATTCTGCTCTGAAATACGAAAAATGAAGAAATATTATGGTCAGTTTTGCCTCATATTTAATAAAAAACGAAAAAAGATGCCAAGAAACTTTGTTTTCTCCTTTTTTTTTTGTTTCTTTGCCTTATAAAACTAATAATAGTCATAATTTATGGGAAAAGGTAAAAAAGGTGGCAAAAGAATGAACAAAGCGCAGCTCACTGAGATGCTGCAGGAATTCTTTGCCGAAAGACCGGGCGAAACGCTCAGCTTTAAAGAGATATTCCGTTCCCTCCGTCTTACGACGCATCCGCTCAAGATGCTGGCGATTGACATTATGGAGGAAATGGCATGGGATGACTACCTGGCTAAGGTAAGTGATAATTCTTATCGCCTGAATCAAAGCATACAGGTGATGGAAGGTAAATTTGTCAGAAAGGCAAATGGCAAAAACTCTGTTATCCCTGATGATAGCGAGAAGCCTATTTTCGTTTCTGAACGCAATTCGATGGGAGCACTTAATGGCGACAGGGTGGAATTCACCTTCCTGGCTCGTCGTAAGAATCACATCAAGGAGGCACAGGTCAACAAAATCCTTGAACGCGCTAAAGATACCTTCGTAGGACGTCTGAAAGTAGATAAGGATCTGGCTTACCTCGTGACACCTGGCGATGTCTTTGCTCACAACATCATCATTCCTAGAAGAAAGGTGAAGGGAGGAAAGACCGATGATAAGGCAGTAGTCCGGATTATCGAGTGGCCGGATGGAGAAAACAAGAGTCCTATTGGCGAGGTTGTTGACATTCTTGGCCAGATGGGTGATAATGATGTTGAGATGAATTCTATTCTTGCTCAATATGGATTACCTTATAAATATCCAAAGAATGTAGAAGATGCAGCCAACAAGATAAGCGGCGAAATCACAGAACAGGATTACAAAGAACGAGAGGACTTCCGCAAGGTATTCACTTGTACCATCGACCCGAAGGATGCCAAGGACTTTGATGATGCCCTCAGTATCCAGAGATTGGAGAATGGTAACTGGCAGGTAGGTGTTCATATCGCAGATGTATCACATTACGTCACAGAGGGCAGTATCATCGACAAGGAAGCTGTGAAACGTGCAACATCTGTATATCTTGTAGATCGCACCATCCCGATGCTCCCAGAGCGTCTCTGTAACTTTATCTGCTCGCTTCGTCCTAATGAGGAAAAACTTGCGTACAGCGTCATCTTCGAACTCGACAACAATGCCGAAGTCAAGAACTATCGCATCGTACATACCGTCATCGAGAGCGACCGCCGATATAAATATGAAGAGGTACAGGAACTCCTCGAAGCAAATGGTGTGATTGATGGTACTGGCGAACCTGCTCCAGCCGAAACCAAGGAACATCCTTATCAGGGAGAAAACGCACTTCAGCTCATTACGCTTGACAGACTGGCTAAGAAACTTCGTGCCGCAAGATTCAAAAATGGTGCTGTTAAGTTTGACCGCGAAGAGTTGCATTTCGACGTTGACGAAAAGGGGAAACCAGTAAGCTGCTACTACAAGCGCTCTAAGGATGCCAATAAACTCGTAGAGGAATTCATGCTACTCGCCAACCGTACGGTGGCTGAAAGTATCGGAAAGGTAAAGAAAGGAAAGAAGCCAAAGACGCTTCCTTATCGTATTCATGACAATCCGGACCCACAGAAGTTGGAAACCTTGCGTGAATTCGTTGTGAAGTTTGGTTATAAGATGAAAACAGAGGGTACAAAAGGCGCTACAGCAAGAAGTCTCAACAAGTTGATGTCAGATTGCGAAGGCAAACCAGAGAACAACCTCATCCAGATGGTTGCACTCCGAGCCATGATGAAGGCAAAGTACTCCGTTCACAACATCGGACACTTTGGACTGGCATTTGAATACTACACCCACTTCACCTCACCTATACGCCGTTATCCGGATACGATGGTTCATCGCTTGCTTACCAAGTACGCAGATGGCGGCAGAAGTGCCAACGAGAAACATTACGAAGAACTCTGTGAGCATTGCTCTGAAATGGAACAGATTGCACAGAATGCAGAACGTGACAGTATCAAATATAAGATGGTAGAATTCATGGGAGATAAACTCGGCGAGGAATTCGATGCCCATATAAGCGGTATTACTTCTTACGGAATTTATGCTACCATAGACGAAAACCATTGTGAAGGAATGATTCCGATGCGCGACATCGCTGACGATTATTACGACTTCGACGAAAAGAACTTCTGTTTGATTGGTCGTCGTCACCATAATAAATATCAATTAGGCGATGCTATCCGCATCAAGGTGGCGCAAGCCAACTTGGAAAAGAAACAACTAGATTTCACCCTAGCTGGCGATTCGGCTCCTGTACGCAAGGAAAAGCCTGCAGCTAATACTTCTTCCAGCAAAGCGAAAAAGTCAAAGCAGAAGACACGAAATCACCGTAAAAACAAATAATATCAAATTGGGCTGACCTTATTGGTCAGCCTTTTTTATTTTGAATCTATACACATTTACAAAATCCAGGACCGAATAGGTAAAAAGCTAAAAGGAGCCGCGTAATCTGTGGGATAAAGCTGCGATAAGAAAGCAGAACTGTAGGAAAAACAGAAAAGCCCCGACTACTTTCGTAATCGAGGCTTCTGAAATTGAAAGGAGGCGGCTACCTACTCTCCCGCATTGCATTGCAGTACCATCGGCGCAAGT
>ERZ1106954.691-NODE-691-length-28433-cov-5.082212_pt1 | contig 28433 bp, 20 predicted proteins | sample MGYA00403678_ERZ1106954 | MGnify/ENA primary metagenome ERZ1106954 (study PRJEB35170, sample SAMEA104062445) | human gut metagenome | biome: human gut; feature: human-associated habitat; material: faeces | place: Denmark | collected 2012-08-20 ... | reverse complement strand
ACAGCTGCTTTGTCGTTCTGATTCGGTCTTCACGCGTCCGAAACCCGCGCCCGGGCATGGGCGCGTGACGGTTCCGTGACGCTCACGCATCGTCGTTCATTTTCATTCGTTGATTCACCGATTGCCGTCGGGCCGGCATCTTGCGGTCGAGACGCCGGTCCGACAGTGCTTATTCGGCAGGATGAATCAGATTCCATCCCTGGGTGATGACTTCAGCATACACTTCATCCGGGTCGAGCTGACGCAGCTCTTCGCTCAGGCATTCCTCAAGCGTTCGCGCGGGTACGCTGATGGTCTGCGGCGACTGGCCGGGCACGCTGATCACGGCGAACCCGTCGTCCGTGGAGGGGCGTTCCAGGCTCAGCACGCCGTCGCCGCGCGTCAGGTACACGCCGGTGACGGCGGTGGCGTTCGGATTCTCCTCGATCATCACCGGCACGTTCAGCCGCAGGCGCAGCCATGCGGCCAGCAGATCCAACGGCAGGTAATCCTTCTGCCCGGTCACGCGCACATTGCTCACCGGCAGGTGCGGCGGCTGGTCGAGCATCGAGGCGATCATCGCGCGCCATATGGTCAGACGCGTCCACGACATGTCCACGTCTTTGGCGGAGCGGTTGCGGCGCAGATCGTCCATCGTGCGCTGCGGGTTCGAGGAATGCATCGCGTCGGTGATGCGGCTGCTGGCCATGGATCCGAGCAGATCCTTCGACAGGTTCGCCGGCGCTTCGTTCGGCCACCACGCCACCACCGGCGCGTCGGGTACGAGCAACGGGATCACCAGGGTGTCGGCATGGCGAACCAGCCCGCCGCGTGGGCGCAGCACGATGATCTCTCCCGCGCCGGCGTCGGAGCCAAAACGGATCTCGGCGTCGAGGAAGGTGGGATGCTCCTCTTCAGGCATGATCTTGCGGCTGCTTGGCGCGACCGCGATCACACGGCATGGGTGCTCGCGGCTCGCATTGTTGGCCACCTCGAGATCATGCTCGAGATCGGACTCATTGGTGGAGATGAGCAGGGTGAGCACACGGCCCAATGCCGCCTCGCCGCGCTCCTCGTGCAGTTCGTCGATTTTCGCCGAGATCTCACGCGTCTCGGTGTCTTGCAAGGTAATGATCACGGCATCCTCCAACGGTGTCCATCGCGGGCGAGCATTTCAACGGCCTCCTCGGGGCCCCACGTGCCGGAACGGTATGGTTGCGGCTGGCCGAGCGTGGACCAGAACTCCTCGATCGGGTCGAGGATCTTCCACGAGAGGTTGACCTCCTCTGTGGTGGGGAACAGCGGCGGGTCGCCCAGCAGCACATCGAGGATCAGACGTTCGTAAGCCTCGGGCGAGGATTCGGTGAACGAACGGCCGTAGCCGAAGTCCATCGACACATCGCGCACCTCCATCGACGTGCCGCCCGGCACCTTCGCGCCGAAACGCATGGTCACGCCCTCGTCGGGCTGCACGCGGATCACGATGGCGTTCTTGCCGAGCTCCTTGGTGGCGGTCGATTCGAACGGCAGGTGCGGGGCGCGTTTGAACACCACGGCGATTTCCGTGACGCGCTTGCCCAGGCGTTTGCCGGTACGCAGATAGAACGGCACGCCGGCCCAGCGGCGGGTGTCGACGTCCAGGCGAATCGCGGCATAGGTCTCGGTGGTGGACTCGGGGTCGATGCCCTTCTCGTCCAGATAGCCGACCACCTCGTGCGAACCCTGCCAGCCGGCGGCGTACTGGCCTCGCGCGGTGTGCGCAGCCAGATCCTTGGGCAGGCGGACGGCGGAAAGCACCTTGGTCTTCTCGGCGGTCAGGTCGGCGGCGGAGAAGGAGACGGGCTCCTCCATGGCGGTCAATGCCATGAGCTGCAGCAGATGGTTCTGGATGATGTCTCGCGCGGCGCCGATGCCGTCGTAGTAGCCGGCACGTCCCGCCACGCCGATGTCCTCGGCATGCGTGATCTGCACATGGTCGACGTAGTTGTTGTTCCAGATCGGCTCGTACATGGCATTGGCGAAACGCAACGCCAGGATGTTCTGCACGGTCTCCTTGCCCAGATAATGGTCGATGCGGAACACGCTCGACGGGTCGAACACTTCGGAGACCACGCGGTCGAGCTCCTTGGCGCTGGCCAGGTCGTGGCCGAACGGCTTTTCGATGATGACACGGCGCCATGCGCCCTGTGAGGATTTCGCTAGACCGCAGTCGGCCAGCTGACGGGAGACCTGCGGGAAGGCGCGCGGCGGCACGGACATGTAGAACGCGTGATTGCCGCGCGTACCGCGGTCGCGGTCAAGCTCGGCCACGGTGTCGGACAGGCGTTCGAATGCCTGCGGGTCGTCGAAGGTGCCCTGCACGAAGCGGATGCCCGAGGCAAGCTGCTTCCAGGTCGATTCCTTGAACGGCGTGCGGCAGTGCGCCTGCACGTTCTCCTTGACGAAATCCTTGAAATGGTCTTCGGTCCAGTCACGGCGTGCGAACCCCGTCAGACCGAAGCTCGGCGGCAGCAGGCCGCGGTTGGCCAGATCATAGATTGCGGGAAGCAGCTTCTTGCGGGACAGATCGCCGGTCACGCCGAAGATCACGATGCTGCATGGGCCTGCGATGCGCGGCAGACGCAGATCGCGAGGGTCGCGCAGCGGGTTCGACCACGAGTCCGTGTCGAATGCGGTTGAAACGGTTTGAGTCATGCGACACATACTAGCCCCATAACCGCACCCGATGCTGCGATAATCCGCATGTCGCATACGTTGTCGTGTTTTCCGGCGAGAACGTAACGCTTCCGTGGGAAAAGCGAACAGCCTCGCAGTCCGTATAGTCCACTGGTCGCCTAGGCTGATTGGAGGAACGATATGGACTCAAGTCAGGGGAGTGGATGCAAGGGAGTGGATGATGGATATTCGCGTATTGAAGTAGCTCCTCACGTCGCCATTCCTGAAACAGGCGAACGGACCGCCGCAATCCCTGCATGAAGGCAATGGCATGTGCGGGCCGACATCAATGCGCCCGTCACCAGACTCAACCTGTTCATCGGCGGCGCACCGCTCTGCTACCGTCCATCCAAGCGGCCCGTCACGAAACCAGCCGACGCATAAGCGGCCGCACAGTTCGCTACAGGCGAACATGCCGTTTGACTTCAAGTCGGCTCGAAGTTCTACCGTAAAAACGCAAACGACCGCTGCCATAACGACGTGATTGGCGAGCCACGAGTAAAACAACACAGGGAAGGAACGGAACCAATCCATGACGCACTATCTCGATAACATCAACGGACCAGCCGACCTCAAAACCCTCGACCGTAGCCAACTGCCGGCGCTCGCCGACGAGATCAGGCAGGCGCTCATCACCAAGGTCGGCGTCACGGGCGGCCACATGGGGCCGAACCTGGGTGTGGTGGAGGCGACCATCGCCATGCACTACGTATTCGACTCGCCGCGCGACAAGTTCATCTGGGATGTGTCGCACCAGTCCTACACACATAAGATCCTGACCGGGCGCAAACAGGCGTTCCTCGACCCGGCCCACTACCACGACCTCTCCGGCTATACGAGCCCGCAGGAAAGCGAACACGACCATTTCGTGGTAGGGCACACCGGCACTTCCATCTCCATGGCGGTGGGCATGGCCAAGGGGCGTGACCTGTGCGGGCGCACGGAGAACGTCATCGCCTTCATCGGCGACGGTTCGCTCAGCGAAGGCGAAGCGCTCGAAGGTCTCGACAACGCGGGCGAGATGACCACCAACCTCATCATCATCGTCAACGACAACGAGATGTCCATTGCACCCAACCATGGCGGCATCTACAAGGGGCTCGCCGAACTGCGCGCCACCAACGGCGCATCCGAGCACAACCTGTTCCGTGATTTCGGCATCGACTACCGGTATGTGGCGGACGGCAACGATGTCAACGCGCTGATCGACGCGCTCGTCGAAGTCAAGGACATCGACCATCCGGTGGTGGTGCACATCCACACCGACAAGGGACATGGCCTGGAGCGAGTGAACGCCACGCGCGAGGCGAAGGAATCCGGGCACTGGATGCTGCCACAATCCGTGCAGGACGCCATGGTAGAGGCCGGACCGGTGGAGGATTACGCGAGTGTGTCCCGCGACTACCTGTTGAACAAGATGAAGCGGGACAGGCGCGTGGTGGTGCTGTCCGCTGGCACGCCGGGCAACGGCGGGTTCGGCCCGAAGGAGCGTGAGCAGGCGGGCGACCAGTTCGTGGACGTCGGCATCGCCGAACAGCATGCGGTGGCGGCGATCTCCGGCATCGCCAAGGCGGGCGGCAAGCCCGTGTATGAGGTGGCGTCCACGTTCCTGCAGCGCGCATATGACCAGTTGCAGCAGGATCTGGCGTTGCAAGGCACCGCGGCGACCATCATCGCGGCAGGGTTCGGCGACGCCATCGGGCCGGGCGACAACACGCATTCCAACATCTTCGACATCGCCATGACGAACACCATCCCCGGCCTGACCGGTCTCGCGCCGGCGACCAAGGAGGAGTATCTGGCCATGCTCGACTGGTCCATCGATCATGCGAACCGACCTGTCATCATCGCCGAACCCGGCACCCTGACCCGTGAAACCGATCTCGCGCTCACGCCGGAGGAGCCCGTGGCCGCGCCGTTCACCGATGGCGATCTGAAATACCGCACCATCGTGAAGGGGGCCAAGGTCGCGATCCTCGCACTCGGCAACTTCCTGCCACTGGGTCTCAAGGTGCGCGAGACGTTGGCGCAGTCAGGCATTGGCGCCACCGTGATCGACCCGCGCGTCTACTCCGACCTCGATGTCGCCGCGCTCGGCGTGTTGAAGGACGACCATGACGTGGTCGTGACACTGGAGGACGGCGCCTTGGTCGGCGGCTTCGGCGAGCGCATCGCCGCCTACTACGGCTCCTCCGATATGAAGGTGCTCACCTATGGCGCGCATAAGGAACTCACCGACCGTGAGCCCACGGAGACGCTGTATGCGCGTTACCGTCTCAATCCTGAGCAGATCGTTCAGGATGTGCTTGAGGTGTTGCGCTGACGGATCGGCTATTCGGCTCGCCGCCGTTCATGAACGCGGCGAGCCGGCGGGTGGCGGCTCGAGGGAGCAGTCGTTCCGCAAGTGCGCCCGCCCTGGTGAGTGGGCCATGGTAGGCGAGTGTGGTGCCGCGCATCATCCTGCGGTAAGCGTATGCCGCCAACTGGCGTGCGCTGGCTGGCCTGGTCATGGTGAAGAAGTTGCGTCCGTGCATGTTGGCGGCCTTGGCGAAACCGGTGGTGGTCGGCCCGGGGCATACGCAGGTCACCGTCACACCCGTATCGCGTAGCTCGTAGGCTACGGCTTCCGACAGCGAGCGCACGAACGCCTTCGAGGCGAAGTAGACCGCCATGTAGGGGCCGGCCATCATCGAGGCGACCGATGATATGTTGAGGATTCTGCCGTGCCCGGCGCGGCGCATGTCGCTGCCATAGCGGTAGGTGAGTTCGGCGAGCGCCTCCATGTTGAGCCGCATCATTTCCTGTTGGCGGCTCCAATCGGCATCGAGATATCCGGTCCAATCCGCGAAGCCGGCGTTGTTGACCAGATATTCGATGGAGATTCCATGTGACGTGGTGAAGTCATGCAGCCTTTGCGGTGCGTCCGGTTCGCTCAGATCGGCGGCGAATACCACGACCCGCACCTGGTATTGCTGTTTCAATGCGGTTTGTACGGTGTTGAGGCGTTCTTGGTTCCGCGCCGTGATCACTATGTCGTAGCCGTTTGCCGCGAACAGTGACGCCAGTTCGCGGCCGATGCCGCTGGATGCCCCGGTGATGAGTGCGTATGCCATATCAACCTCGCCGTCGATGAGTGCCGTTGCTTCCAGTGTAGAGGCGTCGGGCCGGGAGTAGGGGATCGATGGCGCAATGCGGTCGGGCGACTCACCCCGCCGGCCCGGGTGTTCCTCGACTGTGTGCGCGAAGTGGCGAGCGAACCCGGCGAATAGGCCGCTGCCGTGGCTTGCCCGCTAGGCGTGGTACGTGTTCAGCCCTTCGAGGAAGCGTGTGAGCCCTTCGACCATGCGTGCGCGGGGGCAGGCCACGTTGATACGCACGAAGTCATGGCCGTTGCCGCCGTATTCGGAGCCTTGCGAGAACATTACCTTGCACTCATGTTTCAGATAGTCGCACAACGCGTCGGTGTCATGCGTGATGGCCGAGCAGTCGACCCACAGCAGGTAGGTGGCGTGGCCTTCGACCATGATGATGCGTCGGCCGGTCGGCACGGAGGCGTTGTATTCGTCGAACATCGAGCGTGCGACCGTCTTGTTGCCGGCCAGGTAGGCGCGCAGTTCGTCCAACCATGGTTCGCCTTCGGTGAACGCGGCCAGTGTGGCACTCATGGCGAACGCGTTCGGCTCGGCCACCTCGTCGGTGTTCAGCGCCCTCCACACTTTGTGTCGCAACACCGGATCCGGAATCATCACGGCCGCGGAGTTGAGCCCCGCGATGTTGAAGGTCTTGGTCGGTGCCATGCAGGTCACCGAGTTCATCGCGCAATGCTCGCTCACCGAGGCGAACGGCACGTATGCGAAACCCGGGTCGGTCAGGTCGCAGTGGATCTCGTCGCTGATCACCGTCACATGATGCTCCCAGCACAGCTCTCCGATACGCTCCAGGGTCTCGCGATCCCAGATGCGGTCGATTGGATTGTGCGGGTTGCATAGGATCATCAACGTGGTCTGCGGGTCGGCGAGCTTCGCCTCAAGATCGGTCCAATCGATCGCATAATGGCCATCGCCGTCGTAGACAAGCGGGGATTCGAGCACCCGACAGCCGTTGTTGAGAATCGAATTGAAGAAGATGTTGTAGACCGGCGTCTGGATGAGCACGTTCTCGTTCGGCGTGGTGAGTTTCCTGACCATGCTGGAGATCGCCGGCACCACACCGGTGCAGAACACCAGCCATTGCGGATCAACGGCGAGACCATGCCGCCTGCCCCACCAGTCTACATACGCCCGGTTCCACTCGGATGGCACGATCGAATAGCCGAACACACCATGCTCGACGCGCCGGCGCAGCGCCTTGCGAATCTCCGGCGCGGTCTGGAAATCCATATCCGCCACCCACATGGGCAGCGCATCTCCCGCCTCCTCCCATTTGAGCGAGTAGGTGCCGGAACGGTCAACAGGAGTATCGAAATCATAGGTCATGACGGTAATCCTACTGCTGCGAAGCATTCCGTGCCGTTGCCGCGGTCACGATCGTCGTCGTCGACGGATCGACCCTCTCCGGGTCAAGCGTCAACTCGCCGATCGCATCGGCCCGGATCATGCCTGCACTCGGATTGAACACGCTGTCGATCGTGCCACGCACATCCGCATCCACCGTGGAATACTCGAACGCCAGCGTCGTATTGATCAGACGGCAGTCGCGCAACACCAGATTATCCACATAACACAATCCCTGCAGACTCTCGATCGTGCAGTTCTCGAACGTCACGTTGCGCGAATTCCACGCCAAGTACTCGCCCGAAATGAACGAGTCACGCACCGTCACGTTCTCACAGTTCCAGAAGCAATCCTTCGAAATCAGCCGGGAATGAGAGATCTCCACGTCATGCGCGCCATCGAACGGATAATTACCCACCAGACGTAGATTATCGGCCTTCACATCCGTGCAGTTCATCGCCAGATAATCGCCATGCGCGCTCACATTCTCCAAACGCACACCACTGCACGACCACAACGTCTCCTCGGCATTGGGAAAATCCACATTACGCAACACCACATCATGACAGCGGCGGAAATTCTTCGGCGCCTCGATCGTCGAATCCTCAACCACAATATGATCCGTATACCACACGCCGGCACGCCCCATCTCGAACCACGTGCAATCACGCGCCGCCACATTCCGGCAATACCACAACGGATACTTCCACTTGAACGAACTCTCCACCAGCTCGATATCACACGCATGCTTCAACGGCGACTCGCCATCGGCGAAAACAGTGTCGACATACCGACGCTTCCGCGCAAAGAACTCGGCGCGCTCGCCGGTGAGAAACGCTTGCCGGATCTCGGTCATGCCATCGGTGTCAGTGGTATCAGTGGTATCAGTGGTGTCTTGGATGCTGTTCAACATGTGCTCCTTCATATGTTCCGTTGCATAAAATAGAAACTTCAAGTACTTGAAGTCAAACGGGGAGTCATGTTCCTTCCAAACGAACATGACTCCCCATTGCTTCCAGCTACAACGGCAACGCCGGTATAGCCGAGATAGCCGAGATAGCCGAGATAGCCGAGATAGCCGAGATGGCCGAGGCGGACGGCCGGATCGGTCAGGCGGTAAGCGCCGCCGGATACTTGGCCACGGCGGCATCAATCTGCTCGTCGGTGGCAGTGGCCACACCCTGGATAAGGAACGGCTTCAAATATGTGGCATGCGTATGACGGAACGTGGTCTCGAACGGCGACAGCAGCTCCTCCATGGTGCGCACATGGGACCCCTCGCGCGTATACGATTCGGCCGGAGAACCGGTGGACACCGCCACCATGAACTCCTTACCCTCCAACGCACGGCCGCCGGCATACGCCCAACCGGCCTTCAGCACGGCATCCTCCCACTGCTTGAGCAACGCAGGGGAGCTGTACCAGTAGAACGGGAACTGCAGCACAATACGGTCATGCGTTTCGATCAGCTCCTGCTCACGCTCCGCATTGATCCGAAAATCCGGGTACGCGGCATACTCGTCAACCACCGTCACATCGCCCGTCTCATTGGCGATATCCATGAGCCTGCGATTGACCTTCGACTTCTCCAAATGCGGGTGGAACACCAGAACAAGCGTCTTCATCCATACTCCTTCCTCAAAGGTTTTCGATAAGCAGCATGATAAAACCCCTCACCTACGCTCGGAGCATAAGATGTCATAAACGACGCCGATACCAGTGAAGGCGTTTAACGAAAACGGCCAACCTAAGATGACCGAAGACCAAACAAAAACCCACAGACATGCCGGAAAGGAGCAGACACTTGGCCTCGAACGCGCGCAAAAGCACGACGTCCATCATCAAAGCCCTCACAACCGCATTGCCCAGACTACATGCTACTTATCCAACTCGTGTTCTAACCCCACCACACAGCCAACCCCACACATTCCATATCGTGAGAAGCAGCACGGCAATACGATTGGTCGACTTACGCTGTTTCATAGCCATCAAGGAGAAGAGCCTTCGCTGTTAATGGCTACAACAGACAAATCAGTCAACCAAGAGAGAACACAATGACAAGCGCAACTAGTACTGCCGGCGCTCGCGTCCCCGCGCCCGGCAAACTGGAGTTTAGGGATGAATACACGCCAGCCGAGGCGGCACGCGTCATCCGCAATTCGAAAGGGCTTCCCGTAGGCGTGAAGCCGAAGATGGTATGGACATGGCCGAAGGCCGTTATCTGGGCCGTGGTGGCGATCGTGTGCGCTGTGGGTTGGTCCGTGCTGGCGGTGTCCCGCGGCGAGGAGATCTCCGCCATCTGGTTCGTGGTGGTGGCACTGTGCTCCTATGCGATCGCCTACCGCTTCTACGCGTATTACATTCAGATCAAGATCATGCGCACCAACGACGCGAACGCCACGCCGGCCGAACGCGTACACGACGGTGCCAACTTCGAGCGTACCGACCGTCGCGTGCTCTTCGGCCAGCATTTTGCCGGCATCTCCGGTGCTGGCCCGCTTGTCGGCCCGATTCTCGCCGCGCAGATGGGCTACCTGCCATCCACCATGTGGATTATCCTGGGCGTGATTTTCGCCGGTGCGGTGCAGGATATGCTGATGCTGTGGATTTCCGCCAAGCGTCGTGGTCGTTCCTTCGGTCAGATGGCCACCGACGAAATGGGCAAGTTCGGCGGCACCATCCTCTCCGTGTTCCTGGTGGTCATGACGGCCATTGCCATGGCATTCCTCGCCTTGGTCGCAGTCAAGGCTATGGCCTCCTCGCCGTGGGCGGTGTTCTCCATCGGCATGACCATTCCGATCGCTCTGATCATGGGCTGCTATCAGCGTTTCCTGCGCCCTGGTCGCGTGATCGAAACCACTGTTCTCGGTTTCGTGCTGCTCGTCATCGATATCGTTGCCGGCGGCTACATCGCCGATTCGCCGACGCTTGCGCCGATTTTCACACTGACCGGTAAGCAGCTCGTCATCGCCCTGGTCATCTACTCCTTCGCGGCAGCGGCGTTGCCGCACTGGCTGCTCGTCACCCCGCGTGACTACCTGTCCACCCTGATGAAAATCGGCACGCTGATTCTTCTCGTCATCGGCATTCTCGTCGCCAGCCCGATGGTCAAGGTTCCCGCCATCACCGAACTGGCCGGCATGGCCAACGGTCCGACCTTCTCCGGCAACCTGTTCCCGTTCCTGTTCATCACCATCGCCTGTGGTGCACTGTCAGGCTTCCATGGTGCGGTGAGCTCCGGCCTGACCCCGAAGGCCCTGGAGAAGGAAAACCAGATCCGTATGATCGGCTACGGCTCCATGCTGGTCGAGTCCTTCACCGCCATTATCGCTCTGATCGCGGCCATCACCGTCTCCCAGGGTGTGTACTTCTCCACCAACATGTCCGCTCTGCAGATCTCCAAGGCCTCAGGTGTGACGGTCTCCGCAACCTCCACGCCACAGGAGCAGGCCGATGCCGCAGTCAAGGCCGTCAACTCCATGAAGGTCAGCAACATCAAAGGCGAGCAGATGAAGGTCACCTGGGATTCCGTCGACGAGAACGGCAACGCCAAGACCTACGAGGGGTCCGAAGCGCTTGAGAAGGCCGCCTCCGACATCGGCGAGAAAACCATCGTCTCGCGTACCGGCGGCGCCACCACCTTCGCCATGGGCATGGCCAGCTTCCTGAAGTCCTTCCTCGGCGGGCACAATGCCATGGCCTTCTGGTACCACTTCGCCATCATGTTCGAAGCGTTGTTCATCCTCACCACCGTCGACAACGGCACCCGTGTGGCTCGTTACCAGATCGGCGAACTGCTCGGCAATGTGCGCAAGCTCGAAAAGTTCGCCGATCCGACATGGAAGGTCGGCAACGTGATTACCACGCTGATCGCCGTGGCGCTGTGGGGCTCCATGCTGTGGATGGGCGTGGCCGACACGAACGGCGGCATCAATGCCATGGTCCCGATCTTCGGCATCTCCAACCAGCTGCTTGCCGCGGCCTGCTTCGTGCTCGTAACCGTGTGTGTCGCCAAGCTCGGCTACAAGAAGTACCTGTGGATTCCGATCGTCCCGCTCGTATGGGATGTGGCGGTGACCTTCACCGCCGACTTCCAGAAGATCTTCGGGCCATTGAGCTACTTCACCGTAGCGGCGAACTACAAGGCTCAGATCGCTAGCGGTGCCTTAAGCGGCGAGGCACTGACCAACGCCAAGGCGGCACTGTCCAACGCGTACCTGGACGGATTCCTGTCCGTGTTCTTCATGGTCATGATGGGCATCTTCGTCATCGTCGGCGTGGTGCAGGTCGTGAGGATTCTGGCTCGCGGCAAGTTCGGCGTGGAGACCACCAGCGAGGAACCGTTCGTTGAATCCGAATGGTTCGCCCCGACCAGCCTGGTGGCCACCAAACTGGAGAAGAAGGTGCAGCGCGAATACAGCGCCAAGCTGCAGGAGCTGCGCCAGACCGCACAGGCTAACGCCTGATAGCAAACCAGACAGTACAATATCGTCGTTCCGGGTGGCATCTCACTCGGAACGACGATTTTTCGTAAAGGCATCGTAAGGACATGATGATGGATATAGCCGGCAAGGCCAAAGGGATCTGGCATGGCATCGTATGGTATCTGCGCGAGATCAGCGGCGAAGCGAAATACGACCACTACCTGGAGCACTTCGCTCAGGAGCATCCCGACGAGACGCCTATGAGCGAAGTCGAATTCCTACGTGCCAAAGAGGAATACGACAAATACCATCCCAATACCAGCTGTTGTTGCTGAAGGAGGCTATCGCTCGGCGTGTAGCCAGGCGATGGCCAGTTGGGTCCGGTTGGTCAGCGCAAGCTTGTCGAGAATATCGCTGATGCGATTGCGTACCGTACCTTCGCTGAGAAACAGCTGTGCGGCGATCTGCCGATTATCCAACCCCTGCGCGACCAGCCGCGCAACGTCACGCTCACGCTCGCTCAACGTTACCAAGGCATTCGCCAACTCGCCATCACCGTAGCCGTTTTCCGTATGGCGGTTTTCCGCATGATCGTTCCGGTTCGATGGGGAACCGGTCAGTTTGCCAAGCACCTCGGCTCCCAGCACAATCTGACCGGCCATTACCGCCTGCACGGCCGGGCATACCGAAGCCACATCCTGCTTGATGAGGTAGCCTCGCGCCCCAAGTGCCATAGCCTGCGATATGTACTGCTGATCGGCGAATGTGGTCAGGAACAGAATGCGTGCGGCCTTGTCGAATTCGAGGATTCTGCGTGCCGCTTCGATGCCGTTCAGACCGGGCATCTGCACATCGACAAGCAGCACGTCGGGGTGCTGTGCCGGCCCCGCCATGTATTGACGGCAGGTCTCCTCACCGTCATTGGCGGTCCATAGCACGTCGGCAGTGCCACTGGCCGTCAGAATCGTCTGCAACGACGAACATACGATCGGATCGTCATCGGCAATCGCGATTTTCATGCGTTCTCCTCCCATCCGTTCACAATCCTAGCGCTGCCGGCCACACGACTGCGCCACTGCGGTCCTAGGCGGTTGTATGCGGGTTACGTAGGCCGACACGGTTATGCGCGTGATGCCGACGGTAGGGTGAAACCGGCTTTGGGAATGGATGCGAACACACGCCAACCCGACCCGTGCGGTCCAAATGCGCAGGTGCCGTTCAGCGCGTGCACACGATCTTCGATATCGGCAAGTCCCATGCCACGTTTGTGCTCATAGCTGCGCCGTTCGCCGGGCATACCGGAATCGTTGCCGCCGTCATCCTGCACGACGATCTGCCAGAATGCGGGGAAATCACGCAAAGTCACCTCGGCGTGGGAGGCGTGGCTATGATGCACCGTATTCGCCAGCGCCTCACGGATCAATGCGCAGCAGCATCGCGCTACCGGTGCCGGGGCATTGGCGATGCCGTTCGTCACCTGCACCTTCAATGTGGATGGACATTGCGTGGCGTCTTCGATCATGGTTGCGAAATCGGTGCCGTCGTCGGCAAGGTCATGAACCGACCGGCGCATCATCGACATCGCCTCCTGCAAGGTGATGCCGATGTCGCTCAGCGCTTGGGCCGCATCGGTTTCGCCGCGTGCCTGCGCAACGACCTTGGACGCTTCCGTCTGCATAATGGCGCGGGTAAGCAGGTGCCCCACATTATCGTGGATGTCACGCGCTATGCGGGTGCGTTCGTTCAACGTGGCCATGCGCACGGCAATGCTTCGTTCCTCGGCCGAGCTGGAGAGTCTGTCCGCCAGATCACGTGCCGTTGCACGCCGTTCGTCATACGCGTGCCGCCATGCGCCTGCCAGATTCACCAGCCCGCGCCTGCCGGTTCCAAGCATGAAGGCGACGATGCACAGCAACACCAATGCGCAGACCGGAGCCGCAGCGTGGTCTGGAACCATGGCCGAATTTGCTTGGATCCCAAGCAAAGCTCGTAAGGATAGTCGGATACAGGCTGGAACCCATGACAACGCCGCGCACCATGCGAAGACTCGGTATGGCGGTTTCATTGTGCAGGCGGGTGCGGATGGCGGTATATGACGATCAGATTGGAACGTGCGTGCGTCGGCATATCCGACGGCCGGCAACGCTACGAACAGCGAAGGCACGGCCAATACCATCAATCCCAGGCAGGCTGAGGGCAGCCATGCCCATTCGCCATGCGAGAGCATCAACCATTGCGTCAGTCCCGCGCAGCATATCGCCAGTAGCATGCCGGCCACGGCGATAGGTGGTAATCCGCCGCTATATGCCGCCGTCAATACCACGGACATGGACGTTACCGTCAGCTGTTCCAGAATTTCCTGCACAGGGCCGAGTCTACTTCACCGGTCGGTATGACAAATGTCACTCTAGGGGCCGTATTCGTGACTGCCTTCACCGGTTCCGTACTGCGGTTATCTGCGAGAATGGAATGGAAGAGGAAAGGAGCCTTACATGAGCGATAACAGTGCGGTACGCGTGCAACGGCTGGTCAAACGATATGGCGATATGCTCGCGCTCGACTACTTCGATCTTGACGTGCATCAGGGCGAGATCTTCGGCTTGCTGGGACCCAACGGTTCGGGCAAGACCACTGCGATCAATTGCATCCTTGCCTTGCTTACCTATAGCGAGGGTGCTATTCGCGTATTCGGAGAGGAATTGACTCCCGCCAGCTATGATCTGAAACGTCGCATCGGCATCGTTCCACAGAACGTGGCGGTGTTCGACGAACTCACCGTGGAGGAGAACGTCGATTATTTCTGCTCGCTGTATGTGCGTAATCGCAAGCGTCGCATAAACCTGGTCGGCGAGGCCATCGATTTCGTCGGGCTGGGGGAGTTTCGCAAATTCCGTCCGAAAAAGCTTTCCGGAGGTTTGCTCAGGAGGTTGAACATCGCCTGCGGCATTGCGCATAAACCCGACCTCATCTTCTTCGACGAGCCAACGGTGGCCGTCGACCCGCAAAGCCGCAACGCCATCCTTGAAGGCATTCAGCGGCTTAACGCCGAAGGCGCCACCGTGGTATACACCAGCCATTACATGGAGGAAGTCGAGCAGATCTGCGACCGCGTGCTCATCATGGATCATGGTCGGCATCTTGCCCTCGGCACCTGCGAAGAGCTGAAGAACATGATCGAGCTTGGGGAGCGCATCAGTGTGGAAACACTGGATCTTGGCGAGCAGGGGAGGCGGCCGGATCGGATCGTCAACCGCATCACAGCTCTTGACCATGTTATCGAGGCCAAATACGACGGTCGCGAACTGGCGGTGCGGTGTACGCGCGGCGAACACAATCTGATCGACATTCTGGGCATTCTCGAATCGGAGAACGTCTCCATCGGGCATCTCACCTCGCGTCCTCCCACCCTTAACGACGTCTTCCTGGAACTCACCGGAACCGCGCTGCGCGACTGAAAGGCACCGTCATGTGGAACAGTATTCTGGCCTATCTCAAAATAAGCGTGCGATCCAAAGCCGGTTTATTCTGGCTCCTGGCCTTTCCGCTGATTCTTGCAACGCTGTTCAACGCGATGTTCGGCCAGCTCAACGAGACATACCGGCTTGACTCGCTTGACGTGGCCGTGGTGAACGACGACGCGTGGAAGCGGAACCCCTACCTAGATACCTTCATCGACGGTATTGGGGGAATAGACGGCGATGATGCTGATGGCAAACTGATCGTCGCCCATGCCGTCGCCTCCATGGGCGAAGCCGAACGGCTTATGGGCGATTATTCCGTGGTCGCGGCCATCAATGCGACCGATGATGGCGGACTTCGCTTGTCGATCAGCAGTCAGGCGGCGGCCAAGGCCAATGCGGCCACGGGAACCAATTCGTTGCAGATCTCGCTGACCGTGCTGCGCAATCTCATCGCACGGTACAACGCCACCGATACCACCATTAGGCGGATTGCAACCGAGAATCCCAGGGTGCTTGGCGATGCTAAGATCCTCGCCGGCCTTGGTGCAGCCGGATCGTACTGTGATGAAATCACCTTGACCCACTTCACACCGGATGCCACGGCGCGCTTCTTCTACGCCTTGTTCGGCATGGTGAGTCTTATGGCCATGTCGTTCGGCATCAACATCATCACCGGTATGCAGGCCAATCTCTCTGCGCTCGGTCTTAGGCAGAGCGTTGCCCCTACGCCCAAATGGAAGCAGGCCACGGCGGCGGTGCTTGTCAGCTGGCTATGCACTTTCGCCAGCATGTCCGTTCTCATGTTGTATATCCGCTACGTCTGCGGCGTGGGTATGGGCGGGCGTGAGCCGATGGCCGTGCTTGGCATAGCCGTCGCGGCCTTCATGTCCAGTGGGCTCGGCCTGTTCATCGGGGCGTTGCCTAGGCTTGATGCGAGCGCCAAAACCGGTATCTCCGTGGCATTGGCGTGCTTCCTCTCGCTGTTCGCCGGATTATATGGCACTTTCGCCATGGACTTGTCCGATCTCATCGACAGGCAGGCGCCGGCGCTCAGCATGCTGAATCCCGCCAAGCAGGTGACGAACCTGTTCTACGACCTCATGTATTTCGACGATTACCGTCCGTTCTTCCAGACGGTCGGCACTCTTGCCGCATTCGGATTCGTGTTCCTTGCCGCAGCGGCACTATTGCTCAGGAGGCAACGCTATGACTACCTTTAAGGCCGGTTGGCGCATCATAGCCGCGCACAAACTGTATATGACCTTCTATGTGGTATGGCTGTGCGTGATGATGGTGATGATGAGCTTCGCCGTGGTGTCCGGCAGCGTGCGCGACGATGACAAGACCGTGTTCACCACGGCCAGGGCATCGGTCGCCGTGGTGAACCGCGATGAGAGCGCAGCGGGGCGTGCGCTGGCCGAATCGATGCGTCGGTATTTCGCAGTGTCGAACACGGTTGTTGAACTGAACGACCAACCCATGGTCCTGCAGAACGCCGTAGCCACCGACCATGTTGACCTTATCGCGATTGTGCCCGATGGCTATGCCTCCGATTTTGGCAAGGCCTGCAGGCGCGGTACCGTGGTGCCCAGACTAAGCACGGTAACGAGCTATTCATCCAGTCTGGGGGCCATGGCTCAGATGGAGATCGATGCTTTTCTCGATAACGTGCGCATTTCCGCGGTTGCGTCGTCGCCGCGCAGCGATGACGGCACGGTGGTGGCCGTTGCCGCCAAGCAGGTGGCAACGGACAAGCAGACCGCCACGGCATCCGGTAGCCAGAAGACGAGGGTTGTGGGCGTTGGCACGCGGGACGCCGCGTCGGAGGCTACCGGTTTCGCCTTCACCATCAAGATAATCTGCTATGCGGCGTTCATTGCCGTCACGGTGCTGATTTCCGTGGCTGCATCTTCGTTCAGCGAGACGAATCGTCGCCGCAGGTTGGCGGTCTGTGCCACGCCGCAATCCGGAATCGGCCTGCAGCAGGTGCTGGTATGTGTCACCTTCTCGGCGGCGGTATGGGCGTTGTACATGATGGTGTCGATTGGTTTGCTGGCATTCTGCGGTGCCGATCTGAATGCCATACCATTGGCCGGCTATGCCATGGCAGGACTTGCGGCGTTTGCGGTGATTCTGACGGCCGCCTGCTTCGGCTATCTGCTATCTGCGGCGGGCTTCAGCGAGATCGCGGTCAACGGCGCTGCGAACGTGGTGGGCCTGATCATCATGTTCACTTCCGGCATGGCGTTCTCCCCGTCGATCATGCCCCGCTCTCTGATTGTGATCGGCAAGCTGCTGCCGGGATGGTGGTATTGCATGTCCGTCGATAATGCGCTCGGCGTCGGCACGGCGCAGCACCCCGATGCGATGGCCTGGGCGCAGGGCGTCGGCCTGGTCATGTTGTTCGGAGTTGCCTTCATCTGCCTTGGACTGGCCATACGCCGTATACGCATGGTCGACAGGGGATAGCCGATTACAGTGCGGAATATGACAAGAGGCGGCCTTCGTCGGAAGGTCGCCTCTCATGTATTAAGGCCGTTATCAGTCTTCGTGCTGTTCGGCCGGAGCGCTCAGGAAGTGATCTTCGCTGGGCAGCACTGCGTTGAGGATCACTGCGACCACGAAGGCCACGGCGATGCAGTTCGAGGCGAAGATCGACTTGAACAGATCGGGGAAGTTCACGAAGATGTCGCTCACCTGGGTGAAACCGATGCCGATGGTCAGGGACAGCGCCGCGATGGTGATATTGCGCTGGCTGTACCCGGCCTCGGAGATCATCTGGAATCCGGAGAGGATGATGTTGCCGAACATCATGATGGTGCAGCCGCCGAGCACCGCCTGCGGCAGGGAGTTGAACACCTCGGCGATGGCCGGCACGAAGCTGGCGATGATCAGAATCAGACCACCGGAGAGAATCACCTTGCGATTGACCACCTTGGTCATGGCGACCAGGCCGATGTTCTGCGCGAAGCTGGTCAGCGGCAGGCAGCCGAACAGACCGGAGACGGAGGAGATCAGGCCATCGCCGGCGATGGCGCCGGCGGTTTCGCGTTCAGTGGGCAGACGGTTCAAACCGACTTTGGTCAGCGCGGCGGTATCGCCCAGTACTTCGACCGACGACACCACGTACAGCAATGCCAGGGAGATAATGGAACCCGGGTCGAATACCGGCTTGAACGGCATGAATTGCGGCAGGGAAAGAATGGCCAGATGCTGGAATCCGGAGAAATCGACCTTGCCCATGCAGATGGCGACCACATAGCCGACCACCAGGCCGAAAAGCACGGACAGCTGCTTGGCGGTTCCCTTCATGAGCAGCTGGAATGCGAGGCAGGCGACCAGGGAGATCAGACCGAGCGTCAGATTCTGCCAGGATCCGAAATCCTTGGCGCCGCTGCCGCCGCCGAAGCTCGTGGCGCCGACGGTAAGCAGAGAGAAGCCGATTGATGTGACGACGATTGCGGAAACGATTGGCGGCACAAAACGACGCCAATACTTGGCGGTCAGGCCGAGCACGAGTTCCAGCAGACCGCCGACCATGACGGCTCCGACGACCGCGCCGTACCCCTTGGACGAACAGATCGCGCAGGCTGCGGCCACATAGGTGAAGGAGATGCCGGTGACCATGGGCAGGCGGGATCCGATGCGCCATGCGCCGTACAGCTGCAGGCAGGTGCCCAGGCCGGCGACCAATAGTCCGGCCTGGATCACCGCCGCCGACTGGGTGGAATTCATCTTTGCAGCGGAGGCGACGATGAAAATCGGGGCGAGATTCGCCACGAACATCGCCATCACATGCTGCAGGCCGAACGGAATGCCCTTCCAGAACGACACGGGGGCATCCAGGGAGGTCAACGCCTCCATGGAAATACCGCTTTTCTCTTTCTTCTCAGCCATTGTTTCCTCTCTTTTTTGACTTATGGCTTATGGGAAAACTGTGTTCGCCGCATCACCGGCCTGCATGCCGGCGGCTTTGGCGATGCCGGTACGTCAGTGACGGAATGTGATCTCACCGGTTGCGGGATCCATGGCATCGACGATGGCGAGCGAATCGATGTCGTAGCCTTCGGCACGCAGCGCGTCGCCGCCACCCTGGAATCCCTTCTCCACGGCGATGCCGATGCCGGTCACGCTCGCGCCTGCCTCACGGCACAGGCCGATCAGACCGTGCAGCGCCTTGCCGTTTGCCAGAAAATCATCGATGAGCAGCACGTGCTCGCCGGCGTTCAAATACTTTTTCGACACAATGACGGGGAACTCCTTCTGCTTGGTGAAGGAATAGACGGAGGTGACGTACTGGTCGCCGTCAAGGTTGATGGACTGCGCCTTCTTGGCGAACACCACCGGCACATTGCCGAAATGCTGGGCGGCGACGCAGGCGATGCCGATGCCGGAAGCCTCGATGGTCAGGATCTTGTCGATCTTCTTGCCTGCGAAATGCTCGGCCCATGCCGCTCCCATACGGTCGAACAGGCGCACATCGCATTGGTGGTTAAGAAACGCGTCCACCTTGAGCACGTTGCCTTCCTTGACTGTTCCCTCGCTCTGAATGCGCTCTTCGAGTTCCTGCATTGATGCCTCATTTCTATCCCGGGTAGTGTGTATGCGTCGAAAGACGCCCAGTAGTTGCCACAGCTTACGCTTTTGGAATGACCAATCGCCTCGCCATGACCGTGTGATGTGGTAGTAAGGAATGCGCATAACGACGTAACCGAGTGGGATGGAGAGGAATCGGGAGTGGAACAGGAACCGGAGCTGATCGCACGTACCGCCGACGAACTCGTAGGCGATCTCAACAAGCAACAGTCCGAAGCGGTGCAGTACCGTGGTGCCGCACTGCTGATCGGCGCCGGCGCAGGATCGGGCAAGACGCGTGTGCTTACACGCCGCATCGCTTGGATTCTCAGCCAGTTCGGCGCCTGGCCAAGCCAGATTCTCGCCATCACCTTCACCAATAAGGCCGCCGCCGAGATGCGCGAGCGTCTTACCGCGCTGATCGGTCCGGTTGCGCAGCGCATGTGGGTGTCCACGTTCCATTCCGCCTGCGTGCGCATTCTACGCCGCGATGGCAAGGCTCTTGGTCTGAAATCCGGTTTCTCCATCTATGATTCCGCCGATTCGGAGCGCTTGGTCAAGATCATCGCCACCGAGTTCAACGTGGATGTCAAGCGGTATACGCCGCGTTCGATCCTCGGACGTATCTCCGACTACAAGAACCAGCTCATCGGGTGGAGGGCGCAGCTGGCCGCGTATGCTCCGGATTTCAAACCGGGAAGCAGAAACTACAGAATCAGCAAGTTCGACAATGTCGAAGAGCTGTATGCCATTATCTACGCCGAATATGAGCACCGTCTCGCCATGGCGAACGCCGTCGATTTCGACGATCTGATCGTGCGCACCGTGGAGCTGCTGCGGGATCATCCCGATGTCGCGGACTATTACCGTCACAAGTTCCGTTACATTCTGGTCGACGAGTATCAGGACACCAATCATGCGCAGTATGTGCTGATCCGTGAGCTGGCGGGCGTGGACGCGGGGGAGGCACCGGTGCCTACGGCGACTGCCGCTGGCAGGCAGGGGCCGGCGTGGGTTACCGTGGTGGGCGATTCCGACCAGTCCATCTATGCGTTCCGTGGAGCGGACATCCGCAATATTCAGGATTTCGAAGAGGATTTTCCCAATGCGAAGACGATTCTGCTCGAGCAGAACTATCGATCCACGCAGACCATTCTTGATGCGGCCAATGCGGTGATTTCCCATAATGAGGGCCGTAAACCGAAGAAGCTGTGGACGGCGGTCGGCAAAGGCGAGCCGATCGTCGGCTATGCCGCGGATAACGCGCAGCAGGAGGCGGTGTGGGTGGCTTCCGAAATAGCGCGTCTGCACGCCGAGGACGGCGTTGCCTATTCGGATATGGCCATCATGTATCGCGCCAACGCACAATCCCGTTCCCTGGAAGAGGCGCTGATCAATGCCGGATTGCCTTACCAGCTTATCGGCGGTACCAAATTCTACGAGCGCAAGGAAATCAAGGATGCGCTGGCTTATCTGCAGGCCATTCTCAATCCTGCCGACGATGTGAATCTGCGGCGTATCCTCAATGTGCCCAAGCGTGGTCTCGGCGCACGCGCCGAAAGCATCGTATTGGAATACGCCCGCGAACGTGGCACCAGCTTCTTCGATGCGCTGATGCATATGGAACAGATCGAGGACATGCCTACCCGGACAGCCAAGGGGTTGAAGGCGTTCCGTGATCTTATGGCGTCGATGTCGGCCTTTGCAAGAGCTAACATCAATAAGCCAAGCGACATCGTGGCCGAGGTGTTGGCGAAATCCGGTCTGCTTGAGGAACTGCAGAAGTCGGTCGACCCCCAGGACCAGTCCCGGGTGGAGAACCTTTCCCAGCTGCAGTCCACCGCAGCTGAATACGAACAGAACACGCCTGACGCCACGCTCGGCGGTTTCCTCGAAACCACAGCGCTGGTGGCGGATTCGGACCAGCTGCCCAACGGCAACGAGGACTCCGGCAAGGTGACGATGATGACTCTGCATACGGCCAAGGGCCTGGAATATCCCGTAGTGTTCCTGACCGGCCTTGAACAGGGCACATTCCCGCATTCCCGTTCGTTGGAAGACACTGCGGAACTGTCCGAGGAACGCCGACTCGCATACGTCGGCATTACGCGTGCCAAGCGCCGATTGTATATCACGCGTGCCGCGGTCAGGGCGCAATGGGGACAGGCTAACGAAATGTTGCCCAGCCAGTTCCTTGAGGAGATCCCTGACGAGCTGATCGATTGGAAGCGCCGTGAAACCGGTTCGGAACGCATGCGTACCGGCTGGGGCGATGGCGACGAATTCAGCGGCTGGGACGACGAAGACGATTTTTCCTCCGGTCCGACTTTCGGCACGGCATCGTATGGTTCGTATGGCTCATCCCATGGGTCTGCGTATGGTTCCGGTTCCACGGGGCGTTGGGGTTCCGCGGCACATCGCTCCAATGGTTCGCGTTCGGGCTCCACGTACGGTTCCGGACGTTCCTCCGGAACGTATGGTTCGTCGTCCCGTTACGGGTCGCATTCGTCCGGTACGCGCGGCGGTAGGATCAGCACGCGACATGTCACGCCGAAGAGCGGCGGCACAAGTATGCCGGTCTCGTCGCTGCAGAAGGACAATGGTCTGAATATCGGTGATTTCGCCATTGGCGACTATGTCACCCACGACCAATACGGATTGGGCAAGGTTGTGGATTTGCAAGACAAGGGGCGTAATTCCGTGATCACGATCGATTTTGGTTCCGATGGCGTCAAACGTCTCATGCTGCGTGTCGCACCGATCGAAAAGCTGTAAGTCGCGATTCGCATCGTCGTAACGCGCGGATTCCAAGGACGGCCCGTCATGCGGCCGCCCTTGGCGATGCCGGTTCCCCGCCTGTCTGCTCTGCTATGCGTCCCGCATTGTCGGACTATGAAGACTAGGATTATGTTGAATCGTTTTACGTAGGGGAAAGAGGGATGGGCTCCCATGTATGTAGACCCGAAGCGAAATGCCGATGCAGGCAATCTGCGATGGATACTGCCGTATTGCAGGCCGGACCTTCCCCGTGTCGTCGGTGCGATAGTGATGTTCTGCATCAACAACACCATGGCGCTTATCATTCCGCTGCTGTCCGGGGCCATCGTCGACCGCGTGATCATGCAGGGGCATGCGAACGAACTGACCAGGCTCTGCATGATGATGATCGTTTTTACCATCGTGCGTGTGGGCTCCCGATACGGCTGCCAGATGTGGATGGAACGGTTCGGGCAGAATTCCATCTACCGTTTGGTGTGCGACGAATACGAGAAGCTGCATGAGCTCGACTTCACCTATTTCAATCACACGCGCACCGGCGACATCATGAGTCGTATGACCTCGGACACCGATGCCATCCGTCATGCACTGAGTTGGGTGAGTCTTCAGGCGACCGATTGCGTGGTCATGTTCGTGGGTGCGCTTGCCATGATGGTTACCATCGACTGGCGTCTGGCTCTCGCCCTGGCCTGTGTCACGCCGTTCATCTTTCTGCTTACCCGCGGGCTTTCGGTGCATGGGCGCCCGTTGTTCTTCGCCATCCGCAACTCTCTCGCTTCGATGAATTCGATGGTCGAGGAGAACATCGAAGGCAACCGCGTCGTCAAGGCATTCGTACGCGAGGAATACGAGACCGGAAAATTCGACGAGCACAATGACGACTACATGCGTCGGAACATGGATCAGGCGTACAACAGCCGTAAATACATGCCGTGGCTTGACGGACTGGGATTCTCCCTGCAGCTCATCACCCTTGGTCTGGGCGGCTTCCTTGTCATCAACGGCCATATGACCCTTGGCAATCTGGTCACGTTCAACTCGTATCTATGGATGATCGACAGTCCGGTGCGCCAATCCGGCTGGCTGACCAATGACTGGCAGCGTTTCAACGCATCCTGCATCAAGATACGCAAACTGCTTGCCACGCAATCGCGCATTCAGGAGCGTCCCGACGTCGGGGCAAAAGCCGAACACGGGGATTGCCCCGTTGTGCAAGCGTCTGGTACGCGTACCGCTGCGGAGGGGCGTATCAAAGGCGCCATCGATTTCGAGCATGTCGATTTCGCCTTCCCCGACGATCCGGGCACGCCGGTTCTCGAAGATATCGACTTTCATATTCCGGCTGGTGCCAAGCTTGGCATTCTGGGGGAGACGGGCTCAGGCAAATCAACGCTGGTCAACCTTATCTGCCGTTTTTACGACCCCACGGCCGGTCGCGTGCGTATCGACGGCATCGACGCGCACGACTGGCCTCTTTCCACGCTACGATCGCAGGTCTGCATCGTCGCGCAGGACACGTTCCTGTTCTCCGATACCATCGGCAGCAATATCGGAGAACAGGAACGTGTCGGCTTCGGAGCGGATATCCAGCGTGAACACGATGAACGGTATATTCGTCGCATGGCCACCATCGCCGGTGCCGACGGATTCATCCGTACCCTGCCGGAAGGCTATGACACCATCGTCGGCGAACGTGGTGTCGGCCTGTCAGGCGGGCAGAAGCAGCGTCTGAGTCTGGCGCGCGCCTTGGCCGATGATCCGTCGATCCTCATCATGGACGACACCACCAGCGCGGTGGATATGCAGACCGAAGCGGAGATCCAGCGCCATCTGCGTGAGCTGGATGGCAGCAAAACCATCGTCACCATTGCGCATCGCATTTCCTCGATCAAGGATTCCGATCTGATCGTGGTGCTTGAACATGGCCGTATCGTCGAACGCGGGTCGCATGATGAGCTGGTCGCGGCCCATGGGCGCTACTGGGAAATCTACCGTAAGCAGTTGGGATTGGGTGCCGGCGCACTCCAGGGGTTTGAGGAATAGAGGAATATCATGGCGCAACGCAACACCTACCGTGACGACGAGGAGCTTGAGGAGAGAATCAACCTTCACGATATCCTGCGCATCGGCGTCTATCTGAAGCCATATCTAGCCAGAATCGTCCGTATTCTGTGTGTCATCGTGATGATGAGCTGCATCGCCGTGGCGGTGCCGTATCTGACCAAAATCGTGGTCGACGAGGTGATACCGCATAAGGATCTGCGGACGTTGAGCCTGCTTGTCGTGGCGATGGGCGTGCTGATCGTCATCTACGAGTTCGGCCTGCGCTACCGTACCGTGGAGATCACGCGCGTCGGCCAGCTTATGCTCAAAGACATGCGCCGCGACCTGTTCACGCATATCCAGACCCTGCCGTTCAGCTATTTCGATTCGCGACCGCACGGCAAGATCCTCATCCGTGTGGTCAACTATGTGAATACCTTGTCGGATACGCTGAGCTCTGGCCTGATCAATGTGATTTCCGACGTGTTCACCTTCCTCATCACGATGGTGGTGATGTTCGTGGTCGATTGGCGGCTTGCCCTGTTCAGCCTCGCGCTGTTCCCGCTGCTGATTGTCTGGGTGCTGGTACTGCAGCATTTCCAACGTCGCGCCTATCAGGCGCTGTCCAATAAGCAGAGCAATCTCAATGCGTATATCCATGAGTCGATCGCCGGTGTGAAGACCACGCAGGCCTTCGCGAGGGAGGCCGAACAGTTCAGGACCTTCCAGGAGCAGCAGAACGAAGTGCGGTCGGCCTGGATGAGGGCTGTGCATGTCCAGACGCTGATGTGGCCGGGCATCCAGACCATTTCCGTAATGACCATCGCGCTGATCTACTATGTGGGCGTCACCGGGTTCGGCGCGGTGAATGTGACCACCGGCGTGCTTATCGCCTTTGTCGGCTACGCGAACAATTTCTGGAATCCGGTGATCAGCATCGGCAATTTCTACAACCAGCTCATCACATGCTCCGCGTATCTTGAACGTATTTTCGAGACTCTTGACGTCGAACCGGCGATCAGAAACGCGCCGGACGCCATCGACCTTCCGCAGATCGAGGGGCGTGTCGATTTCAACGATGTCGTATTCCGCTACGAGCCCGATGGTCGGAACATTCTGAATGCGGTCGATCTGCATGTCGATCCAGGCAAGACGATTGCGTTGGTCGGCCCGACCGGAGCCGGGAAAACCACGATCATCAATCTGCTGTCGCGTTTCTATGATGTGGCTGAGGGGTCCGTCGCCATCGACGGCCATGACGTGCGTGATGTGACGCTTGAAAGCCTGCGCCGTCAGATGGGCGTCATGCTGCAGGACACGTTCATCTTCTCCGGCACCGTGCGCGAGAACATCCGCTACGGTAGGCTCGACGCCACCGACGAGGAGATCATGGCGGCGGCACGGGCGGTACACGCGCATGAGTTCATCATCGATCTGCCGGACGGCTACGATACGGTGGTCCAGGAGCGGGGTTCCACGCTATCCGCCGGGCAGCGGCAGCTGATCGCCTTCGCGCGAGTGCTGCTTGCCGATCCGCGCATTCTGATTCTCGACGAAGCCACGTCGAATATCGACACGCGTACCGAAGAGGCGTTGCAGGCCGGTCTGAACCATCTGCTCAAGGGGCGCACGAGTTTCATCATCGCGCATCGTCTATCCACCATCGAGAATGCGGACGAAATCTGCTATATCGACCATGGGCGTATCGTCGAGCAGGGCAGTCACGCCGAGCTGTTGGCCAGGAAAGGCGCGTATTGGCGGCTGTACGAATCGCAGTATGCCATGATCAAAGCCGAGTAGCCGGTCTCGGGGCGTGATTGTCACAGTATCAAATACATACCTTGGGAACGCATATCCTGGATGGCCGAGGAACGCGAGCGGCCCGCGTGGGCTACGCAATATCGTAGACATCGGTAAAAGTCAAGTCTTGTTTTTCGTGAATATACCGCTCATAATGGGGCGGTACTGCAGATAACCCGCCCAAGCGGCGGGTCGATCAGAGAGAATCTCATGAAGAATACGATATTTGCATCCCTTCCATCGGTTGTGCTTGGCGTCATAATTGCCATTGCCCCGCAAACCTTCGCCCACGCATGCAACGGTCATAGTATGCTCGGTGCATGTCACTATTCCCAGCAAGCCGCCACTGGTATCGGCATCGTCATCGCGCTGCTCGGCATTATCTCGTTTTTTGTGTCCCGGCCGGTGCGTGTCGGCATTAACATCGCCGTTGCGTTGGACGCCTTGCTGCTGCTTGCTGTGCCGTATACGCTGATTGGCATCTGCAAGGGGCAGATGATGCACTGCCGTATGGTCATGCTTCCCACGCTCACCGTGCTGGGCGTGCTCGCTCTCGTGTGCGCGGTCACCGCCGTGTGGATCGAATCGCGCTCGAAGACGGCATGATTATGGAATCTCATATCACGCTTCGCTCCCTGCCGGGGGAGAACCTCAGAAGAAAACCATTGCGTACTGCTGCGCTGGGCATTGTGGTAACGCTCCTTAGTCTGGCGTTGTTCGCTGGTTCGCTGCTGAGTCTTAATCTCGATAACGGTATGCGTAGCATGGAACGCCGCCTCGGTGCCGATCTTATGGTGGTGCCGCAGAACAGCGCCCAACAGGCCGAGGCGTTGCTGACCAGTGGCTCGCCGGGCACGTTCTATTTCACTCGTGACGTTGCCTCCGCAATCGCCAAGGCCGACGGTGTCGCACAATCCACCGAGCAGGTGTATATCTCGTCTTTGGCGGCGTCGTGCTGCTCATCGAAGCTACAGATCATCGGCTATGATCCCGGCACCGATTTCGTTATCCAACCGTGGTTGTCCTCCCAATTTGACGGCAATGTGAAGAACGGCCAGATCGTAGCGGGCGCCGGTGTGAATGTATCCGCGGACGGCACCATCGAATTGTATGGACGCGCCTGGCCTGTGGTTGCCCAGCTTGCCAGCACCGGAACCAGTCTCGACAATTCCGTGTTCATCAATCGGGCCACCGTGCCGCAGATGGTTGAAGCTTCGGCGCAGGTGTCGCACCGGGTTATGCCGGCCGAGTATGCTAACAAGGCCGTTTCCGCGGTGCTGATCAAGGTCGCGGACGGCTATGATCCGCATATTGTGGCCAAGTCGATCACCAAGCTTGATTCCTCATATGGCAAGCTTGGTTTCGTCTATCCTGGGGGCATCACCGCTTCCACCAAGGCGTCGCTTGGCTCGCTGGTGGGGTATACCGCGGTGTTCATCGCCGTATTGTGGGCTATGGGCGTCATTGTGCTGCTTGCGGTGTTCGTCGCATCGGTGAATGAGAGGAAACGTGAATTCGCATCGTTGCGCATCATGGGCGCAACCCGGCGCATGTTGCGCGGGGTGATCGTTAGGGAGGCGGTTATCATTTCGCTTGCGGGGAGCGTCGTCGGCGTGGCATTGGCCTCCTTGATCGTATTCCCCTTCAGCTCCTTGATAGGCAGGCAGTTGCAGCTGCCCTATCTACAGACATCCCCTTTGAACGTCATCGGTTTGGTTGTGGTTTCGATTGCCTGCTCGGTAATCGTTTGTGTGGCTGCGTCCATGATGGTCATGCGCAAGCTTGCCAGGCCTGAGGCGTATTTGACTCTTCGAGAAGGGCAGTGATATGAACCATGATCAATCGGACCATCTGTTGGTCGTTGATGATCTCACCAAGCGTTTTCGCCGTCGTGGCAGGGAGTTCGATGCCGTAAGCCATGTTGATCTGGTTATGGACGAAGGCGATTTCGTTGCCATCGTCGGCAGATCGGGGAACGGCAAGAGCACGTTGATCACCATGATTGCGGGACTGACACGGCCTACATCCGGGGTTGTACGGGTGGACGGCTGTGACATTGGCGCAATGGATGACGCTACGTTGTCAAGAACAAGGAACCGGGTCATTGGTTTCGTTATGCAAAGTCAGACCTTGCTGTCCAATCTCACCGTGCTCGATAATGTGGT
>ERZ1106954.689-NODE-689-length-28587-cov-7.870812_pt1 | contig 28587 bp, 25 predicted proteins | sample MGYA00403678_ERZ1106954 | MGnify/ENA primary metagenome ERZ1106954 (study PRJEB35170, sample SAMEA104062445) | human gut metagenome | biome: human gut; feature: human-associated habitat; material: faeces | place: Denmark | collected 2012-08-20 ... | reverse complement strand
GCCGCACAGCTGGTCATCCTCGCCGATGTAGCACTTGGCGCAGGTGGAGCAGTGCTTTTCCTCCATGCACTCCGCGCACTTGTAGCACTCCTCGCACCAGTAGGGCGTGTCTCCAAAGCACACACCGCAGTCGTTGCAATGGGTTTCAACCCAGCACTCGTAGTTGCAGTCAATGGTGCAGAACAGGCAGTCACACATATAATCGCTGCCAAAATGGTAGTGGTCGCAGTTAGGACAATCAAAGCCGTCGTCGTAGTCGTCCCAGAAGGCGTGGACGGGAACCGCAGCGCCCGGCACGAGGGAGAACAGCATGACGAGGCAGAGCAGGATGCTCATAAGTCTTTTTCTCATGTTTTTTCTTCCTCCTTTATCGAAAGAATGGTTGATTTGCCGCGTTTGTGTTCCGGCCCGCGGCTTACCGGTCGGAAGGTGTTATGCAGTCCGGCCCCGCTGCCGCCGGAATCCGTAATGACCCGGTAGGCGGCCGTTTTCCTCGCCTGCGTCATCCGCATCCACCCCTTCCCTTTCGTTTTTATGCCTTGTAAAAGCGCCTCGGTCTATGATATAATAGATAATGTTGCAGAAGCGCCGCTGCCGTATATAGCGGCACTGTATGCTTCCCTTATACCATATATCCGCCGTTCTGTCTGTCCCCTAAACTCTTCATTCAGGGGACAAAACGGGAAAAAATTTTTGAAATTCACGAAAAACCGCCCCTGAATCCACAAACACACGCTCTGTCCCGGAGGTCAAGCCATGAAAAAGCGTATACTGTCCCTGCTGCTGTCGGCAGCCCTTGTTTTCGCTCTGTGCGCCTGCGCAGACACACCCCTGACGGAGGACAAAACGCCCGTGACGATAAATTTCTGGCACGTCTACGGCGAGCAGTCCGGCTCGCCGATGGATCTTCTTGTGCAGGAGTTTAACCGCACCGTCGGTATGGAAAGCGGCGTCCGCGTGCAGGTCACAAACCTCAGCAGCGCGTCGAAGATAGGCGGCTTTCTGAAGGAGGCCCAGAACGGCGGCGACCTGCAGGAGATGCCCGACCTGTTTACCTGCCACATCGGCGACGCATCGGCGCTGGGCGAGGAAAACCTCGTGGACTGGCACGACTGGTTCACGGATGAGGAGCTGTCCGACTTCGTCCCCGGATTTCTGGACGACGGCACCGCGCAGGACGGCAGGCTGCTGCTGTTTCCCATCTCCAAGTCAACGCACCTTATCATGTGCAACGGCAGCGGCTTTGCCCGCTTTGCCGCCGATACGGGCGCGGAATACGGCGACCTCGGCACATGGGAGGGCTTTTACGATACCGCCGAAAAATACTATGACTGGTCGGGCGGCAAGCCCTTCTGCGCGCTGGATTATCCCATCCGCGCCGTGGAGCTTTGCGCCCTCGAGCGCGGCAGCGGCGAGCTGTACACCGAGGACGGCCGGTATAACACCGATAACCCCGTTTTCAAGGAGTGCTGGATGCAGTTTGCCCGCGCCCTTGCAAAGGGACATGTTGTGGTGTCCGACCTGTACTCAAATACACAGGTGATGACCGGCGAGGTGCTGGCCGGTCTGGGCTCCTCGGCGGCGATACTTTATTATAATGACACCGTCACATATCGGGACGGCACACGCGAGCCGATGAACCTGCATGTTCTGCCAATGCCGATGACCGCCGGGCACGAGGCTATGATGACTCAGGCTGGCGTCGGGCTTTGCGCCTACAGGACCACCGAGCAGAAGGCGAAGGCCGCCGCTGTCTTCGTCCGCTGGCTGACGGAGACCGGGCGCAACCTGGACTTCGTGGCGCAGACCGGATATATGCCGGTGCGCAGCGGCGCATTTGACGATATCGAGGACTATGACAGCTTCCCGGAGCCTGCGGAAAGCTACCGGCAGCTCTACGCCGCGCTGAAAACCATGCGCGACAGCTATACCCCCGTGTCCGAGCCGAGATTCGAGGGCTACTACGGCAGGGTCAACGCCCTGTACGACGCTCTGCGGCAGCTGCAGCAGGAGCTGCCCGCCCGCGCCGCAGCCGGCGAGGATGTCGACGCTCTGGCCGAGGAGACATGGGCGCTGCTGTGCTCGATATGCAGATGAAAACGTTCCCCGGAGGATATGGGGCATGACGAGATACACACTTTCGGAATTTTATAATATACGGCGCTCCATGAAAAAGCGCCTTGCGGTCTATATGATCACGCTGGGCCTTATTCTGGCGGCGGCGCTTATCGCCGGGCTGTTCTTCTTTAATCAGCTCAAAAGCCCGCAGGAGGAGCTGTGCACCTCGCTGAGCTTCCGCATGGAGGCCTTTGAGACGGACATGAAGTCGATGTGGCGCAATGTCTCCGTCATGGGCGTGCATCTGTCCGAGGACATGAGCGCCATCGTGCAGATGCAGACCTCTAAGCTTTCCGCTCTCGACGGCAGCGCGGACGCAATGGAGCGGCTGGAGGAGGCCATGCTCGAGCCGCTGTGTCAGTACGTCCGGCAGGCGGACTGCTCCGGCGCGTTCGTGGTGCTCAACACCTCCCTCGGCGGCGAGGAGTTCCGCGGCGGCCTGTACGTTCAGCGGAGCAATTCTGCGCGCATTGCCAGCGATCTGCTGCTCTACCGCGGCATGGCGGGCGTCGGACGCAGTCACGGCGTGATGCCGCACCGGAAGTGGGCGCAGGAATTTGAGCTGTCCGAGTTTTCCGAGCTTGCCGGGCATCTGAATACGGCATCGGCGCCCATTGACCGCAGCTGTCGGACGACAAGTCTGCTGACCCTGCCCGGTACCTCGGAGCGTGCGATGCTGCTGACCGTGCCCATGCTGGGAGCCGACGGCACGGTGTACGGGCTGTGCGGCTTTGAGATAAACCAGACCTATTTCTCCGCCCACCACGTCCAGCCCTCCGGCATCGGCAGTCTCGCCTGCCTCCTGTCGGAGAGCACGGAGGGGCCGGATATTCCGAAGGCGCTCGTGACCTATCCCTCCGGCGGATTTTGCTTCGTGCCGGAGGAGCTGCTGACGGAAACAGGCAGCCGGGACGGTCTTATGTTCTTCTCCGGGACGGAGCTGTCCTTTGTCGGACTTTCAAAGCCGTTCTCGGCGGCCGACGGGGATCCCGAGCAGCACACTCTGAGCGTGCTGCTTCCCAAGGGCGACTATAACCGGATCATGCTCAAGCGCTCGCTGGAGATCGGCGGCCTGCTGACACTGCTGATATTTTTCGGTGCTGTATGCTGCCTGTACTATACCCGCCGCTACCTGCGTCCCGTCATGCGTGACATTGAGCTGCTCAATAAGGAAAACTGCGACGGCGCGCAGATGACCTTTGACGAGCTGCGCCCTGTCTCCGCGAAGCTGCGCTTCCATGAGCAGACGATCACCGATCTGGAAACTGAGAAGCAGGAGCTCCGGGGGCAGGTCGAGGATATGCAGAGTCAGGTCGAGGATACGCAGGGGCAGCTCGACAATTCTCTTGCACAGGTGCGCCGCCTGGCCTATCTCGGAAAAAAGGATCTTGATCCGAAGGATTATGAGAATTTCCTGATCGGCTATGCCCGGCTCAGCGCCAAGGAGCTTGAGATATGCTGCGCCCTGGCAAGAGGGCTCAGCACCCGTCAGTGCGCAGAGCAGCTCGGCTGCGCGGTCAGTACGATCGATACATACCGGAAACGTATTTACGATAAGACGAAGATACACAAGGTTCGGCAGCTTCAGCTCTGCTACGCGCTCATGCGTATGCAGCAGGCGGAGCAGGAAATATGACAAAATCAAGCGGGCAAGCAGGCCCTCCTTCGAATACGCACAGCGTGCTCGGGCGAAGGAGGGCTTTTATAATAACGGATTTGGTTTTGAGGCTGCTCCGTGAGCTCAAAATGGATAAAAATAAAAAAAGAGGCCGTTTTACTAAAAAACAGCCTCTTTTCAATGGTACCGGTGGTGGGACTCGAACCCACACGGAGTCGCCCCCGGCGGATTTTGAATCCGCTACGTCTACCATTCCATCACACCGGCAAATTAAAACGAAAGTATTATAACCTATAAAAGCGCATTATTCAAGTGCAGCGCCAAAGAATTTGTGTAATTTTTTGTTCTTGGATTACAATTTTTTTGTCTTTACCTCTACCATAATTGAAAATTGTATGTTACAATATTTCAATGTAAAATTATAAGAAAGAGGCCAAACCATGAAAAAGATACTCGTACTTGAGGATGAACCGAATATCCGCAGTTTTGTGGTCATCAACCTCCGCCGCAACGGATATGAGCCTATCGAGGCTGAAAACGGCATGACCGCTTTGGCTTTGCTTGAAAAGAATCCCGACATAAGCCTTGCGCTTCTGGACGTTATGCTCCCTGATATAGACGGCTTTGAGGTCTGCCGCCGCATCCGCGCCTCCGGCTCTAAGATCGGCATCATCATGCTGACCGCAAAAAGTCAGGAAATTGACAAGGTCACGGGTCTTATGACGGGTGCCGACGACTATGTTACAAAGCCCTTCTCCCCGGCTGAGCTCACCGCCCGCGTCGATGCGCTCGTGCGCCGTCTCGGCAGCGATACATCCGACAAGCCCAGCTACGAGATTTCCAGCGGTCCTTTCCTGCTCAACACACGCAACCGCACCCTTGAAAAGGACTGCAAGCGATTAAAGCTCACACAGATAGAATATCTGCTGATGAAGCTGTTCATGGAAAACCCCGGCAAGGCAATGTCGCGCGAGGATATTCTCAGAGCCGTTTGGGGAGACGATTTTTCCGGTGAGCTCAAAACAGTGGACGTCAATGTCCGCCGTCTGCGCCTGAAGATCGAGGCCGATCCCACAGAACCGGAATTTCTCACGACCGTTTGGGGCTTCGGCTACAAATGGGGCTATTAAATCTTAATTATTTCCCGGGAAGTGTCCGATGATTTTCAAAGAACTTAAATGGCAGCTGTTTGCATCAAGCATCGCGGCGGTCATCCTCATCTCATGCCTTATCGCCTTTGCGGCCAATAAACTTATAATTCCGGCAATCGTAATAGCCGTTATAATTGCGGCATATATCATTCTCGTAAACATCTGGTTTGACCACTACATATCAAAGCCCATACAGGATCTGAGTGAGTCGGCAAAGCACATTGCCGACGGAAGCTACGGTGCGCAGGTGCCGTCGGTCGGCGATAATGAGATCGGCAGACTCACCGACGATATAAACATCATGTCCGAAAAAATCGCGCGCTCGGATAAGGCGACGGCAGAATTCATATCGCAGATATCACACGAGCTGCGCACACCGCTTACAGCCATCCTCGGCTGGAGCGAAACGCTGCAATACGATCCCGCAATAAAGGATGAGTCCCTGCGCGGCGTCAAGATAATCTCCAAGGAGGCCGAAAGGCTCACCGGCATGGTGGCCGATCTTCTGGAGTTTACGCGCATACAGGACGGCAGATTCAATCTGCGCATGGAGCTTGTGGATATCGCAGCCGAGCTTGAGGATTCGCTGTTTACCTACGGTAAGCTGATGAGCGAGGCCGGCATCGAGGTAAGCTATGAGCCGCCGGAGTATGATATCCCGCTCATATCCGGCGATCCGGAGCGCCTTAAGCAGGTGTTCCTGAATCTTCTGGACAACGCCGCAAAGCACGGTGGAGACGGAGGCAAGGTTGACATAACGCTTGCGCTAAGGAAAGATAACGTCATCATCCGCATACGTGACTACGGCAAAGGCATACCCGCCGGCGAGCTGCCGTTTGTCAAAAACAGATTCTATAAGGGCAGCAGCAAAAACCGCGGCAGCGGCATAGGGCTTGCCGTGTGCGACGAAATCATATCGCGCCACGGCGGAAGGCTCAGCATCGCAAACGCCGAGGGCGGCGGCTGCATTGCCGAAATATGCTTACCCCTGTCAGAAAATTGAGGTAGATAAATGTCAGATAAAAACACTGAGTCTTCGGTGAAATTCAAGACCTCCATCGGCGGTCAGGCGCTCATCGAGGGTATAATGATGCTCGGACCCGATAAGCGCGCTATTGTGTGCCGCGGTTCGGGCGAAATGGTCGAAAAGGTCGAAACCGTAACCCCTCTGAAGGAGAAAAGCCCCATCCTCGGCTGGCCGCTCATCCGCGGTGTCGCGGCGTTCATATCGTCTATGGTAAACGGCGTGAAGGCGCTGTCGTATTCGGCCGATCAGCTTCCCGAGGATATGCAGGAGGAGCCGGACAAAATAGATCTTTGGATAGAAAAACACTTTTCAAACGAGACCGCGCAGAAGCTCGTTATCGGCGTTGCCGTTGTTCTGGGCATTGTACTTTCGCTGTTCTTGTTCCTGTTCCTGCCGACCTTTATCGTAGGGCTGTTCCCTGCCGTCAAGTCCGATTTCTATTGGAGGACGCTGCTTGAGGGCATACTTAAGCTCGTCATCTTCTTTATTTATTTGATACTGTGCTCGAAAATGAAGGATATGAAGCGTCTGTTTTCATATCACGGTGCCGAGCACAAGACCATCTTCTGCTACGAAAAGGGTCTGCCGCTGACGGTCGAGAACGTGCGTCCGCAGCCGAGGCTGCATCCCAGATGCGGAACGAGCTTCATATTCGTTGTAATTATAATAAGTATAATCGCGGGCTCGTTTATCCACGTTTCGGACACTATGCTGCGCATGGGGCTGAAGTTTCTCATACTGCCGCTCATCGTCGGTCTGAGCTACGAATTAAACCGCTGGGTCGGCAGACACGACAATCTGTGCTCTGCGATACTCTCATGGCCGGGCAAGCAGTTCCAGCGCATAACGACCAACGAGCCCGACGATGAGATGATAGGATGCGCCATCCGTGCGCTTGAGCTCGTCATCCCCGAAGAAAAAGGCAGCGACGCCTGGTAATTAAGGATACGGAAAATGCCTAAAACATATAATGACATCTATTTCTCAGCCAGAAATGCGCTGAGAGAAAACGGCGTCGAGGCCTACAGCCTTGAAGCCCGCATACTCCTTGCAGCGGCAGCAGGCAAAACGACCGAGCAGCTCATGCGCGATATGTATCTGTACACCTCGTCGGAGATCGAGGAGCGCACGCACGGCATGATCCGGCGCCGTCTTCAGGGTGAGCCGCTTGCGTATATCGCCGGCTCCTGGGAATTTTACGGGCTTCCCATGACCGTCACGCCGGACGTTCTCATCCCGCGTATGGACACGGAGATACTCGTTGACGCTGCGATAGACGCGATAAAGGGCTTCGGTATGAAGGGCCGGGTTCTCGATCTGTGCTGCGGCAGCGGCTGCATAGCCTGCGCCATAGCAAACGAGCTCCCCGCCGCACGCGTTGTGGCAGCGGACATAAGCCCCTCGGCGCTTGAGATCTGCCGGAAGAACATTAAAGATAACAAGCTAACGTCAAGGATAATCCCCATGAATGCGGATGCGACCACGTGGCCGCCAATGAGCATCGGCAGCTTTGACGTTATAGTTTCAAACCCGCCGTACATCCCCTCCTTTGAACTCATTGAGCTTGACTGCTCGGTACGCGATTACGAGCCCATGACGGCGCTCGACGGCGGCGAGGACGGCCTTGATTTCTACAGGGCGATCATAAAATACTGGACGATAACGCTCCGTCCGAACGGACTTATGATGTTCGAGGTCGGTGAGGGTCAAGCCGACGAGGTAAAGCTGATGCTCTTAAGGGCCGGATACGTTTCGGTAGAGAGCCGCAACGACACTCTCGGCTTTGAGCGCGTCGTAATCGGAAAATGGAAAAACGAATTCTGATATAAACCGAGGTAAAAGAAATGGCTGAAAAAAAGAAGGCTCCCATATCCACCCACTCTCAGGCAGGCGATAAGAAAAAGGCTCTTGAGACCTGCATCGCGCAGATAGAGAAAAACTACGGCAAGGGTGCTATAATGCGCCTTGGCGACGATATCCCCGTGAACGTTGAGGCATTATCGACAGGCTCGCTGTCCCTCGACCTCGCGCTCGGCATCGGCGGCGTTCCCAAGGGAAGGATCATCGAGATATACGGACCCGAGGCATCGGGCAAAACGACGCTTGCGCTGCATGTTGTCGCGGCGGCTCAGAAGGCCGGCGGTGAGGCCGCGTATATCGACGTCGAGCACGCCCTTGAGCCGGCTTACGCCCGCGCACTCGGCGTTGATATCGACAGTCTGCTCATTTCGCAGCCCGATACCGGAGAGCAGGCGCTGGACATAACCGAAAGCCTCGTGCGCTCAAGCGCCGTTGATGTCGTCGTTGTCGACTCCGTCGCGGCACTTATCCCGCGCATTGAGCTTGAGGGCGAGATGGGCGACTCCGTCGTCGGTGCGCTGGCGCGGCTTATGTCGCAGGCCATGCGCCGTCTGGCGGGCTGCATCTCGAAAAACGGCTGCACCGTCATATTCATAAACCAGCTGCGCCAGAAGATCGGCGTAATGTACGGCAACCCCGAGACCACACCCGGCGGTCTTGCGCTTAAATACTATGCCTCGGTACGCATCGATGTACGCAGGATTGAAACGCTCAAGGTCGGCGGCGAAATGATAGGCAACCGCACGAGAGCAAAGGTCATAAAGAACAAGTGCGCCCCCCCGTTCAAGGAGGCGGAATTCGATATTATGTACGGTGAGGGCATATCCAAGGTCGGCGAGATCGTCGATCTTGGCGTCAAGCTTGAAATTATCGACAAGGCCGGAGCGTGGTTCACCGTCGGCGAGCAGCGCATCCAGGGTCGAGATGCGGTGAAGGAATATCTGCTTTGCAATCCCGAGGTCTGCGCGAATATCGAGCAGCAGATACGCGAAAATGCGTACAAGCTCATGAGTCCGCAGGCACGCAAGGCCGCTCAGGCGGCAGGCCGCGCCATCGACGTTTCCGCCGATGATTTTGAAGGATAATCAGCGTGACGCTGCGTGAGATAAAGCAGACCTCGCCCGAGCGGTTTACGCTCATATTCGACGACGGCACGGAGCTTAAAACCACACTCGGCATCATAACCGGGCGCTTTATCCGATCCGGCATGGACTTCGACGAGGAAGCATATAACGAGCTTGTCTCGGCATCCGGTCTTGCAATGGCTAAGGCGCGGGCGCTGCGAATAATAAACGCACGCCCCATGTCGCGTGAGGAGCTTAGAAAAAGGCTCATTGAAAAGGGTGAAACGCCCGAAAACGCCGAGGCCTGCGCCGACTGGCTGTGCCGTATGGGGCTGATTAACGACGCAGAATACGCCGGAAGCGTTGTGCGGCACTATGCCGCCAAGGGCTACGGCTCAGCGCGCATAAAGCAGGAGCTGCGGCATCACGGCGTTCCCCGCGAAATGTGGGACGAGGCGATGCTTCAAATGCCGGAGCAGGATGCGTATCTTGAGCGGTTTATCCGCTCAAGGCTGAGTGAGCCCGGCGACAGGGCGCAGGTCAAAAAGGTCTCGGACGCGCTGTTTCGGCGCGGCTACTCCTGGGAGCAGATAAAACATGCGCTGAACGAATTTGATACTCAAGGTGATTATTGAATGGATAGGACAATTGCCCTTATCTCTCTGGGCTGTGCAAAAAACCTTGTCAACAGCGAGCAGATGCTGTATCTGCTCAGCGAGGCAGGCTATGCTCTTGCTCCCTCGCCCGACGGAGCGGACGCTGTTATAATAAATACCTGCGGCTTTATTGACGCGGCAAAAAGCGAAGCGATAGACACCATTCTGGAAATGGCAAAGCTCAAGGCCGAGGGAAGGCTCGGCAAGATCATCGTCACCGGCTGCCTTACCGAGCGCTATCGCGCCGCCGTTACCGATGAGCTGCCGGAGGTTGACGCGATACTCGGCGTCGGAAGCTTCGGCGATATCGTTACTGCGGTGGACGCGGTCTTTAAGGAAAAGCCCGTCAGCATCTTTGCCGACAACAGCGCCCCGGTGGATGAGATACCACGCGTTGTGAGCACCGGCCCGTCATGGGCGTATCTGCGCATAGCCGAGGGCTGCGATAACTTCTGCGCCTTCTGCGCGATACCGTATATACGCGGCAGATACCGCTCAAGAAAAATTGAAAACGTCGTTGAGGAGGCGCGTGACCTCGCTTCTCACGGCGTCAAGGAGATCATCGTCATCGCACAGGACATAACGCGTTACGGAACGGATCTTTACGGCAAGCGATGTCTTGCCGAGCTCTGCCGCAGGATAAGCGATATAGACGGAGTTGAATGGATAAGACTGCACTACACCTATCCCGATCAATTTGACGACGAGCTCATCGACGAGATAGCGCAAAACCCCAAGATCGTAAAATATCTGGATATCCCCATCCAGCATATTAATAACAAAATACTCAAGAACATGAACAGGCACGGCACCGGCGACGATATACGTGAGCTTTTCAAAGCTCTGCGCCGCCGCATCCCCGGACTTGTTCTGCGCACGAGCCTCATCTCCGGTCTTCCCGGCGAGGGTGAGGCCGAGTTTGAGGAGCTGTGCTCTTTCCTTCTCGAGGCAAAGATCGAGCGTGCGGGCGTTTTCCCCTTCTCTCCCGAGGAGGGCACGCCGGCGGCAAAGATGGAGCATGTTCCGTTCGAGGAGGCTCAGCGCCGTGCGGATCTCATAATGGATATTCAGGCGCGCATAATGGATGATTTCGCGGCCTCGCTCGTCGGCAAGGTGCTTCCCGTAATATGCACAGACCACGACGAGGACGGCACTTGGATCGGCCGCAGCTGCTATGATTCGCCCGATATCGACGGCCTTGTATTCTTTGAAGGTCGCGGCGGTGAGGGACAGATAGTTAATGTGCGCATAACCGCCGTTTCCGATGACGGAAACCTGATTGGCGAGGAGGAATAACAATGAACACACCCAACAAGATAACCATAGGCAGAATAATTCTTGTTCCCGTTTTCATGGTGCTTTTGTACTGTGATCTTCCGTACTGGGCGCTTGCGGTTTACATAATCGCATGCCTGAGCGACTTCGTTGACGGACGGATAGCGCGAAAATATCATCTCGTTACCGATTTCGGAAAGTTCATGGATCCGCTGGCCGATAAAATGCTAGTTTTGTCGGCAATGTGCTATTTTGTCGAAATCGGGCTCATGCCCGGATGGGTCGTAGCGGTCGTTCTGCTGCGCGAGTTCGGTGTTTCGGGTCTGCGGCTTCTGGCCGTCGAGCAGGGCATTGTCATAGCCGCCGCGTGGTCGGGTAAAATCAAGACCGGCGTTACAATGGTAGCCCTCGGCATACTCATCATCGCAACGCAGCCCTGGTTCCCCGCCCCCGGCGTAATCGCGGTCATCTGCTGGGTGCTGATCCTTGCAACCACTCTGTACTCCGGCATTGAATACTTTGTAAAAAACATCGGCGTGTTCAAGCACTGCGCCTGAGCGTGAAGGAGAATATATATGAAGCTTTATAACTCTGCAAGCAGAAAAAAAGAGGACTTTGTCCCCAATCACCCAGACATAGTCAAGATGTACACCTGCGGCCCCACGGTGTATCACTTTGCGCATATCGGCAATCTGCGCTCGTACATAATGGAGGACGTGCTTGAAAAGTACCTGCGCTATGCCGGTTATAACGTCAAGCGCGTCATGAACATCACCGATGTCGGACACCTCACAAGCGATGCCGACGAGGGCGAGGATAAGATGCTCAAGGGCGCAAAGCGCGAGCACAAATCCGTTATGGAGATCGCAAAGTTCTATACCGATGCGTTCTTTTCCGACTGCGCTAAGCTCAACATCAAGACCCCCGACGTAGTTGAGCCCGCGACAAACTGCATCGATGAGTACATTAAAATAATCACCAAGCTCATGGATACCGGCTATGCCTACTTTGCCGGCGGCAATGTGTATTTTGACACCTCCAAGCTTGAGCGCTACTACATCTTCAACGACTTCAATGCCGATGATCTCGATGTCGGCGTGCGCGAGGGCGTTGAGGAGGACGTAAACAAGCGCAACAAGAACGACTTCGTCCTGTGGTTTACAAAGTCCAAGTTCGAGGATCAGGCGCTCAAGTGGGACTCCCCCTGGGGCGTTGGCTATCCCGGCTGGCACATTGAATGCTCCGGCATATCCATGAAGCACCTCGGCGAGGATCTTGATATCCACTGCGGCGGCATTGACAACGCATTCCCGCATCACACCAACGAGATCGCGCAGTCCGAGTCATATCTCGGCCACAAATGGTGCAACTACTGGATGCATGTTCTGCACCTGAACACAAACTCCGGCAAGATGAGCAAGAGCAAGGGCGAATTCCTCACCGTCTCGCTCCTTGAGGATAAGGGCTACGATCCCCTCGCCTACCGCCTGTTCTGCCTGCAGAGCCACTATCGCAAGTCGCTCGTATTCAGCTGGGAAAACCTCGACAACGCGCAGGGCACCTATAATAAGCTCATAAACCGCATCGCGGCGCTCAAGCCTGCGGGCGAGGCAGTCGACGAAGACGCTGTCGCGGCGCTCAAGTCAAAGTTCACAGCGGCTTTGGATAACGACCTGAATACCTCTCTTGCCGTTACCGCGCTGTACGATGTGCTCAAATATGACACCAATGATGACACAAAGCTCGCAGTCATCGCGGACTTTGACCGCGTTCTGAGCCTCAGCCTAATTGAAAAGGCCGATGCAAGGCGCGCCGAGCTCAAAAAGCAGGCCGTTTCCGGTTCAGGCGAATTCACAGTAATCTCTGAATCCGGCGAGAGCGATGCCGGGATCGAGGCGCTGCTTAAGGCGCGCGCCAACGCAAAAAAGGCCAAGAACTTTGCCGAGGCCGACCGCATACGCGACGAGCTCAAGGCTCAGGGTGTTGAGGTGACCGATATCCCCAACGGCGCAAAGTGGAAGCGGATCTGATAAAACAATAAGTATCCCCCCGAAGCTGTGTGCAGCTTCGGGGGGCTTTTTTATCTTCTACTCTTTTTCCTGTATCTCGCCCGATCGATAGGCCGAGAGCAGGCTCTCAAGTGCCTGTATCCTGCGGCGCAGGCTGACTCCGGCATCGCAGTCGGAGATATAGTGCCGTCGCTCAAAGCTCTCGACCTGCACGGCCTCGGATTCGATATCGGCATTGTCGTCTATTGCGGCGGCGACGCCCTCGAAGGGCTTATGCGCCTTGATCTTCAGGCCGTGGGAATTAAATACCAGCGTATATCCAGCAATGCCCGTCGTTTTCTGATACGCCTCGCAGAAGCCGCCGTCGATGATAAACAGCTTGCCGCCGGCCTTTACGGGGCTCTCTCCTTTTTTGGCTTTTACCGGCGTATGTCCGTTTATGATGTGGCCGCTCTCGGGATCAAGGCCGAACTCGGATAGGATCATACCGGCGACCTTCTCATCCTCCCAAAAGCTGAAATATGGGTTCTTTGGCTCTTCCCAAGTGCTCTGATCGTCCACAACGCCGCGCTCAAAGGTGTGGAACACGCGGCCGGAGAATGGGCTGTCGTTGCCGCACCAGAGGTACCACATCATGTCCAGTGCCGACTCGTCATGCTTTGCCCAGGCGTTTTTGACGACCATGTCGGAGTAATCCATAAGGCTCTTGCCGGAGTACCACACTCCGCCGTGACGTACTCGCGCAAACTCGCCGTCCTCTGTCATGGGTATGCAGCCGTGGTACAGGAGATTGCCGTTGCAGCACAGATAGGTGCTGCCGACGCGGTAAATAAAATCCATGTGGCGGTGCAGCGACTGACTGTCGCGGAACAGATTTATGTATTCGTTTACGAGGTCGAGCTCATCGTCATTGAGACTGTAGGGATCCCTGCGGTCGATGGTTGGCCACTTGTCGATGTTGAGGGGATATACGCCTTCATCGAGTATGACTGTGTTGTTTTCAAAGTCACAGCGGTTAAGCATGAGGCGCGAGTTCATCCCGTAGCCGGGGTGGCGCTGGATGACTCTGCCTTCAAGCTTGAAGCCGATAGTATTGAGCGCGATGCTGACATTCTCCTTCGTCGCCTCGCCGTAGTATTTGCGTGTGAAATCGTACAGCGGCTGGAGCGTTATACCGTAGCGCCGCTCGAGAAGATTCGCGTTGCCGTAGTCAAGAGATATTCTGAGCACGGTGAAAATGCATGCCGGACTGCCGGAGGCCGCACCCAGCCAGAGTATATCGTGATTGCCCCACTGAATGTCTATATTCGGATGCTCCATGAGTGCATCAAGCAATCGCGCAGGCTCAGGGCCGCGGTCGAATATATCGCCGACTATGTGCAGCTTATCGACGGCAAGACGCTTTATGATATCAGAAAGCGCCGTGATAACGTCGTCGGCAGCGCCGGTGGATATGATAGATTCCAAGATCGTGTCGTGATAGCGCACCTGATTTGAATACTCATCGCGCTGCATATGCAGAAGCTCATCGAGCACAAAGCTCCATTTCGGCGGCATCTGCTTGCGCACATAGCTGCGCGTGTATTTGCTTGAAAGAGTTTCGGCAAGAGTGCGCAGCGTGGTCAGGATGCTTTTGAGCCTGTCATGCGTGTATTCGCCCGCCTCGCGCATGGCATTGAGCTTTTCGTGCGGATAGTAAATAAGCGTACACAGGCTGCGGCAGCGCTCCTCGCCTATCTCGGTCTCAAAAAGGCGCATGACCTTTTCCGATATAACGCCGGAGCAGTTGTTTAATATGTGGCGCACGGCGGCGTACTCGCCGTGCAGGTCGCTTATGAAGTGCTCGGTGCCCATCGGAAGGGCAAGTATGGCGCGCAGATTTATTATCTCCGAGCATACGGCAGCCTCGTCGGGATATTTTTCCGCCAGCAGCTCAAGATATTCTCTCGAAAACTCACTCATATGTATAACCTCTCGTATTATTCTCAGATACCTTGATGATAACATTTTAATTAACAATTTACAACTTGAAATCGTGTAAATTGTTTGTATAATGGCATTATAAAACACGAAAAGGGCGATTTTTTTATGAATAACAGACTCAAGCAGAAGCTCAATAACGCCGAGCAGCCGATCGGCATATTCTTCGATACGGCAAGCGAGTACCTAATGGAGTGCACCGGACGCAGCGGGATAGACTTCGTCATCATTGATAACGAGCACTCCCCCATTGAGGCCGAGACGAGTGCAAGGCTCATAAGAGCCGCGGAAAACGCCGGCGTTACTCCCATATGCCGCGTACGTGAGATAAGCCGGCCGGCTATACTCAAGCTGCTCGATGTCGGAGCGCAGGGACTCATTATCCCCAATGTACATAATATTGAACAGGTCAAGGACATAATATCCTATGCCCGCTACTATCCCATAGGTCAGCGCGGCTTCTGCCCCTCACGCAAGGATGGCTGGGGCTTTGACGGTTTGGGCAGTGTGCCCGACACGATGGCGCATTTTAACGCCGAGACGCTTATAATCCCGCAGTGCGAAACGGTCGGCGCACTCGAGTCCATTGAAGCAATTTGTGCGCTCGACGGTGTTGACGGAATATTTGTAGGCCCGTTTGACCTGTCCATTTCCATGGGAATGCCGGGAGATTTCAGCAATCCAGTGTTTCAGGCGGCGCTTGACCGCATAATTAATGCCTGCCGAAAAGCAGGCAGAAAATGCATATTCTTTACCGGCACGGTCGAGGGTATCGCTGCCGGCTTTGCCCGCGGCTTTGACGGTATGGCATACAGCCTCGACGCCGCGATATTCATAGACGCTCTCAGGGAGCGCGTTGAAAAGGCGCGCCGGCTGAGCAAATAAATCGCCAAGCTCAAGTAAGCTGCACGGTCGTCAAAAGCAGGAATGTCCGCAGCAGAGCCGGGCTTATTCGGTTACAGGTAATGAAGAAAATACTGCTTACAAAAAAACAGCAGAAGCGCGTCGGCATTGCGGCTATAGCTATTGCCGTTATCGCAACGGCGCTCATAATATGGCTTGCGGGTGTGCCTCTTGTCAGGTTCGCATCCGAGCCCGAGCAGTTCCGCCAATGGGTAAATGACAGCGGCATTTGGAGCCGCTTTGCCTATATGGGCATGGTAATCCTTCAGGTAGTTATCGCTGTTTTGCCGGGAGAGCCGTTCGAGATCGCCGCCGGCTACGCCTTCGGCGCAGTGGAGGGTACGCTGCTGTGTATTGCCGCATCTACCTTGGGCAGCGTTATGGTTTTTCTGCTCGTACGTTATTTCGGCGTACCGCTCGTCGAGGTCTTCTTCCCAGAGGAAAAGCTTAAGAGGCTTAAATTTCTGAAAACCACAGCAAAACGGGATATGATATTTTTCATCATATTTATGATACCGGGAACGCCGAAGGATCTTTTGTGCTACTTTGCGGGACTTACAGACATTAAGTTCACGCTTTGGCTGCTTATCTGCTCACTGGGAAGGCTTCCCGCGATAGTCACCTCTACCGTAGGAGGCAACGCGCTCGGAACCTCAAACTACTGGTTCGCCGCAGCCGTTTTTGCCGCAACACTGGTCATAAGCCTCATAGGTCTGCTTATATATAAGCGCATATGCAGCAGGCACGGGAAGCAGTGATTGTTTCAAAATCTTGATGCATTTGCGACATATTATGAAATTGTGTAAAAATAATTTTTTATTTTTTGTATTGACAACGGCTCGAAATGTGCTATAATCAGTCGCGTAGGTTTTCGCAATTCAGGTCTCTCACGCAGATAGCGGCTCTGAATGCGTTTATAACTATGTTCGTTATTTGCCATGCCACATATAAGTGTCCTCTACTCGTTGTCAAAACAGGCACATGTTTTGTAATTCTCCCTTCCTAACTATTTCCAAGCTAACGAACATATGCTACACCCCCCTTCAAAGCGGGCGAAGCCGTAATCGGCTCCGCCCGTAATAATCATAGTTATATAGTTATAAAGAAATCCGTATCACTCAGATACGGATTTCTTTTGCATTCAGCAAGCCTGCATCGTCAGGGCAGTGGCTGACGAATATGAGCGTTCTGCCCTCACAGTTAGTCAGGATGTATTTTATAACTTGCATTTTCGTATCCCCGTCAAGGCCGGTGAAGGGCTCATCAAAGTAAACTGTATCCGCCCCGCTGAGTACGGCTCTTACTATCGCGACGCGTCGGCACATGCCGCCCGAAAGCTGGGATACCGGCTTATCGCAGTGCCCCTCAAGGCCGACCATTGCCAGGTGTCTGCGAATACTGTCCTTGGTAACACCGTGGGCCGCCGTCATCTTCACGCAGTTAACGGGCGTAAACTCCTCCGGAAGTCTGTCCTCCTGGAACACTGCCGCCTGATGCCTCGGGCGGTTTATTATCTCGCCGGAGTCGGGCTTTTCAAGTCCCATCATGATACGAAGGAGTGTCGTTTTCCCGCTTCCCGACGGTGCGGAGATAAGCACTCGGCCGCTCTTCGGGATGACTATATTTATATCGTGCAGCACTTCATTCTCGCCAAAGCTCTTGTATATGCTTTTGAGCTCCATCACGCACGCTCCAATCTCGCATAAGACCTGCGCACAAGCAGCATGAACAGTTTTTCAAACACGACGCTTATGATAACGATAATCACCGTCCAGCACAGAAGATCGTCGGTATCAAGGTATATCTTGGCGTAGTACAGCTGCTTTCCGATGGAGCCGTCGGGCGTTCCGATTATCTCGGCCGCGACGCCGGCCTTCCAGGACATGCCCAGCGACGTTGCGCATGCGGAGAGCATAAAGGGCTTGAGCTGCGGCATATGGATGTATAATATGCGCTTAAGCAGCGGCATATTGAATACGCGCCCGACCTCGAGCATTTTCCTGTCCTCGCTCTTTATCCCTTCGAGCACATTGCCGTAAACGACCGGCAGCACGATGAGAAAGGATATGAAAACGGACAAATTCTGCGCCGAGAGCCATATAAGGCATATGACCACGAACGACGCGACCGGCACGGTCTTGACCGTTATCATAAACGGCCAGAGCGCCGTTTCTATCCACGGAAACCTGCCGGACAGCGCTGCGAGCACAACGCCCGTTACTAGTGCGAGAAGAAAGCCGCCCGCGATGTGATAAAAGCTGAACCAAACCGACGATAAAAAGCCGTCTACCTGCCATATTGTCGTCATTCTCACGGCAACATCCAGCGGAGATACAAGCAGTATGCGCTGGTCTACTGCCGCTGCGGCGATCTGCCACAGCAGCAGCGCGAACACAACGGCTATCGCCTTGCCGAGCTTATTATTTCGCTGCATAATACAGACCGTCATCGGGCAGCTTGCCGCCGACCGACTGCGGATTCATATTATACAGAGCCGACAGGTATCCGTTCAGGCACTGCCTGAGCTCATCGCCGGTGAGGCAGCAGATATTGCAGTAAGGCAGAGCCTTGAGCGCGATGGGAGCCTTCACTATCTCGTAGTTGCCGATAAGCTGAGCTGCCTGCTCGGTGTTCTCATTAACGAACTTTACGCTCTCTGCGTACTCCTGCATGAACTTCTCAAGCTGCTGAGGATATTTTTCGGCAAATTCAGTTCGCGCAACGATAACACCGGTGGCCATGGATGCGCCGTCATTTGCCTTCTGCCACTCCTCGTTGAGGTCAATGGCGACCTTCAGTCCCTCGACCTTGGTCTGAGCCGCGGTGACGAAGGGCTGCGGCAGCATTGCGATCGCGCCCGCGTCCTTGCTTATATAGGACAGCGCCTCGGTGGTATCGGCGCACCACTGGATGGTGGGAGCCTTGTCGCCCTCAAGCCCGTTTGCCTTGAGCAGGTAGCGCAGCGCAAACTCGGGAGTTGCGCCCTCGCCGGTGGCGTAGAGCTTCTTGCCCGCGAGATCGGCAAAGCTCTTTATGCTGTCGCCGCGCTCTACGATGTACAAAACTCCGGTAGCGCAAACGGCAAGCACCTTAACCCCTCCGTCGGTGTTGTTATACAGAACCGACGCAAGGTTTGCCGGAACTGCCGCAATGTCGATCTCGCCCTTTGTCAGTGCCGGAGCGAATGCGGTAGCCTCTGTTTTGAGCGAGAACTCGTACTTATTCGCACTCTCGCCCTTGTCGCTTTCGTCCATGAGCTTTACCATGCCCATAGCGGTCGGGCCGGTCATTGCGCCGACACGGATAGTGACGGGCTTCTCTGTTACGCTTGGGGTCTCTGTGGGGGCCGGGTCGTCGCTCGTGCAGCCTGTAAACAGGCACGCGAGCATGAGTACGGCCAGGATAAGGGATATAATTCTTTTCATTTCTTTCACCTCATGTATTTTTTGAGCCTTTCGGCGTCGTTTACGCAAACGCTTCTGCCCTCTTTTACTATGGCTCCGCTCTCCTCAAGCGCATCAAACGCCCTGTAAAGCGAGGCGCGTGAGACGTTAAGGGCAAGGGAGAGCTTGTTCAGCTGCATGGGCAGCTCGGCCGGCTGTCCGACGGGCAGATTATCAAGCAGGAAGCTTGCAAGCCGCTGCTCTGCGGTTCCCGAGCTGAGAAAGTACATTTTTTTATTTAAAAACACTATCCTGTCTGACAGATATTTAATATAATTGACCGCAATCTGCGGCTCAAAGCGCAGCATACGGTGAACAAGGCGCTGCTCGAAAAAAACGATCTGAGTATCGCACAGGGCGAATATATCCGCAGCGTACTCCGGCTCGTCATTAAAAAGCGCAGCCGCGCCGAAGAGTGAGGCAGAGCCGAGCGTGCTCATTATCATCGCATGGCCGCCCGCGTTGCCCTTGGTGACTCTCAGGCTCCCCGAAAGCACAATTCCGAGACTGCGCGAGAAGTCTGTCTTAGTGTATACAAGCTGTCCTTTTTTATAGCTTCTGAGCTCGCAGTACGGCGAAACCAGCACCTTTTCAATTGTCGATACCGGAACGGCATAAAAAATACTTGCCTGCCTCAGCTGTGAAAATTGAACCGCGCTTAACCTCATGGGCGTCTCCTTTTTGTCTCATATGAGACACTTTCTATTTCTATTATACCTGAAACCGTTGTATTGTCAAGTTTTTTCCTTTATCGGAGCGTTCTTTTTTTCACACGCGAAAATAGACTCTGTATACATTTTCTGTTGAATTTTTTAGTGAAAATGCCATAGGACATCCATTTTTTATCGTCAAGTTGTATAATATCATCGGCCTGCTTCAGTGCACTTTGACATATTTTTGTCAAACATTTGCTTCTGTATTTTTTCTTTTTTTGAAAACCGAAATTAGCAAAAAAATAATTATTCTTTACACAAAAAATGTTTTTCTCTATAATAAATTCAGCAAGTTATTTTTTAAGGTGTAAGAAGAAGTTGTATAGAAAGGATGATTTATTTGGTAAAGGTTGATTTCGGCTTTATCGACAGTGTGCTTGAAAAATACGACTGCGATAAGACCAAGGTTATTGCTATCATGCAGGATGTACAGGCCGAGTACAGCTTCCTGCCGGAGGATGCGCTTCGTTACATTGCCGAAAAGGTCGGCGAGAGCGAGGCGGAGATTTTCGGAGTCGCGACATTCTATGAGAATTTCTCGATGAACGAAAAGGGTAAATATATTATTAAGGTCTGCAACGGCACGGCGTGCCACGTCAGAAAGTCCGACGATGTCCAAGAGGCTCTTTACGCGGCGACCGGAATGAAGCCGGAGGAGCATATGTCAGCCGACGGACTGTTCACCATCGAGCGTGTTTCCTGCTTGGGCGCCTGCGGCCTTGCACCGGTCTGCACTGTCAATGATGTTGTGCATCCGGCCATGACTCCTGAGAAGATGCATGCTCTCATTCAGGAATTGAGGGAGGCTGAGACGGTATGAGAATAGAAAGCAGACAGCAGCTTATTGAATGTCGCAAGGAATATAAAAGTGCTCTCGACTGTCAGTATAAGCAGGTCGTTATCTGCGGCGGCTCAGGCTGTGTCGCCGGCGGTTCGCTTAAGGTTTACGACAGGATGAAGCAGCTCATGGAGGAGCGCGGACTGCGCATTGACGTGGTTTTGCAGCATGAGAGCCATGACGAATCGATCGGCTTAAAGCACAGCGGATGCCACGGCTTCTGCCAGATGGGGCCTCTGATGCGCATCGAACCCATGGGCCTTTTGTACATAAAGGTCACAGTCGATGACTGTGAGGAGATAGTTGAAAAAACGATTCTCAACAACGAGGTCATAGACCGCCTTGTTTATCACGATGACGGCGAGAGCTATGTTCGTCAGGAGGATATCCCCTTCTATAAGCAGCAGACCCGCGTTGCTCTTGAGCACTGCGGACATATAAACGCCGAAAGCGTTGAGGAGTACATCGCCGTCGGCGGCTACACCGCCCTTGAAAAGGCGCTGTTCGACATGACGCCGGAGGAGGTCGTCAAGGAGGTCTCCGATTCGGGTCTGCGCGGCCGCGGCGGAGCTGGCTTCCCGACCGGCAAGAAGTGGGCTCAGGTCGCCGCTCATAAGGACGCGCCCGTAAAATACATCGTCTGCAACGGCGACGAGGGCGACCCCGGCGCGTTTATGGATCGCTCCATTATGGAAGGCGATCCGCACAGGATGATAGAGGGCATGATAATCGCCGGTATCGCGACCGGTGCCGAAGAAGGATACATTTACGTTCGAGCAGAGTATCCTCTGGCGGTTGAGCGTCTTAAAATGGCAATCGCCGATGATGAAGCGCACGGCATACTTGGCGAAAATATTCTCGGCTCCGGCAAGAATTTCAGACTGCACATAAACCGCGGTGCAGGCGCGTTCGTCTGCGGCGAGGGCTCGGCGCTGACAGCCTCTATAGAGGGTGAGCGCGGCATGCCCAGAACCAAGCCTCCCAGAAGCGTTGATAAGGGTCTGTTCGATGCTCCGACCTCACTGAACAACGTTGAGACCTTTGCAAACGTTCCGCCAATCATCGAGCGCGGCGCGGCATGGTATCGCGGCATAGGCACCGAGACCAGCACCGGCACTAAGGCCTTCGCTCTGACTGGCAATATAAAGCACACCGGCCTCATAGAGGTTCCAATGGGCACGACCCTGCGTGAGATAGTATTCAACATAGGCGGAGGCGTTAAAAACGGAGTCTTTAAGGCCGTTCAGATAGGCGGCCCGTCCGGCGGCTGCCTGACCGAGGAGCACCTTGATATGCCGCTTGACTTTGAGTCGACCAAAAAGATCGGCGCCATAATCGGCTCCGGCGGTCTGGTCGTCATGGGTGACGATACCTGCATGGTCGAGATAGCCCGCTTCTTTATGAACTTCACGAAGAAGGAATCCTGCGGCAAATGCGCTACCTGCCGCGAGGGTATACCCAAGATCCAGGCGATACTTGAGCGCATAACCCACGGTGAAGGCAAGCTCGAGGATATCGAGATGCTTCAAGAGCTCTCAAGCGTTGTCAAGACCTGCTCGCTGTGCGGCCTCGGCAAGACCGCAACGAACCCCGTACTCAGCACACTCAAATATTTCAAGGACGAGTACATTGCGCATATCGTTGATAAGAAGTGCCCGGCCGGTGCATGCCGCAGCCTGTGCACGATGTGGATAGATCCGCTCAAGTGCATCGGCTGTACAAAGTGCGCAAGGCTGTGCCCTGTCGGCGCAATAACCGGTGAGCTTCGCAAGCCGCACAAGATTGACCCCGAAAAGTGCATCAAGTGCCGCGAATGCAAGAACGGATGCCCGAAGCACGCGATAAAGGAGGTATGATGATATGAAGAACATGATCATAGACGGAATAAGCTGTGAATTTGAAAATGAACGCAATGTCCTTGAGGTCGCACGCAAATATCATATCGACATACCGAACCTTTGCTACTGCGAAAGCCTTTCGATATACGGCGGCTGCCGCCTGTGCGTGGTCGAAAACGAACGCGGCGGCGTTGAGGCTGCCTGCTCCATGCTTCCCAAGGACGGCATGGTCATCAAGACCAACACCGCTCGTCTGAGAAAGCACCGCCAGATGATACTTGAGCTGCTGCTTGCAAGCCACAGATCGGAATGCACCACCTGCGAAAAGTCCGAAAAATGCAAGCTCCAGTCCTATGCCAAGCGCTATAATGTAACCAAAATCCGCTTCCCGATCGAGTACTCCAAGCTGCCCATAGACAATTCCTCGCTTTCGATAGTGCGCGATCCCTCAAAGTGCATACTCTGCGGCAAGTGCGTGAGAATGTGCTCGGAGGTACAGAATATCCACGCCATTGATTTTGCCGAGCGCGGCATGGAGAGCTACATCTCCTGCGGCTTTGAGAACAAGCTTGCGGATACAAAATGCGTCGGCTGCGGCCAGTGCGCGGCAGTTTGCCCCACCGGTGCGCTGCTGATCAAAAACGAGGTCTCAAAGCTCTGGGAGGCAATATACGATCCGGTCAGAAAGGTAGCCGTTCAGGTCGCCCCGTCGGTTCGTGTCGGTATCGGCGAGGAGTTCGGCCTTCCGGCCTCTCAGCCCGTCATGGGCAAGATAGTCACCGCGCTCAAGATGCTCGGTGCTGACTATGTTTTCGACACCTCGCTGACGGCCGACCTCACCATCATGGAGGAGTCGGCGGAGTTTATGGAAAAGCTCAAGACCGGCGCAAAGCTTCCCATGTTCACCTCCTGCTGTCCGGGCTGGATAAAGCATGTTGAGAACATGCATCCGCATCTCATGCCTCAGGTCTCCACCTGCGGCTCTCCGATGGAAATGTTCGGCGCTATCCTCAGGCAGCACTACACCGACGATGAGCTGTACTCGGTCGCAATAATGCCCTGCACGGCCAAGAAAGCCGAGGCTGCGCGTCCCGAGCTTGTGAAGGACGGCGAAAGGCTCATTGACCTCGTGCTCACCACGCAGGAGCTCGTCAGGATGATAAAGGAGGCCGGCATAGATTTTGCAAATCTGCCCGACACCGAGCCGGATGATCCCTTTGCTGAGTACACGGGCGCGGGCGTCATCTTCGGCGCAACCGGCGGCGTTACCGAGGCAGTTATCCGCCACGTTCTCGGAACGGTCACGGCGGAGCAGATAGCAAGCGTCGCCGAATGCGGCGTGCGCGGTCTTGAGGGCATAAAAGCCTTCGAGGTCAAGGCCGGCGATTTAACGCTGAAGATCGCCGTTGCAAACGGACTCGGCAATGCCGACAAGCTCATTGAAAAGATCGAAAGCGGCGAGGAATTCTTCCACTTCGTCGAGATCATGGCCTGCCCGGGCGGATGCATCGGCGGCGGCGGCCAGCCGTCAGCCGACATTGCCCAGAAGAGAATCAGAACTCAGGGCATATTCAACGCCGACGAAAAATGCACGCTGCGCTCGGTCGAGCAGAACACCGCGCTAGACCTGGTTTATGCCCTCCTACGCGGCAGAGCTCACGATCTTCTGCACGTCCACTATCCCGACCACGGTCACGAATAACAGCACAAAAGCTCCCCGCCGAGGCGGGGAGTTTTTACGTTTTTATAAACAATTTTTCAGGCAGTGGATTTTGCGGCACAGTCATGCTATAATTATTTGGAATGGAGTTGATAATATGCGAAAATTTATAGCTATGGCATTGGCGTTCTGCTGCGTTTTATCCCTCTGCGCATGCGGGAAAAAGGATACCGGCGAGGCTGAGCGCGAGTGCGGCGTATATATAACAATGCAGGCAAGCGACGTTTTTACCGTCTCCTGCGGCACAGAGGACGGCTCGGATTCATTTGAAAATGCGGACAAGTCCGCCATCAAGGCCGGAAGCGTCATTCACTTTGACTTCGCCGGAGACAAGGCCGAGAGCACCGAACGCGCCGATATCGAGTACAGCATATGTATCTACGATAAGGAGCTCAACATCCTTTCGACCAAGTCCTTCGTCGATGATTTTTCCAATAAGGCGCGCATCGACATCACCGTGACGGAGGATCACAAGATAATAAACGCAAATGCCGGAAGCTGCGGCGGCGATGTGGTCATCGAAATGGCGACGGAAACGGGCGATGATAACGTTTCTTACATGTCCCCTACCGTTTTCATGCCCGAGCGCAGCGATGCGGCCGCGAAGATCAACGAAAGCCTCGAAGCCCTGGCGACCGAATATACCACTAAGACCTATCAGGATAATTACGGACATTACACGCAGAATATCGGCGACGGTACGGCGAAAGGGCTCAGCGCCTTCGGGATGGAGCGCACAATAAGATCTCAGCGTGCCGACAGTGGAGTCATCTCTCTGCGCGTTGTTGACCGCGCCTCCCTCGGCACGACAAATACGCTTAAGATAAGCGGCATAAGCTATGATCCGCAGACCGGAGATGAGCTGAAGCTTGCCGACCTCGGCAGCAGCAGCGAAAAGCTCGTTAACACCGTTTCGGAGAAAATACTCGTGTCTTTTAACGAAGATCCCAAGTACCGGGACGTATTCTTCAACGAGGGCTATACCGAGACGATAAAGTCTCTGGTGTCCGACGGGCACTGGTATCTGTCCGCCGACGGCATCGTCATAATCGCAAACCCCGGCGAGATAGCCGACGCAGCCGCCGGATTTTACGAATTTACCGTGCCCTACTCCGAGCTCGGCGACGTTATAAGCAAGGACTACATCCCCTCAGCGGATCTTGACGGCTCAGAGGGCGATGTAAGCGTTGAATTTGCTGCCGATAATTCGGCAGCTGATCTCACCTTCCTCGGAAGTCCCGCAGCGGAGGATATAAAGTCGCTTATCCTGTCTGCAAGCGGCAGTATTTACGATCTTGACGTTTACACGATAAGCTACAACGAATCCGCGAAAACATATAATATATTGAAGCAGATACTTGCTTGCAGCGACATGTCCGACGGCGCCGCGCTTGCAATAAACGCACAGCTTGAGGGGACGACCCCCGGTATGGTCGTGCGCTTTAAGCTCGCAGACGCCTCGCAGGAGATACGTCTCCTCTCGCTGGACGAAAACGGCGCTGTCAAGGTAACAGACCCAAATGCAAGCTCAGGCACGGTCATAACCTCGCGCCTGCCCTACACCGGCGATATTGACGGAGACAATAAGGACGAAACTATAAGCACGGCTGCCGACGAGCAGGGTCTGACCATACTCAATATTGAAGCAAACGGCAGCACGACCGGCGTCACGACAGGTATAACGGAGCTCGGCAGCATCCGCCTGTTCGACCTTGACGGCGACGGTGTGCGAGAGATATACCTCGACGGTAAGGATGCAAACGGCCAGAGCATCACCTGTGCCGTGCTTTACTCGGCGGGAGAAAGTCGCCCGCTGCATCTTGCGCTGTTTAACAGCCAAAGCTATGCTCTCGGTGTTATAAAGGACTTTGAAGACGGCAAGCTCGTGCTGGATACTGAAATGAACATTCTCGGCACATACAAGGTCAAGAGTGTGTACACGCTGTCGGATAATACCTTTGCCAAGTCCACCGGTGACATTGTTTTCGATAACAATACAACATATGTCACCACCTCAAAAAGCATCAAGCTCTCAAACGGCAGCCTGCTCGCAAAGGGCACAAAGCTGCGCTTTACCTCGACCGACGGAAGCTCCGTGATACACTTCGTTACCGACGGCGGCTTTACAGGCTCTATCCCCATCGTAAGCTCCGGCTCGGGCTGGACGATCGGCGGGCAGCCCGACACGAGCTGCTTTACCTCCCTGCCGTACAAAAATTAACTTTTTAAAATACGCCGCGCTGCGGCGTATTTTTTATGACATCTGCGAAAAAATATAAACGAGGTGATATTATGAATACAGGTAAAAGCGCCGAGCTTCCGCTCGGCCTCGGAATGGCGCTGATGCGTAATACTGATGCTTTTTTATACTTTTCCGCACTCGACACACAGCAGCAAAAGCGCATCATTGAGCAGAGCAGACAGCTTAAAAGCCGCAATGAGATGAAGAGCTTTGTCGATAATTTAAAGACAATCGGCTGAGGAAAGTCATTTGTGCTCGCAGCGTGGACGCATCACGAATTTGTACCTCTGTTGCGGACATTTTTTAGGGCAAAGCTCTTGTATATTCCGACCGAATGAAGTAAAATTTAAATACAAACTATGGAGGTGAACCGGATGGAATTACAGCTTAAGGACATTGAGCTTGCAGCCAAGAGGCTCAATCCCATACTTCATCACACTGAACTCGATATGTCCACAACCTTTTCAACCATGACAGGCGGAGAAATATATCTCAAATGCGAAAACAGGCAGAAAACAGGCTCGTTCAAGATTCGCGGCGCAAGCAATAAAATTGCGGTGCTTGTCGAGCGCGGTGATGTTAAAAGCGTCGTTGCATCCTCCGCCGGAAACCATGCACAGGGCGTTGCTTATGCGGCGCACAAGTTCGGTATTCCCGCAACAATAGTCATGCCCGAGAGCGCGCCGATAGCCAAAATACAGGCTACTGAGGGCTATGGAGCTAAGGTAATTCTGCATGGCAGCTGCTACGACGACGCATACGAAATGGCCTGCACAGTCTGCGAAACAGAGGGTTCAACGTTTCTGCATCCTTACAATGATTTTGATGTCATCGCCGGCCAGGGTACACTCGGCCTTGAAATACTGGGTGACCTTCCGACTGCCGATGTAGTCATCGTACCGGCGGGCGGCGGCGGACTTCTGGCAGGCATAGCCGCCTGCATAAAACAGATAAATCCGCGTGTTAATGTCATCGGCGTTCAGGCAGAGGGTGCAGACGCCATCGCGCAGTCTTTCCGCGAGAAAAAATACATATGCACTGACTCTGTCTCCACTATCGCCGACGGCATAGCGGTCAAATCGCCCGGCGACATTACGGTGGAGCTCATAAACCGCTACGCCGACGATGTTGTCACGGTTAACGATAATGAGATATCCGAAGCGATATTGCTGCTCATGGAACGCTGCAAGCAGATAGTCGAGCCCTCAGGCGCAACTCCTGTCGCGGCGGTTCTGAAGGGCAAGGTCAACGTCCGGGGCAAAAAGGTCGCATGCCTGCTCTCCGGCGGCAATATTGACGTCAGCTTCATACAGCGTATCATTGCGCAGGGTCTTGTTGTGCGAAACCGCCGTCTGAGATTTACCGTTACACTGCTTGATAAGCCCGGCAGTCTGGTAAAGCTTTTGAACGATATTGCGGCGCAGGGCGCTAATATACTTACTGTTGAGCACGACAGGCTCAGTGCCGGGCTCAATCCAAATCAGACAAACGTGCACATAGCCTGCGAGGTCGGCGGCAAGGAGCATGGCGAAAGGCTCCTGCGCGCGCTCGGCGGCAAGGGCTTTATAGTAAGATTAAATAACTGAGGAGGAAAATTTAATGAAAACCGTATCCACAACAAAGGCTCCCGCGGCAATAGGCCCATATTCCCAGGCTCAGATAGTCGGCAGCATGGTATATACCTCCGGCCAGGTCGGAATTGATCCCGCTACCGGTCTTGTACCCGAAGGTGTCGAGGCTCAGGCGCATCAGGTGTTCAAAAACCTCTCGGAGCTGCTCAAGGCAGCCGGCAGCGACATGTCTAAGGTCGTAAAAACCACCGTATTCATCAAGAATATGGACGATTTCGGTCTCGTAAACGGCATATATGCGCAGTATTTCACCGAACCATATCCTGCAAGAAGCTGCGTCGAGGTCGCCCGTCTGCCCAAGGATGTTCTCGTCGAGTGCGAGGTCATTGCCGAGCTGTGAAAACACAACAACAGGAGTTTTACTATCCAGCAGACGGCGTTGAGTTCACAAGCACAACATATCGCTAAAAATACAGAGGCAAGCGTTTGCTTGCCTCTGTATTTTTAGCTTTGAGCATGGAAATACCGGCGCATGATGTGGGACATGCGCCGGTACTGCTT